>ENA-UZWX01008698-UZWX01008698.1-metagenome-genome-assembly--contig:-Day-4---50m-contig-8698_pt1 | contig 19879 bp, 15 predicted proteins | sample MGYA00260347_ERZ794907 | MGnify/ENA metagenome assembly ERZ794907 | reverse complement strand
AAAAGTTATCTGGATCTGCTATTGCTACTTCAACAATATTTTGTGTAGGTGTTCCTATTTCAGCCGGAGGCATAATGACATTGTCGACAACATGAATTACGCCATTGTCCGCCATTACGTCTGCATTACTTACTTTCGCACCATTAACAAATAATATTGAATCAACAAAAGATAACGAAACTTTATCGCCATTAGCGGTGTCAGCCATATTTTCTGCAGATTGTGCGACAGTAATAGCGGCGTCTGCCATAACTTTTCCTGGTAAAACGTGGTACAACAAAATATCAGTTAATTGTTCATTGCTTAAACTTTCAAGCGTTCCAGCAGGTAATTTAGCAAATGCAGCATCTGATGGAGCGAACACGGTATAGTCGCTATCTAAGTCAGCAAGCGTTGTATCTAAGCCAGTCATTTGTAAAGCTGACACAAGTGTGGTGAAACTGCCATTAGTACTGGCAACATCAACTAAACTCATTGCTGGTGCTGGAATATCTACATCACCTACAACAACAGCGTCTATCACATGAATGACACCATTAGTTGTGTAAATATCTTTCATCACAATATTAGCACCACCAAACATCAGCATATCTGTCATGGAGTTGATTTTAAGTTCAATACTGGCCGTAGATTCCGTTTCGACCAGCGTGCCATTTAGAGAATAAGCTGTTACAGAATCTACTGCAGCGCCGCTAACAACATGCTGTAGTAATATGCTTGATAACACCTCGGTATTTTCTAATAGCGTATTAATCGTTTCATCACCGATTAAGGCAAAAGCATCATCAGTTGGCGCAAAAACTGTAAATGTTGCACTAGCATCAGCTAATACTGTATCTAAATTGGTCGCTTGTAATGCAGTAACTAAGGTGGTGAAGTTGCCATTAGCAACGGCTGTTTCAACAATATTTTCTGTCGGTTCGATCATTTCAGCAGGTGGCATAATTACCGCATCAATGACATGAATAATTCCGTTATCAGTTTGAATATCAGTAGTGATCACAGTTGCTGTATTCACTAACAGGCTATCCCCATCAAGTGATAAACCAACAGCATCACCATTAACCATATCTACAGTTGTGCCAGCCAGACTAATAGCCGTGGACGCATTAACTTCACCACTTATTACATGGTAAGTAAGAATATTTGAAAGCGTATCTGTATCAGCCAGTAGGGCGTTAATTGTATCTTGACCTAATAGTGCAAATGCTTCATCGGTAGGTGCAAAAACAGTAAAGCGGCTTTCTGTATCTGCCAACGTTGCATCTAACCCTGTTGCCTGTAAAGCTGCTACTAACGTAGTAAAATTGCCATTGCTCACTGCTGCATCGACAATGGTTGTTTTGACAACAGTCTCCTCTACCTCATGGGAATCATCGTCGTTGCATGCTTGTAAAAAAAACACGCTTAATATAGTTATACTTAAAATTTTAAAATATTTCACATTACTCTCCTAAATGTTTGTTAGCAGAAGAATTTACGGGGGGAGTTTTGAAAAAGATCAAAAGAAACACTAAAATAAATTTATATTTTTTAAGGTGATCTAAAGTATAAAAATCGCGTATTAACTAAGTTGGATAATTAAATAAATTACGGATAGTATTCTCGAGGTTTCTTATGAATGTTCTTATAACCGGTGGTACAGGGCTAATTGGAGAAAGGCTAGTAAATACTTTAAAACAAAGTAATGTCAATATTACAGTGTTGACTAGAAATCCTAATAAAGCTGTTGATATGTTCGGTTCCAGTGTTACTTTTATCGATAAGCTTTCGAGTAAATGCATCGAAAATCAAGATACCGTCATCAACCTTGCAGGAGAGCCAATAGCAAATAAACGATGGTCCAACTCTCAGAAAAAGAAAATATGTAATAGCCGTTGGGATATAACGAAACAATTGTCAGAGCTAATCACTAAGGCGACTCACCCCCCAAGTTTATTCATTTCGGGGAGTGCTGTAGGTATCTATGGTCGACAAAAAGATCAATTAATAGACGAAACGTTTACACAATATCATAAAGAATTTACTCATGAAGTTTGTCAAATGTGGGAAAAACTAGCATTGAAAGCTGAATCTGTGGAGACGCGTGTTGTGATATTAAGAACTGGCATTGTGTTAGATAGTAATTCTGGTGCACTAGCAAAAATGCTGTTGCCATTTAAGTTGGGTATAGGTGGAAAAGTAAGTTGTGGAAAGCAAATAATGTCTTGGATACACATAGAGGACGTGATTTCAGCAATTTTACACATTCAAAATACACCAACATTAAAAGGTGTCACTAATATAACCGCTAAATATCCAGTGTCTAATGCCGTTTTTTCTAAAAATTTAGCTGATGTATTAAAACGTCCTGCTATTTTTAAAACACCAGCTGTGCTATTAAAGCTTATGTTTGGTGAAATGGCAGATTTATTACTGTATGGTCAATGTGTTATACCGAGTAAACTCATCAACAGTGGTTTTCATTTTAAATACCCTACCATTGATGAAGCCTTGAATAATTTGTTGGATAAAGAATCACGTTAGTTCTATTCAATATGTTTATAGCTTTAACAAGGTTGACTAACCTAGCTCTATTATTAGCGTTATCTACCCCGTTCAAAAAGGCGAATCAACTAGAGTAAAGTAATTATGATGTTAGTATTAAAGATATACCCATCAATGAAAAGAATTTTAACCACAGGTTTTTTTAGTTAATGATTTATCAAAAAACAAAGTTATTTCCGCAACATCAATACCTAGTTTAGACATAGTCGTTTTATTCATAACTCTGTTATCATCTAATTGATACATCCAGTCATCCATATCAACAATATAGCTATTGTCATTAATTGGCACTAATAACTTATATTGCCAACGAAAAGCATGCCCCGCTTGCTTTCCATTAGCAACACCAATAACATCTCCAGCAATGCCACTATATTCATTGTTAGACTGTTTAGTCAATATCCATGTCCGATAGCTCACTTCTCCGTCATGAAAGTAAAAAACTTCTTCGAGCTTTCCTTCATTATTTTGCCACGTTCCATTGAGCTCAACACAAAATCGTCTTGTCACTTTGCTCGTATAATCTTGAACCATTCCCCACGCGATAAAATTTCCGCTAAAGTAAGTCTTAATATCAAATTTAGGACCAGTATTCTTATAATCTGAAATTTTTGCACTGCAGCTTGTCAAAAGTAACAATGCTAACACTAGCATTAACCGTTTATAGATAATCATGTTTTATTTCCCTCAAGTAATTGCGCTCGTAATTGGGGCTGGTTCGTGTCTGGAGAAAGCCAAATATCTAAAAATATCTTACTAAACTCTTGCTCTGGTATTACGCCAACTTTTACGTTATTAAAATAGAATACCGACTTTTTGCCTTTCACTAACATGGTCAGTGAATCTCCAGCAGAAACATCTGGCCAAATACTCTTTAGACGAGAAATATAGGGGGTGTACTGTGATTCAGCTATATTTAAATGCTTCCATTGTTTTACGGTGATTTTGAGTAAATCCACAGTGGAAATATCTTTTAAATATTCTATCTTGAAAAGTAACGACTCTAGCGAATTATCATGCAAATAACTGCCTGATTTGGTATACAAGGTACTGTTGTATATATCCCAAAAAAGCACTGAAAACTTAGCTGTTCCCACCTGTTTAAATGCTAACTGGTTATAATCTTCAGGCAGACGTTCAGGCAAATTTTTCGTCTTGGCATTCGCAACAGGTAGCATTGCCTCTATAAATAACAATATAATGAAAATGACTTTACGCATGACTTGATACCTGACCATAAAAAATATCTTTTAATTTAAAAAATAGCACCATTAATACAGACCAAATGATTGCAAGCATGAAGTATGTTGTAAGTTGACTGTAACCAAGTTCAACAAGTGATAATGATGCACCCGCAAGATAGCTTAACGGGGGAAAAACAAAACCCATCGTAGCTTGCAGCAATTTGGAATGTTTTAAAAACTGTAAGCTATGTGCAATTGTTGCTGCGAAGGCAGCCCACAAGGTTATCAACCATAAAGGAATATACTGATGGTTTGGAAAAATCAAAATCCCTGCTGAAAGCAGTATAGTGTCAACTAATGCACCAATCAGTACGATAGCTGAAACCAATTTAACTTCGGCCTGTATATGCTTACACCAATACAGGTGTAGCACTAACCAAAGTAATGCCATTGGAATAAACATATCTCCCAATAAAATCAGGCCAAACCAAGATGAATTAAAACCAACCAAATTGAATAACATACCAATAACTCTACTAGCTTTTAGTATCTATACGTTGTAATTGATGATTGGGATTAAAAAATTAAAAATATCGAGTGTATACAAGGCGAGCGATGATATTACCATGATCTTCAACTAAGGGACTGTCCGTGATTTCTTCAGAAAACCATGTTTGTTGTAGGCTTAATTGTGTAAAGCCACCAAAAAATATAGGCGTAGAAATAGATAAACCAAAGCCAGTATAAAGCGTACTTGTGCCAATATATTCAGGTCTAATGTCGCTTACCTCATCTTTGCCAACACCATAATAATAATCAACATGGTTATCGTCCAAATAACTCAATGTTAAACTCGGCTCTAAAAAAACAGAGCCCAGCCTAAAGGTATGAGAGAGTGAAGCAACAAGCGAAGTGCCGTTGGAACGATTTAAAATATCAAACATTAACCCGAAGTTGATTTTCCAATTATTTTTTGAATAATTTACCGAGGTCCCAGCATCCATAGAAAATCGTCTATCTTTCATCCCTTCAAAAATATAACTATCATTATCGTCAAAGGCTTGAAACCTTGGAGCGGCTTGAAGGAGAAAAGTAAATTCTGCTAATTCAGTTACTTTATAACTAACAAACGGCCCATAAACATTTAACCTTTCGCCACGGTAACCAATAATAGGCAGTAATATATTTCGTCTGTTGTACCCTTTATAAATTTCTTTACCGGTACTGATACCAATGCCATATATGTAACCAGTAACATCACGTGGATTTTGAGCTACGGTAGAGAGTGGCAAAAAAATTGTTAAACATAAAATTATATTTTTAATCATGAGTTTTTTTAATTCACACAAGTTAGTTTTACTACTTTCATATACGGAGCATTTACGCTTTAAGATCTGTTAGTTAATTTTTAATAGTGAACTAAATTATTATAGTAAACGTATAGAACAATAATGTAACTAATGAGTACCAACATAATGCGTATTTTTTCTATCTTCTTTTTTGTTCTATTAATAATAGGCTGTAGCAGCAGCTATAATAACCAATCACACATCGGGCAAAAGTTCCCATCAATCAAAGGTAAAAACCTTGATAAAGAGGTGATTAATATCCCGGAAGAATTTAAAGGGGACAATACACTATTACTAATTGGATACAAACAAAACTCTCAATTTGATATCGATAGATGGTTAATAGGTTTAGATATGACCGAAACGCAAGTTAACGTTTACGAAATACCGACAATTCAAGGGCTATTTCCTCAAATGTTTCGTACGATGATAGATAATGGTATGCGTGCAGGAATTCCAAAGTCACTTTGGAAAGGTGTCATAACTGTCTATCAAGATGGAAAGAAAGTACAACGATTTACAGGAAACGAAAACCCAAACAATGCCAGAGTTATTCTTTTGGATAAAGATGGTGTAATTACATATATGTACGATAAAGGCTTTTCAGTAGAAGCCTTAAACCATGTTAAAGATAGCTTAAAAAAGATTTGATTTGAGCCTATGGTAGTGTTAAAAAATCTGTGTCATTTCAGTAAACTGTCAAAAACAGGAATGGCATATGACAAATAAATTCAACTTCGAAGATGCATTTATCTTCAAACGGCAGCTTCCAACCATAAAGTAAGTTGGCTTTGATCCCCATAGACTGTACAGCACCCCGAACTGTGTAGTATTGATCTGTGACTTCACTACTGCTTCTTCTTCTTCAAAAGCTTTGGGTGTAGTTCCTTTAAAACGACAGTCTGTCTTTAAAAATATTTATCTTAATTTGTGTACGTACATAAAGATAGATAAACGATGATTGTAACTACTTTATCTATAATACATCAACAGGTGAGTTCTATGGCGGCGCTATATTGGTTTAATAATGATTTACGAATAAAGGATAACTCACTACTTACGAAGCTAGCACAAGAAAATGAATCATTGCATTGTTGTTTTATTATTAATCCTAAATGGTTTAACTCGTTATCGCTATTACATAGTGCAATGGGGTTCAATCGGTGGAAATTTTTAAAACAATCAGTAAAAGCACTGGCAACAGCGCTGCACAGCAGGAACATAGAGCTTCAGGTGTTGTATGGTAAGCCTGAAAATGTTTTACCTAAGTTAGTTAATGAGTTAGCAATAGACACACTAGGCTGTGCGAGCCAAGTAGGCTATCAAGAAAACCAAAGCTTAAAGGCGATACAAAATAAATTACCAGATTTAACTATCGAAACAGCATGGCTAAACACTTTGTTTACCGAAGAGTTTATTGTTAATAGCAACGCAGTCATTGGTAGTTTTTCGAAATTTAGAAAAATAGCTGAAAAGCACCTAATTAACATGAAAATCGAGCCTTCGTATTCCGATTGGCAACTTAATGAGAAAAGCGCTCAGACAATTACTGCAACAAAAAACGCTTCTTTAGACAATGCCATCGCTGTTGTTGAAAAATTATTCCCTGATCAAAATCATCATAACAAGGCGATAAACGAAATAACCATTAAAGGTGGCTGCGATGTCGCTTTGCTGCATTTAGCAGACTATTTTTTATCTGGCGCAGCAGACCATTACAAACAAACACGTAATGATTTACATGGTTTAAGACGATCAACACTCTTTAGCCCTTGGTTAGCACTTGGCTGTCTTAGTGTTAAAAATGTTTGGCAAGCAGTTGGTGAATACGAGCAACGCTATCAAGCCAATGAATCTACTTATTGGATCAAATTCGAGCTTCTATGGCGAGAGTATTTCCAGTGGTTAGCTTTAGCAAAAGGTCGCCATTTATTTGCCTTCAAAGGCTCTGCGGAGACTGCGCCTAATACAACATTTCATCAAGAGCGTTTTCAACGATGGTCTACAGGTAATACTGGATACCCGCTGGTAAATGCACTAATGAATCAACTGAACAGTACAGGTTTCATGTCTAACAGAGGCCGACAAATCGTCGCTAGCTGTTTGGTTAATGAGCTTGAGCTAGATTGGCGATACGGAGCAAGTTATTTTGAAAAACAACTCATTGACTATGACGTGGCAAGCAATTGGGGAAATTGGCAGTATATTGCTGGAGTTGGTGCTGACCCAAAAGGGGGGCGCTGGTTTAATATTGAAAAACAACGTCAGTACTCCGACCCCGATGGTGAATTCATCGCTAAATGGCAAGGTAATAACCAACTGACACCAATCCCTCCCGCACATAATGCAAACAAAAAAGACGGGGAATGCGATGTCAATTAACCTTGTTTGGTTAAAGCGAGATATTCGCTTAGCTGATAATCCACCGCTTCAAGAGGCTATTGCCAATAGCATAGACAGACAAACGCCACTTATTTTGCTTTATGTTTTTGAAGAGCTATTGCTTGATGACGCACATTATTCAGCACGGCACTGGCGCTTTGTTTACCAATCACTCAGAGATATCACAAACCATCTGCCAGAAAAAGCCATATGGGTAACCCATGGCGATGCATTAGAGATTATTGCAGATATACATCAACAACATCACATCAATAACATATATAGCCATCAAGAAGTTGGTCTTGAAAATACCTATGACAGAGACAAAAAAATTAGCGCTTGGTGTCAGAATCATAAGGTCAATTGGCATCAAAGCCAACTTGGCGCCGTAAAAAGAGGATTAATAAATCGGCAAAACTGGGATAAACATTGGTCCAGTGTTATGCGTACGCCCATTAAAAGCACATCATTTGACAACGTTTCTTTGATCCCTCCTCCCAATAATTTATCGACCTTAGATGCTAATTGGGTTGATCCACAATGGATTGATGTTGACCAAAACTTTCAATTTGGCGGAGAATCACAGGCAATGATTGTTGCCAAGAGTTTCTTTGAAGAACGAGGGAAATCATACAGCTACAGTTTATCTAGTCCTTTACTAAGCAGAGAATACTGTTCAAGATTATCTCCCTACCTTGCATGGGGCAACATCAGCTTACGACAAGTTTATCAAATTTTATTGTCGCATTGGCAAAAGCCCGGTTGGCGCCGTTCACTATCAGCATTAAGTTCGCGTTTACATTGGCACTGCCATTTTATTCAAAAATTTGAAAGTGAACACCGCATGGAGCATGAAGCCATTAACCGTGGTTACAAAAACCTTCCCAGAGATAATACGCAAGCGGCAGCGCATAATTTATTGGCCTGGAAAACCGGTAATACCGGCTACCCTATGGTGGATGCATGCATGCGTTGCCTGTTAAAAACCGGCTACATCAACTTTAGAATGCGAGCTATGCTTGTCAGCTTTCTCACGCATCACCTGCACCTCGATTGGCGTTCAGGCGTGCAGCATCTTGCGAGTTTGTTTCTGGATTTTGAGCCCGGCATTCATTATAGCCAGTTTCAAATGCAAGCAGGCATTACCGGAATTAATACCATTAGGGTTTATAACCCAATTAAACAATCACAAGAAAAAGATACCGAAGGTCTTTTCATAAAATCATGGATACCAGAGCTTGTACATATTCCAGTACCCATTATTCATGAGCCATGGCTTATGACCAACATGGAGCAAATGATGTATAGCTTCAAGCTAGGGGAAGATTATCCAGTGCCAATTGTTGATATTAAAACATCCGGAAAACAAGCAAGAGAGCTGCTTTGGCAGTGGCGTAATAATCCCCAAGTAAAACAAGAGTCTTACCGAATTCTAGCTCGTCATGTAAGACCTGATTAACGTCATTGATGCAAGTCACATTAGTGGCTACTGAATAGAACACCTTAAATGAAGATGAATAAAAGAGCCGCTAAAAACAAGCGCAAGGCTGAAAAACAATGTCCTGTATGTCAACGCCCCTTTACTTGGCGTAAAAAATGGCAACGTGATTGGGATAACGTTATTTATTGTTCGAAGCGCTGCCAAAACGAGAAGAGAAAACATGATTAATCACTCAAAAAAACTACGCCTTATCTTAGGCGATCAACTTAATGCGACGCATCCTTGGTTTAAAGAAGTCGATGATAATTGCCTCTATGTTATTGCAGAGCTTCATCAAGAAACCAGTTATGTAACGCATCATCAGCAAAAGATTCAAGCATTTTTTGCGGCGATGGCGGCATTTGCTAATGTATTAAAAGAAGCAGGACATCGCGTGTTGCATTTAACATTAGATGAAACAAAACAATACAAAGACCTTCCTGACATGCTGACAAACTTGTTAGAAAATAACGTACAACACTTTGAATACCAGCAACCAGATGAATATAGACTATCTCAGCAACTGACTTTATTTTGCGAAAAAATAACATCAAAAAATATGTCATTTTCCTGCGTTGATTCTCATCATTTCTTCTTGCCTCACCATGAATTAACAGAGCATTTCAAAGTAGATACGAGCCATAGAATGGAGTTTTTTTATCGGTATATGCGAAAGCGTTTTAATGTACTTGTTGATGATGACAATAAACCCGAGGGTGGTAAGTGGAATTATGATCAGCAAAACCGCAATAAACTTAAAAAAAAGGATATTGCCTCAATCCCCGCACCATTAGTGTTTAGTCATAATGTTAGCGAAATAAATGATCGCTTGGCCCGTCATCAGGTCAAAACAATAGGACAAGGTGATTCAACATTATTGTGGCCAATCAATCGCCAGGAAAGTTTACAGCTACTCGACTTTTTTTGTCGCTATTTACTGCCTTCATTTGGTACGTTTCAGGACGCAATGACGTGTAATGGCGATGACGTTGTTACCCAAAAGCAATGGAGCTTGTATCATTCGAGGGTGTCATTTTCGCTTAACAGTAAAATGCTATCTCCCACACTTGTCGTTGACACTGTTCTCAAACATTATCAATGTAATGATGCTATTAGTATTGCGCAGGCTGAAGGCTTCATTAGACAAATTTTAGGCTGGCGTGAATTCATACGTGGTATGTATTGGATTAATATGCCGCAATACCAAAATAAAAATAGCTTGAAAGCAAAAAACAACTTGCCCTCATGGTTTTGGAATGGCGATACCAAAATGAACTGTTTGCATCACGCAATCAATCAATCGCTGCAATATAGTTACGCCCATCATATTCAACGCTTAATGATCACCGGAAACTTTTGTTTATTAACAGGCATAGAGCCTGCGCAAGTTGACCAATGGTATTTGGGGATTTATGTTGATGCGATTGAATGGGTTGAACTACCTAATACTCGCGGTATGAGTCAGTTTGCTGATGGTGGACTTATTGCTTCAAAAGCCTATGCCGCCAGTGGTAATTACGTAAATAAAATGAGTGATTACTGCCAAAGCTGTCATTACAATGTTAAAGAAAAGACCAGTGAGAATGCTTGCCCTTTAAATAGCTTGTATTGGCATTTTATGGATAAACACAGCGAATTGTTTGAATCAAACCCAAGACAAGCCATGGTTTATCGAAATTGGCGCAAACAAACAGAAGAACAACGACAAGCAACATTAGCCAAAGCTCAGGATTATTTGCGCAACTTAGACACTCTTTAAAGTTATTTAACGTGCCTTACTTTTGTTTGCTGATTTTACTTTATATTGGCTCATACAATGAGAGCGAGATACGGCTTCGCTTCGTTTGCTTAAGTGTTTTGTTTTTCGACCCGATACTCTACTGCGCCAATTTTTAAAGGTTTTAGTTTTTAATTCTTGGCGCATAAGTCTAATCACTTGTGGCTCAGTTAAGCCATATAATATTTCGATGGCTTCAAATGGCGTGCGATCTTCCCAGGCCATTTCAATGACTCTTGATTTGTCAGAATATTCAAGCATTTCACTATGCCTCATGATGAATAAATTTAGAAAATAACTGATGCGTATTCACTTTAGCCTCAAGCTTGGCAGCAAGTAAATACAATCCAGCTAGTTTGCGGTGAATGAAAACCGCGTCAATTGGCGGTGTGTGCCATTGCTCTTGTTGAGTATTAATTAACAAACCTTTTTCTTTAATTCTCAACGCTAAACCGCTCTTTGCAAAGTCATAAGTCTTGTCATGTACCAGAGGCTCACAAGCCAAAGTAAAGATCTCTAACACCTGAGATAAGTAGGTTTCTTCAATATTGTCTGCAAAAAAACCAATGCTTTTAGCGGCGTCAACCATAGCGACTTTTTCTTGATTAATACTTGCTTTGATTAAGGCTAAATAACCACGACTTATTGTCTGTGGAATTTTCCGAGTAGCACCAAAATCAAGTAGCACTATACGCTCGGTGTCAACTTGATAGAGGTAATTCGCAAAATTTGGATCTGTTTGCATTAACTGGTAGGTAAAAAGCTCATCGAAAAACAAACCAATGAGTGACTCAACCGCCTTGTCCCTTAATTGTTGCGGTAATAGCGTTATTTCATCAATCGGTACACCCTCAATAAATGTCATGGCTAATATTGACTGAGTACTTAAATCTTCAATAACCCTAGGTAAAACAAATTGATCATCACTGAGCACATCAGCGTAATTTTTGACAAAATTTGCTTCATTGACGTAATCGGCTTCTGCCAATAATTGCAGCTTCGCCTCTGCTAATAATTCATCAATCTCGATATGCGCGGGCAGCAGTCCTGACAATTTTAATAGTGCCGCAACGTTATCAACATCACTACTAATGGCATCAGCAATACCTCGATATTGCACCTTTACTGCAAGCTTTTTACCATTATCAAGGTAAGCCGTGTGAACTTGTCCAATAGATGCTGAGGCAAAAGGTTTAAGCTCAAAGTGTGCAAAGTTATCTAGCCAACTATTTCCCCACTCATTCTTTAACACTGCTAACAACTGCTTGTGTGGCATAGGTTGTGCGTTTGAACGAAGTTTATCTAATAGCTGGCTTAGCTCAGCAGGTAACAAATCGCCGGCATCCATAGATAAAAGTTGTCCAATTTTCATTGCAGCACCACGAAGCTGTGACAGTTTGTCAGCTAAATGCTTAATATTGCTAGGTTGTACTAGCAATTTTTTAACGGATGTCGGTTGGCCTTTCGACCATTGCTTTGCTCCGTCTAACACCATATTACTCGCGACTTTAGTGACCAACGACCCTAAGGTCGCTAATCGGGATAATCGAGAGGTAGGTATTTTCTTTTCTTTTTTCAATATAAACACCTAACGTATAACAAGCGACTTTACATCTTTGCCATATTGTTGAAAGTAACGTTTTAAATCGTCTAAAATGAGATAATTCATCGGCACAATAAACAAGGTGATCAACGTGGCGAATATAATGCCAAACCCTAAACTCACCGCCATTGGAATTAAAAATTGCGCCTGGGTAGATTCTTCAAAGAGTAACGGTATCAGGCCTGCAAATGTGGTGAGAGAGGTCAGTAATACGGCTCTAAATCGTCTTCCTCCAGCTTCATAAACAGCTTTTTTCACTGACGTTCCTTCCAAGCGGCGTTGATTAACATAATCAACTAACACGAGTGAGTCATTAACGACGACACCAGATAACGCTAATATCCCCATGAAACTTAGCAACGTTAAATCCAACCCCATGATCCAATGCCCTATCACCGCACCAACTAAACCAAAAGGGATAACTGACATAACAATCAAAGGTTGTGAGTAGGACTTAAATGGGATGGCCAATAAAACATAAATTAATATAGATAACGCTATCGCACCTACGATCAGTCCCTCAGATGACTCTTTTTGATCTCTCGCCTCGCCTGCTAATTCATAACTAACACCCGGATATGCATTCATTTTGAGCGCTAACCAAGACTGCAGCTCTTGTTGAACCAAAGACATGTCGCCCGTTTTCTTATCAAAATCGGCCGTTACAGATAAGGTTCTTTGTCTATCTATCCGCAAAATTGTATTTGGACTCACACCAGGTAAAACATCAGCGACTTGCCATAAAGCAACTTCTTGGTTGGGGCCAATACGTATCATCATTTGTTCTAACGTTTCAATAGACTGTCGCGCTTCGATAGGGTATCTCACCATAACCCGAACTTCTTCACGACCTCGTTGAATACGCTGCACTTCAAAACCAAATACGGCTTGTCTCACTTGACTTGAAACGGTATTAAGATCTAGTCCTAACAATCTTGCTTCAGGTTTTAAAACAAGCTGCAACTCTTCTTTACCATCTGACAAGGAATCTTCTATATCAAACACACCTGAATAAGTAGCCAACTTCACTTTTAATTGCTCGGAGATCTCATTAAGTGCACTGACATCATTGCTTTTCAGTTCAATATCAATAGGAGAGCCCCCCCAACCGCCAATCTCTGCACGATAGTTTAGTTGCTCGGCCCCGGGGATTGGTCCAACACGCTTACGCCATTCATTGACAATATCTTGCGTGGTAACCGCTAAAGTGCGTTTTTCAGGGGGGACTGTTTCAACACGGACTCTGCCCGTTGTTGAATTTCGCCCTCCACTAATAGCATAAATATTACGAATAACAGACTCTCCGGTTTCAGGATCACGAAATTCTTCGCGTAAATCTTGGGCATGCTGCGTAATAGCTTTAACATAACTATCAGTAGAGTTGAATGCTGTCCCAGAAGGCATGATCAAATTTGCCGTAGCTACCTCACTTTGTATACGAGGGAAAAATACAAATTTAGTGTGACCACTAAGCAAGGTACCTAGCACCATGATAAAAACGGCAATCATTAACGCAAGCGTTGCGTAACGCCAGCGCATTGCTTGCGCTAGAGCTGGTTGATAGAGTTTTTCGATCAGCACTTCCAGTGAACGAGCAATTTTTTGTTGAAGTTGTGACAATCGAGAAGGATTATTTGAAAGTGGGCGAACATGTTTTAAATGCGCTGGTAAGATAAATTTCGACTCTATAAGTGAAAATAATAATACTGGCACTACAACAAACGTGATGGCTGCATACCAACTAGCTCGTCCTGTTTGAAAGGCAAGTGGTAAAAAAGCTGCGGCAGTGGTTAAAATACCAAAAGTTACCGGCACCGCGACTTCTCGCGTTCCGTTAATGGCAGCCTTTAGGGGATCTTCGCCTCGTTGTAAGTGGGAGTATACGTTTTCGCCGGTAACAATCGCATCATCAACGACAATACCGAGCACTAATATAAAGGCAAATAGGCTCATCAAATTGATACTGACGCCGAATAAAGGCATAAATAGAAATGCCCCTAAAAAACACATAGGGATACCCAAGCACACCCAGAAGGCAACTGCAGGTCTTAAAAACAACGCTAGCATAATTATCACCAATAATGCGCCTTGCCATGCACTCTTAGTTAACGTATCAAGCCTTGCTTTTACTGGTTCGCTTCGATCTCGCCAGTAGTCCATCGACAAACCTTGCGGTAATTGGCTTTGCTTCACTTCAATGTAATCTCTTACCGCGGAGGTTATATCGATAACACTTTCGTTTCCGGTTCTAAATACTTCAATCTCTACTGCGGGTACACCATTAAAACGAGTATTGAGCGGTATTTCAGCAAACGCATCCTTTATACTCGCTATATCTCCTAAGCGCAACATGGTGCCGTCTTGAGTGGTAATAATAGGAATATTAGCAAAGTCATTAGCTTGGTATGCTTGCCCTCTACTGCGAATAAAGATCTCACCACCGGACGTTCGTAAATTACCTGCTGAAGAATCACGAGAGTTTTGGCGCAAAATGTTAGAAACCTGCGCCAAAGTTAGGTCATATTTACGAAGTGCCCATTCTGGTATCTCAATAGACATCTCAAACGGAAGAACATCCTCAATTGCTACTTGGGATATATCATCTAACTGAATAAGCTCATCCCTTACGTCTTCAGCCATGCGCCTTAATGTTACAGCATCATAATTACCATAAATCATTACTCCGATTGCATCTCTGCGCCATTGAGGCACTTGAATTAATAAGTTCTCCGCTTCTACAGGAAAATTACTAATAGCATCAACGCGAATTTTTACTTCTTCAAGCAGTTCCCTTACGTCATAGCCTTCTTCAACAGATAAAGTAACTGATGCTCTACCCTCACTGCTTTGAGAATTAATCTGACGGATACCTTCAATATCTTGAACCGCTTCTTCTATCTTAATCGTGATGCCTTCTTCAACTTCTTGCGGCGATGCACTGGGTAAAGTAACGCTGACGCTAACACTGCGTACTTCAATTTCAGGAAAAAGATCAACAGGCACTTTATTGAGCATCACATAGGCACCAGCTAACATTATTAATACTAATAATATATTCGCAGCAACATCGTTTTTAGCAAACCAAGCAATCATTATGGAAACTCCTATTGCGCGCTGACTGACATTGAAGCATTAGGGGCAGAAGCACCCACTACTTCAGTATTTTCGCTTACAGCCGAAGAATCTGCTAGTAGTTGCTTTTTAGTGGCTTCTTTTACTGGCGAAGTATCGCCATCTAGCGGTTTTACTTTTGTACCATCAGGTAAATTAGCCGTAGGAGTAAGAATTAGGATATCTGATTTGTTTAGTAAGCCAGCAGAAAGATTATTGTTGGACGATTGATAGCTCACCGTTAAGAGTTTATTTGCTTGCTGTGGAGCTACCACTACTGAGTCGCTATCAGTCCAGATGGGCGTGATTTTACGCTTTTTAAGTACGCCATTCTCAGCGACACTCACCATAAAATCTTGAGAAACAGCACGACGAGGAATGACAAAAACGTCTTCATAGCGTTTGCCTTCTATCTTGGCTCTCATAAATTGGCCGATTCTCACTGCTGGTCGCTGCTTTGACGGTATAAAAGGCTTTTCTATTTGTGCGACAACGTAAAGCATTCTGGTGCGAGGATCAAAAGCCCCTTCCGTACGAACTATTTTTCCAAGCCATTGATAGGTTTGATTACCCATATCGCTTTCAAACAATACAGCAGGTGCCTCATTAGCAAGAGTTTTACCTTCAGGTAGTGTTAGATGCTCTAAATCATCAACTTTAATAGGCAGGCGTACTTCAATAACATCAATACTGTAAATTGAAGCAATCGTTTGACTTGGGGTTATAAACTCTCCGATATCTATTAATTGCTCAAGCACTTTCCCATCAAATGGAGCAACTACTTTTGTTCTTTGTAAATTTAACCGAGCTCGTTTAACTCTTGATTTTGCCGCTTGTAGTGATGCTTTTGCTGCGGCCAGTTGTGGCTCTCTTAATGCTAGTTTTCGTGCAGCTTTCGATTCAGGGGTTTTGTTCCACTCTTTTGCAGCAAGCTCTGCTTGAGCTAATTCTTGAATATATTTTACTTCAATGTCCGCAGCCTGCGAGATTGCAATATCGAGCTCAACTTCAAAGTCTCGGCTATCAATTGTCGCTAATACATCACCTTTGCTAAACACGCTACCAGCACGAATATTTGGAGAAACAGCTACTACCCGCCCGCTAATATCTGCAACCAACCGAGTTTCAGTAAGAGCTTGAGCTGTTCCGTATGAGTCGACCCAAATATCGAAAGCCTTGGTTTCCAGAGGGCTCACCTCTACAGCAACGCTAGGTGTAGGCCTATCGCCCCACCTATTGGCTTTGGGTTTACTACTAAATAAGCCCATAACAACCAGGAAACAAATACCCAAGATAGCCAAAGTAACAATACTATGGGCAATCCAAGGTACTTTTCTTTCATATATTTCCAATTTACTGTCTTGATTAAATTGACTTGTCATTGAGATCTCCACGACTTAATCGGTACGTTAGCGAACCGGTTAAGCATTTATTACACTGTATTGTTTAAATTTAATTACAGTGTAATACGAACCATTGACCAAAAAAGATTTATCCGAGAGATATAAATATAGAAGAAATATATATCGTTAATTGAAATAGAGTGAATCGTTGAGGTTTTGGGAGGCTAAATAGTTACTCAAAATAAGCTGGATTAATATTCAAATAATCAGCCTAGATCAGATAATGCTTCAGCAAACGCCATAAAAATCGCTTTTTCTATTATTTATTTAGACATTACGTGTCTTTACATCGTATGACTTCGCAACTATGTCTCGCAGCTCCATAAGATTATTCACAACAAAGCTAGCTAAAGTAGTATAAGGTAATTCATGTCCATAACTGACTAAGCATGAGAGCGCATTGGCATTATTGGCCATTTCTATATCGTATAAATAGTCTCCTACACATAACAGTTTTTTTGGCTGAATTTGCCAGTACTCAGCCAAAAAAAGCACCGCATCAGGCGATGGCTTAGCGTTTAAATCATCTCGTGTTAATAGCAGTGGTACTTTTAAGTGATTATTTTCAATTTTTAAAACAGCGGCTTTTTTGTGATTTCGTGTTACGACGGCAAACGGTATATGTAAATGTTTGAGTGTATCTAAAACCGCCTGAGAACCCGGCAATATAGTTGCATTTCTGGCGTCTTCCATTTCATATTCATGAATTATTTTTTGAACATTAACTTTCTCCTTTAGTGGCAGAGAATCAATGTAACTGAGTATATCTCTGTCGCTGGGACAACCAACAACACTTCTAATGTGGCTAAAGTTTAGCGAAGATGAGACGAGTGTATTATCAAGGTCAAATATTACGCCTGTAAAGTCATATTTTATCAATGTTATGTCCTATTTAAAATAGTATTAGTTTGTGAGTAGCTTATCGACGGTATCGTTAAATCCTTACCGCGTCGGAATGTTAATAATCTAGTTGTTTATGAAAAAACATATTAATATCAGATCATTAATTATCAAACAACGGGTATAACCATCAAAATCATGGTAGGCATTTATTGCGCTTGAGTCAGCAAGATGCATATGCTTTTACTTTTTTTTGAACTTAGATCAGGCTGCAAATATCGCTAAAATCCTTATGAAGTTGGCAAAATTACCTACTGAACTTCTGTAATATTTCGATGCTAAAGACTCTTTATCGTCATTTCTTCTAATTTTTTTCGTACGTGACCTCAGTATTAAGCTATCTACCTGAAAAAGTATAAAATATCTTTGAGCGGTAGATTGACCTTTAGTTCATCCTTTCGACTTGCGCTCCAGTGTATTGAGCCGCTTTCTCAGTAGGATCAATAAAGGCGATAGATGAAATAGACCGCGACTATGTTTATGAATTTTTCAAATACGATGGCATTCCAGCAAGCTCACCAAAACTAGCAAGATTGTTGTAAATTTTTTTCGATAGTTCGCTGTTGTCTAGGAGGGGGATACGAGTTTGGTCCACATCGTAATTTATTTGAGTCATAGTATAATGTAAACCACTTTGTGTATCTCCAAAGCTCTTTCTTACCACCGATGATAAATCAGCTATCGCAGCCACACAGACGTCTCTACTGAACCGAGCGAAACCGTTATATCTGAAGTGTTCACCAACATATTGGTTGCTTAAAGCAATAAGCTTTTCAATTAACGCATGACATAATTCATTAAATGATAAATTAACCACCATTAAGGGAATTAGCATCCCTTCTTTGAGCTCATTGAGGGTTGATTTCCCTGTGTTTTTTACCTTAAGTTCGATAAGCCAAATCCCCTCGCGAATGTTGTTGATTTGAAGTAACTCAAATTTCGCTTTGTCATACTCAATGGTATTAATTGATGCAGCCATTTGATCATGCTGCAATTCGTGCACCTGTCTCAACAGTAGATCTGAATTATGCGCCATCAAAGGCAAATCATGATGATTATTAAATGGTGTAGTTATTCTCCCACCTGAGGTCAGTCTAAATAACTCTCGTACTTCATGCTCTCGAGCTAACTTTAATGCAAGAAAGACTGTTTGAATAACTTCTGAAGTAGGTAACTCTTTTTCTACTCGCCATTTACGTCCGTATACGATTTTTTGCTCAATGCAGGACGTTGACTCGTAGGGAGGTTTATTGTAATTGTCAGCACCAATGATACCGATCTGGATGATAATACCATTATCTCGCTCGTTGACAAAAATAGGGAACCTCAAATCAAATTCAATTTTATAAACAACGCGTTGTACAGACTCCAGTGTATGTTTATACAAAAGATATTGTTGTGGTATACATTTTTTTCCATTGTGCAATTTGACAACGGGTGCGTTACTTATTGGTTTTTCAAAAATAGTTATTAGCATAAGAATATTTGGCGAATATCATTATTAAAGTAATTGGCAGATTAGTTTGTTATATAGTATTAACAACATAACATACGCTCATTCAAACTAATAAGTTCACTATCTTTTAAATAAATATAGGATAATTACCCTACTGAGTAACATATATCTCATGGGCTAAAAATATAGGGCTTCGCTCGAATAGTTTAGGTTTAGAGCAGGCGTCATGCATCGGTTGGCTGTAATCTTAAGGATGAAAACTGGCAACTGTTATTACTTTGTTGACCCTTTAACAAAATCTGTATAGATGACTATTATTAATACCCACTTAGGGTTTAGGATAGGTAGTTATGAATAAAAAAACTAGAAGCGTTTGTTAAGCAAGCGGCTAAATAAATTAAAACAGAATCAGATTTAACTGACTTTCGTAAAATGTTAAGCAAGGTCACCGTTGAAGCAGCGTTTAATGCTGAATGAGACGAACATCTTTCTTATGCCTGGTTGATAAAATCAAAAACATGATCATCTTCATCACGGATTGAATGACCGAAAATAAATAAATTTCCCGTAATATTTTTTAATGAAGAGAAAGTTCTCGATAAATATCCATTTTTTTAATTCTTGCTAATTTATGTTCCGTTGTCCCCCCCCGTGTCAGAATAGTTGTCACCCCTAAAATTTAAATTT
>ENA-UZWX01010828-UZWX01010828.1-metagenome-genome-assembly--contig:-Day-4---50m-contig-10828_pt1 | contig 19962 bp, 18 predicted proteins | sample MGYA00260347_ERZ794907 | MGnify/ENA metagenome assembly ERZ794907 | reverse complement strand
CTGGGCAAGTCGTTTCAGACTCTATCGGATATCAATTTTACAGTGGTATAGGTGGACAAGTTGATTTTATTCGCGGAGCCTCCTTAAGTAAGGGTGGAAAACCTATTATCGCCCTACCATCAACCACTAAAGATGGAAAAATATCTCGTATTGTTGCTCATATCACAGAAGGTGGTGGTGTAGTGACCTCACGTGGTCATGTAGCCTATGTAGTTACCGAGTTCGGCATTGCATCATTACAAGGAAAAAGTATTCGAGAACGAGCATTAGAGCTTATTCGTATAGCACACCCTAAGTTTCGTGAACAATTATTGGCTGATGTGCGTAGGCATTACTGGGTGCCTGAATATCAAGAAAGTTCGCCTAGTTCAGTGCCAGAATTAGGCACAGTTGAATTGAAAAACTTTACCTTTAAAAATATTGATTATACCTTAAGGCCATTATCTCCCGCTGATGAGCGCAAGCTGCAAGAGTTCTTCTACTCTCATAATAAAGAGACCTTGATCATGCGTTACAACCATCATATAACGCAGATGACACGAGAAAAATCCTGTAATTTGGTTAGTGTCAATCAGCATGTAGACTTAGCACTATGCTTTACTCGAAAAAGCTATTTAGGTGAAGCAATCCAAGCCGTTGCACGATATTACTATATTGAAAGTATCAACTCAGGTGAAGTGGCTTTTGTTATCAAGGAAAGCTTACGTGGACTCGGTATGGCAAGTACCTTGCTTGGCGAAATGATCTCGATAGCGAGGGTTAGAAAACTTGATAGCTTAGTCGCCTGTGTACGCAGAGATAATGCTTCTATGCTCAAAGTCTTTGAAAAAACAGGATTTATTCGGCAACCAAGTGAAGATTTTGATGAAGTAAGTTTAAAGCTTGATCTTAAAAAAACGAAATAAAAGTTAACAAAAAAACTTATAGGTATTGTTCAAGTCAAAGGAAATGCCATAGTTTAATGACTATCTATGAGTAAATTAACAAATAAATCCTATAATATAAAAAGATAAACGATTACTAACAATCCAAGAGGAAGAAATGACTGTAGGAATAATAGGTCACTACAAATGTGGCGAACATGACATGGGTGAGCATCATCCTGAAAATAGTAAACGTTTAACGGCTATTTCAGATCAACTGATCCGTAGTGGTCTTGATTATGTCGTTCGTCAATTTGATGCTAAGCCTATTGATAAGACACTTATTTCTTTAGCCCACACCCAAGATCATATTGATTTAGTTTTTGATAACGCACCTAACGAAGGCGATGAAAATTTTTTCGTCGGCGAAGACTCGGTGATGAACTCAAAAACACTAAGCTCTATTTTATTATCCGCTGGTGCCGCGATTGACGGTGTTGACTTAGTGATGAACAAAACACTGAGTAGTGCTTTTTGCGCGACTCGGCCTCCAGGTCACCACGCAGAGCATAACAAGGGGATGGGCTTTTGCTTTTTTAATAATGTCGCTATCGCCGCTGCTTATGCGAGAGATAAATATAAATTAAAACGTGTGGCTATTGTCGATTTCGATGTTCATCATGGCAATGGCACCGAGGATATAGTAAAAAATCATTTTCCATTGGTTGATGATACTAGTGATGGTGCATATTTGTTTTGTTCAAGTTATCAATATCCTTTTTATCCCTTCGACATTCAAGAGAGTGATACACCTCCAATAATCAACACCCCCTTACCTGCCACTACCAAAGGTGAAGATTTTCGCAAAGCGATAACAGAACACTGGCTACCCGCTTTAAATAACTTCAAACCCGAAATGATTTTTATCTCCGCTGGTTTTGATGCACATATTGAAGATGACATGTCACAAGTTAGCTTGACCGAAGCAGATTATCGTTGGATAACGGATGAATTAAAAACTATTGCCAAAGAGCACTCTCAAGGGCGTATAGTATCATTACTTGAAGGTGGTTATAACTTAGGAGCTTTAGGTCGAAGCGTTGTTGCTCATATCAATGGCCTTATAGGAAATTAGCAATGTCCTAGTTGACGTGAAAGGCTCCACTACTATCGAAGGGGCTTGGATGCACTAATGACGCGAGAGCAGGATGATCAGAAGCAACCATTGCTGTGCGCCGCGGCAGTATATGACTAAGATGTAACCGATAATCAGGGGACAAACAAGTTGTGGAGTGCGTCCTCTTCACGTACCCAAGCTATCTAGCTTACTATTCATCCAACAACTATTCAGGTTTAAAGCCCAAGATAAAACCGTCCCAATGCTTACCATCAACATAGAGTGGGAAAGAAAGATCATTCAAAACCTCCCCTGTATCTCGCACATAAGTCTGCAGAATGATGAGCAAGCTCAACTACTCAAAACCATCCCCGGAGTAGGAATCCTAACCGCTAGTCGATGTTTATCGGATATAAGCAGTGCTACTGACTTTAAAAATGGAAGAAATTTTTCGGCTTGGTAAGGCTTAGTACCCCGCCAATATTCAACTGGAGGTAAGCCAACATTACTGGGCATAAGCAAACGAGGGAATAAAGGCTTACGAGAACTATTCATTCACGGTGCAAGAGCTGTTCTTGTAAGGCCAGAAAAAGCCGTAGCCATTTTTGGTAACTGGATATTAGCATTACTATCGAGGAAACATTTTAATGTTGTGATGATCGCGTTGGCGAATAAACTAGCACGTATCGCTTGGTCGGTACTTTCAACTAAACAAGCATTCGAAGTTAGAGTGCAAGCCTGATTTGCAAATAATGATAAAGATGACACAACGGTTAGACCACTGGATTGAAGACCTGTGGGGCGTTACAGCAACATAAGTAAGTATGCTTACTCGCTTTTGAGGACAATCTAGCGCGGATCTCATCGTGGAGCTGGGCCTATGTATTGGGTAACCAACAAAGACTCCGAATACATTAGCGCAAACCAACTACGTTATCGATATTATTACTTGCAATATTGAGGCGGACCATACATTTCGCCCCCAAAGCGAGTTAGAGTTGACTCAACTAATAGGGGGACGTTTCTACCGAACAACCTGAACAGTCTGTTCATTTTATCAACAAGCCACAAAGGTAAACTATTAGTGGTGAGTGGATAGTTGTATGTTTTTAATAAATAAATTAGATTTTTTGAGATTTCTTATTTTTAAACCATTTGTAAGCTTTATAAATAACTACCGCAAAGATAGTCCAGAAAACAACATGGTAAAGCGCATGGAAAGAACCTTCGCCTAAAGCACGGTCTGTATGTGCTAATGCTTGACCTGAAAGTAAGCCGAAGAAGCTGATAAGTACAGTTAAAAATTTCATGTGAAATCCTTATTTTTATAAGTTTAATGTTAGTTAATGTAAATAATTTACGGTAGCTGAGTTATATTTTCAACATGCCCTCTGTTTCGATAAATTCAATTATTTCAGCTAAACCTTGCTGAGTTTTCATGTTTGAGAAAATAAATTTTTTATCACCACGCATTTTCTTTGTATCTCTGTCCATCATATCTAGTGACGCGCCAACTGGACTTCCCAGACTTTGCTAGACACCAAATGAGTTACATTGTAACTTCAACTAGAGGTGTTTATGAGCAAAGGCAAACGGTATACCCAAGAATTTAAAATCGAAGCAGTTAAGCAAATCACTGAGCGTGGTTATTCAGTTGCAGAAGTGTCAGAGCGACTTGGTATTTGTACTAAAACGTTATATCACTGGCGAAGCCAATTACCAGATAAACCTAAATCGGTTAAGTCATCAGATGAACAACTTAAGATCGCCAAGCTTGAGGCTGAATTGACACGTGTCACGGAGGAAAGGGACATATTAAAAAAGGCCGCTGTACTTTGCCAGCAAGCCCGAGTAAAGTACGGCTTTATCCAAGAACACAAGAATGAATTCTCTATCAAAACGATGTGTCGCCTTTTTAAGCTTCACCGCAGTGGCTTTTATGCATGGTTAAAAAAGCCTTTAAGTGACAGAGCAATTGAAGATAATCGACTGCTCAAGCTTATTAGAGAGTTTTATGTGGCGAGTGGTGGCACTTACGGAAGTCCTTGGATTCATGCTGACTTACGTGAAGCAGGTGAACAGTGCAGTGTAAACCGAGTCGCTAAGATCATGCGTCAGCATAAACTTAAAGCGCAAATAGGCTATAAACGTCGTCATATTAAAGGCGGTAAGACATCACGTATTGCAGATAACTTATTAGCTCGCCAATTTAACCCACCTGCGCCCAATCAAACCTGGGTGAGTGAGATTACCTATGGTGTGCCCGGAATTCAGCACTAGCATGGAATGCTTTAATGAATAACGAGTCTATCTGAAATGCATGAGCAATGCGGCAGGAGCCAAATTGTTTATGACACTATCTGGTTGTGCAGATAGTTGAGTCTGAGCGACAGTGACTTATCGTATGCTGATAAGGTGATGTAACTCGCTGACAACGGGGAGTGAGGCGAATTCGTTACGCCAAGATGCTCTTCTAGACTAAGTATTGGACGGATGAAGAACATGAACCGATTAACCCGCATCTATGGGCTGAAATGTCGCCACTGCCTACACGAATTAACAGGCAGTATGATACTGCAATAACGCTACAGGTAGCAGTTTTATTGCCGACTTGATAAATCACATGTAGGTATTTATCAAAGGATAAACGTTTAAATTACAATTCTTCGTTTAAGTATCATCACCTTACAGTACGATAAGGTTAAAGACTGCGATCGGCATCCACCCCAATATGTTCGAGTTCAGATAGGTAAACCGGGGAAGGTTTGTTTGAATGCTAAGGGAGCACGACCCCGATGACAAACAAGCTGGCGGAGCGTTCGTAGTAGTCTGAAGTGGGGAAAGCCCATTACATGGCGAAGGGACGCAGTTTAATTGATTTGCGTAGGCAAATTATCTGACCCTAATGAGGTGAAGACCTTTGATAATCAGCGAACTGCAACGTAAATTAGCAACATGGACAGCAACCGATAAAACGCGGCGCGTTAATCGTTTGTTGCGCCTTATCAGTCACCCGCAATGGCTTTGCCAAGCGGCTGAAGTAACACTTTCCTCAAAGGGTGCCAAAACACTTGGTGTTGATGGAATAACTAAAATTCATTTACAGGCTAATTTGAATGTTTATCTGAATGAAATCAGAAATGATTTGCTCTCGGGTAACTATCAACCACTGCCTGCTAGACGAATTTATATTTCCAAAGCCAATGGAAAGCAACGTCCTTTAGGCATACCAACCTTGAGAGATAGAATAGTACAACGTGCAATGCTGATGGTAATGGAGCCAATATGGGAAAATGATTTTTATTCACTATCCTATGGTTTTAGACCTGAGCGCAGCGTTCACCACGCCATCAGAACTGTTAAGTTGCAGTTGACGGGATCGAATGTGCCTAAAGGCCGTTGGGTAATTGAAGGCGATTTATCAAGTTACTTTGATACTGTTCACCATCAATTACTGATGAAATGTGTCCGTAAGCGTATTAGTTGCCAGAGGTTCAATAAATTACTTTGGCAATTTATAAAAGCAGGTCACATTGAACGCAACTTATTCTGTGCTACAAGTGAAGGTGTACCACAAGGAGGCGTAATTTCTCCAATGCTATCAAACATTATGCTCAACGAGTTTGATCAGTATTTGGATAAATGTTACTTAGGTAAGAAAGCACGTAAAGATCGTTGGTACTGGAATCGTACTGTTCAAGATAAGCGTAATATTGCGCTAGAGGAAAATAGACAATACAAACCTGCGGTTGCTTATTGTCGTTATGCCGATGACTTTCTTGTGATGGTCAAAGGTAATAAACTTCAAGCAGAAGCAATTCGTGATCAGTGTCGAAACTTCCTCGAAGGTAACCTAAAACTTACGTTGAATATGGAGAAAACCCATATTACCCACGTAAATGATGGTTTTATCTTCCTTGGGCACAGGATCATCAGAAAACGAGGACCTAAAGGTAATATGCGTGTGGTGTCTGGTATTCCACATGGTAAAGCTAAAGCATTTTCTCATTCATTGAGCCAAGCTTTATCAGGGGATCATAGTTGTAGCAAGATAGACAAAGTTGAGCAGCTCAGTCGTAAACTTAAGGGCTGGTCGCAATTTTATCGACATACTGATTATACCGCTAAAGTTTACAGCAAAATTGATCGTATTGTTTTCTGGAAACTTGCCAAGTGGTTGGCTAGGAAATATCGTTGCTCTATTAAGTCATTAATGATGAAATGGATCAAACACTCAGCGCCAAATCAAGCTAAGACATGGGTACTATTTGGTAAAAGCAATCGCGGTAATTTATGTGGCGCATCACTATTTAGGTTAGTGAGCAGCCCTAAATTACCATTTCGATGGCGATTACCTGAATTAAATCCATATCTTAGAGATGAAATTAGACACACTGTTACGTCTCGCTATAGTGATGTTGCAATGGCTGTTAGCCACAATTAAACGGAGAGCCGTTTGCGCTGAAAGGTGCACGTACGGTTCGGAGAGGAGAAGCAGAGAAATAGTTCGACTACGCTCTGCCTCTTACTCTACTGAGAACTTATGAGGGCTTCTTGTATGTTGCAACGGTTATGGATTTATTCTCTCGGCGCATTGTTGGTTGGTCGATGGATAAAAACATGGTTAAACACTTAGTAATTAAAGCATTGCTTATGGCCGTTTATCAGCGACAACCAAAGTCTGAAGTAATGGTACATAGCGATCAGGGCAGCCAATACGGTAGTGCTGACTATCTAGCTTTTATGAGAGAGCATAATCTTGTGCCTTCAATGAGCCTAACAGGAAATTGTCACGACAATGCAGTTGCTGAAAGCTTTTTTGCTACGATTAAAAAGCAGATCATTAAACGTAAGATATACTCAACACGTAATGATGCGAAAGCTGAGATATTTAATTTTATAGAAATGTTTTACAATCCTAAAAAACGTCACTCCCATACAGGCGGTGTTTCATCTGCTAAATTTGAGGAAGCTATTTTATTAAAAACCAATCATTAAATAAAATTATCATTTATAATAAAATTGATAATTTATTGTTATAATTGATTGATAATGCTAAACCCTACTTGGTTAAATACGTTTGTAACGCTCGTTGATATGGGACATTTTACTAAAGCTGCTGAAAAGTTATTTATGACCCAGCCTGGAGTAATCCAGCATATTAGTAAACTTGAAAAAGCATGCGGCCATTCCCTTATCCGCAGGGAAAAAAAGAGTTTCGAAGTAACTGAGCAAGGACGTTTAGTTTATCAATATGCAGGGCAATTAGTTAAAAATGAACAAGGGCTGATGGAACAGTTGGCGTTTGACGACCCGTTTTCTGGAGACTGTACTTTAGCTTGCTCTGGTGCACTTGCACTGATGCTTTACCCTAAGCTATTGGATTTACAAGTTCAGTATCCACAGCTTGTTGTTAAACTAAAAGCAGCACCTAATCATCAGATATTAAATGAAATACAAAAAGGAATAATTGACCTAGGTATTATCACTGACATGCCAAGCTATAGTCTATTTGATGTCACTGAACTTGGCCGAGAGCAGCTATGTCTAGTGCTTCCCAAGAATGTTGAAACAAGCAGCTTTAGCGAAAATTTATTAAAAGACCTTGGCCTTATTAATCACCCTGACGCTGAACATTATTTATCTATTTATTTAGCACAAAGTCAGGAGTCGAATTTTACTCATTTGAGCATTAAAGAGATCCCTATTACAGGTTATGTAAATCAAATAAGCCAAATATTGCATCCTGTAGCCAAAGGGTTAGGCTTTACTGTGTTACCAAAAAGTGCCGTAGATACTTTTCAGGAACCTAAACAGTTAAAAATATTTTCCCAAAAAAAGCCAGTAATGCAAACCTTATATATGGTAACAAAGAGAAACAGAGCACTACCTGCACGTTTTGAAGTAGTGAAAATAATATTACAAAAACAATTGGATGCTGTAAAAATGTGCTGAGATTTAAGCGCCGACACTTAAGTGTTCTATTGCCGCTTAATCGTTATGCCCAAATAGTATCAGCCGTGTGATATATCATCACATTAGGTGGTTTAAGTGCCATTATTTGGATTGTTGGTCAAACGGGAAATAATGCCCTGTCACTTCCCCTTAAAATACTGGGTAGTTAATACCATAGACCGTTGATATCGGCTTCTGCAGTTATAGCGATAACTTTGAAAACGAATCTGTATTACTTTAGTAGAGCAGGTTCGTTAACTTTCAATAAACGCCCTGTACAGTCCTTATATTTAAATTATCTAATGTAACAGGCTTACACGCATCATTAATAGTGATCCTTTCCTGCATAAGCACTCCTATTTTTAACGTCATTAATTTATATCGTACTGACGCCATCAACTCTGCAACTTTGTTAAAAGTAAATACGAATTTTCTGAATTTATGTTTACAAATTTACAGTTGCGCCTAATATTTGCTATTGAAATATTTAATTGCGAAGGAACTGAATTCGAGTATCAAATAAGTGATGCTAATTGTTCGTTACAAGATATCACTTAATGAAATCCCTATCCCAAGCCTTGTTTGATTATAGTTATAATCAATAAGACTTTCACCATAGCCATTAAATGCAGTCGCATAACCTCTTAACTTACCCCACAGTGGGAAAGTTAAGCCAAATTCAGCCGCACCATAATGTGTATCAAAATTTTGTCGACCTTTGAAACTGACTTCCAAACTATTCCATTTATACACCATCTGAAGTTCAAAATTCCCCATATAGTCTTCAATATCGGGGTTATCGTCACCGTCAGGGTCAAAATCAAAGGTTTTTTCGTCTTCAGATAATCTTACCCAAGGTTTCAAAGATAGTGCAAAATTATCTTTTTCAAATAGGAAATGAGTATAAACACGATTCCAACTTCGCGATAAGCCCTGTGCACGGCCATTGGATTGATGTTCTAAACCAACAATGAAGCCTGTATTCCCACCAAACGGGTGCCAGTGGAGCGGCGTAATATAAAAAATTTCAGGTTGATAATTTGTTTCTCTAAAGGGTTTAGATATTCCGCTAGCATAAATTTGCCACCAAGCATTGAGCGTAAATCCGAGGTAAAGTCCATCACCTTCTCTTAAAATATTTTTGCGATTTAAAGGCACTTTTAGACTAAATTGAAATTTAGCTTCAACATCTTCTAAATTTTCTTCGTAGCCATCATATATTCGATAAGCTTCTTTATTCACTCTATTTGTAGTGATTGCCGGAAGCACAAAGTTCATTTTATGAGGAGTGAGAACATAGGGCTCAAACTCAGTAGCTTTCTCACGTTTTATTCTATTGGTAATACCGCCTGTTCTCGCCTGTAACTTTAATCGTTCAACATGTTTTTGTTGTCTAGCCACATCACTTGCACAAGCAAATCTAATCTGGGCTAGTGTCATTGATTCATTGCCAGTTTTAAACAAGTTCATTACGCAAGCTTGATTATCTTCTTTGGCGCTTACATATGTTGTTACAACGAGTAACATTAATGCAAATAGCGTTACTTTTTTCATTACGAGATCCCTTTAATAAAACTAGCAGGACATAAACCATTAAATTTGTCCCATTTTTCTATCTTAGTTACAATTCAAATAAAACATCAGTACGAATTATATATTTAACACCATCAGTAATAGGCACTGAACTGTGTATGCAATGCAAAGGATGCATGCCGTGAGGAAAACATAACACACTGCCGGCAGGAGCTCGAATGTCAACATTATTAATCTTGTCGCCCGCTATTGCTGGTTTAGTAGGGTCATCAGCATTGATCATGAAGCGTGTTTCGCCACCTTGAAAGTCTTCACTTAATAGAATTAAGAAGGTCATTTGGCTATAACGATCAGGGTAGGCATTAGCAACCAGCTCGTTATCAATAATACGACTGCCCGGCCATGCACCATCGGAATGTGGTTTAAAATAATCATCTGGGCTATAACGATAGAACCGAAAACGCGCGTTGATACCTAGCGCTTTACTGCCAAAAAAAAATAGCCTGTCGGTCATCCATCACATGCGCAATTCGCTGCCAAATAAGACCATCGGTTTGTTCATCAACTATCCAAGTCAAGCTATCGTTATGGCGTATATTGCGAGGTAAAGAAACTGCAGCATCGGGTAAAAATCCCAACTGCTCACTAATATTAATCAGCCTTTTACATTCGTTTTTTGCCAATACATTGAATAACTGGAATGCACCGGGTATCTGCGGCAATTCACGTCGCTCAATAAGGCTGACATCATAATCAGCACTCAAGTTTGCAGAATTTATATGGCGGTTACCCCATGCAGGTAAAGCAGGATGCTCTGTACCTGGCTCTAAAGCAGCAACAAAAAAGTCGGCGGTTGTGTCTATTTTTTTATTCATTTTTTACTCCATCAATGACTGATTTAGCGGCAGTATCTAGTGTTTAGCTGCTATGTTCTTTGTATTTGATTTATTTACTGATAACTCGCAGCTGTGCAAACTGGCGATGGCCAGCAGCAGTACCATGAAAGCCAAAGCCACTTTGTTTAGCGCTAACCCATGGGCCAAGTCCACCTACGCCTTGATTTATCCCCACCATGCCTGCCTCTATTTGCTTTGCAACGTCATTAGCGCCAGCACCACCAAATACCACTGCGCCTAAACCGTATGGGCTGGCATTAGCACGTTCAACCGCCTCAGGTAAATGATTAAAACGACTAATAGCCACAACAGGTCCGAAGGTTTCATCTCGCTCTAAAAGCATATTTGGTGTGATGCCTGTTACAACAGTAGGCTGTATATATGGCAACTCATATTGATGTTTACCTAATAAAAATGTCGCGCCTTTACTTTGCGCATCTTCAAGTTGAGACAACACATTAGCATGCTGCTTAGGGTTAACAATGGGACCAATATTGACATTATTTTGATCCCAAGCGCCCGCTTGATAACGACTGGCTAGTGCAACGACTTTCTGCTCAAACTCATCAGCTATACGTTCATCAACATAAATACGCTCAGTAGATGTGCACATTTGACCTGTGTTTTCAAAGGAGCTTGCCACGGCAAATTGAACTGCTTCATCAATATCAGCGCTCGCCATAACAATAAGCGGATCATTACCACCTAAATCCATTACTAAACGCTTAAGTCCTGACGCGGCACTTGCCATAATATGCTTGCCTGCTGCGAGTGAGCCGGTGAACGCAACCATATTGATTTCTGCATTAACCAACGCCTTACCTGTTTCTGCATCACCATGTGCAATTTGTAATACACCTTCAGGTAACACTTGGTTTAATGTTTTAACAAAAAGTTCTGCAACCAAAGGTGTCTCTTCCGACGGTTTTAACACCACACTATTACCAGCAACTAATGCTGGTAATAACAAATTATTGGCCATCGCCAAGGGATAATTCCAAGGAGAAATAACGGCAACTACACCTAATGGTCGATATTGCAGTTCACCATTACGCCCCATCGACTCGTTCTGTAGTGCTTGCCCTATCTCCTGTGTAAAATAGGACGCATTCTGGACAGTGCCAGCCACTTCGTAAGTAGCTCTTCGGTGATCTTTGCCCATTTCTTTACTGATCAATAATGTTAGTTCATCTTCTACCGCACTAAGACATTCGTATGCCCGCACTACATTTTGTTGGCGTTCAACTAGAGACAATGCAGCCCAAGTTTTTTGCGCTTGCTTTGCACGTTGAACAGTTGCCGGTATATCTGCAGGCTCAGTAATAGCTACATCCCCAAGTGGCTTTCTATTAATTGGATCATAAGAGGTAAGTGTTGGCATAAAATGGTTTCCTAAAATTGCATTAACTTAAATGCACCTGAGATTGTAAACAGGTTACAGCATAAGAATACGATGATAACTTTTTGCTATATCACCGTTTATCATACTTTCTACGCTATTTTATTTGAGAGCATCGGGCCCAACACGTACAACTAATTTTCCGAAGTTTTCACCCTGTAGTAAACCAATAAATGCACTTACTGAGCTTTCGAGCCCTTCAACCCTATGCTCTTTGTACTTTATCTCGCCTGCCGTTAACCATGTAGACATTTGCTGACTAAATTCAGGATAACGATGACCATAATCATCAAACACGATAAAACCTTGCATTTTTATGCGCTTAACTAATAATGTCCCCATTAATAAAGACATTCTGTCAGGTCCATTCGGTAATTCTGTGGCATTGTACTGAGAAATAAGACCACATACAGGAACGCGCGCACTGCTATTGAGTAATGGCATAACGGCATCAAAAACTTTACCACCAACATTTTCAAAATAAACATCAATGCCAGAAGAACAAACTGCTGCTAATTGTTCTGCTAAGTCATCATTTTTATGATCAAGACAATAATCAAAACCTAAGGTTTCAACCGCGTATTGGCATTTGCTATCGCCCCCAGCAATACCAATCACTTTACAGCCTTTTAATTTTGCTATTTGACCTACTAAGCTGCCTACAGCACCAGTGGCAGCAGCAACAACTACCGTTTCACCTGCTTTGGGCTGGCCAATATCAAGTAAGCCCATGTAAGCCGTTAGCCCTGGCATACCTAAAACACCTAACGCCTGTGATGGGTTAGCCATGTTGCTATCAAGTTTAAGTAATTCACTGCCATGAATAACACTATAATCTTGCCAGCCACCAAAGGCGACAACCCAATCACCTTTGTTAAAATCGTTATGATTTGACTCTTCTACTCGACAAACACTGCCACCAACCATGACTTCATTTAAAGCAACTGGGTCAGCATAAGATTTAGCATCATTCATTCGCCCACGCATATAAGGGTCGAGTGAAAGAAATACCGTACGAAGCAATACTTCATCCGCCTTAGGTGTCGGTTTTTCGTTTTGTATAAAAGTGAAGTTTTCAGCAACTGGTGCGCCTGACGGCCTTGATGCCAAAAGGATTTGGCGATTTACATTCATTGATTGATTCATATTTTTCCCCGTATAAAAAGGTTAGACTGGTGGCATCTAGGGTTTCCTATACACCGCCAGTGATTGATTGCCTAGTGTTTATAATGCTTGAGTTAAGATTTCTTGGCTTACATCTAAGGTAATATCGCTATTTTCGCCTAATGCTGTCATACCATGTTGCTCTAATCGCTCAATCAGTAAGTCGATATCCTTGCTACCAAGCTCTACGTCAGATAAACGTGTTGGTACATGCATTTTTTCGAAAAACTCTTCAGTTAAACGGATCGCTTGGTCGATACGTGCATCTTCATCCCCCTCGGTTATCTGCCAAACACGAGTTGAATATTGTATAAGTTTTTCACGTTTTTGCTCTTTACGAACTTTCAGAAGCGCTGGTAATACAATTGATAGCGTTCGTGCATGGTCGATACCAAAAGCACCAGTAAGTTCATGACCTATCATATGCGTTGACCAATCTTGTGGCACACCCGCGCCTATAAGACCATTTAATGCCATGGTTGCCGACCACATAATATTAGCTCGAACTTCTAAGTTTTCTTTAGTGTCAGATAATAATGCCTTAGGTCCTTCTTCAATTAAGGTTTGCAACAAGCCTTCACTAAAGCGGTCTTGAACTTTTCCATTAACGCTATAAGTTAAATACTGTTCAACCGTATGAATAAACGCATCAACAACGCCATTACTGATTTGACGATCCGATAATGACAAGGTAACACTAGGATCTAACACTGCAAATAATGGACAAACTAAAGGACTCTTGAAAGGTAGTTTATTACCATCACGTGTAACGACAGAATTACCATTACTTTCAGAGCCTGTAGCGGGTAATGTCAATATCGCGCCAATAGGTAATGCTTTTGTGACAGCTAACTGATTAGCAAGAATATCCCAAGCATCGTCGCCTTCATAATGTGCAGCTGCGGCAATAAATTTAGCGCCATCTACAACTGAACCACCACCAACAGCAAGTAAATAATCAATACGTTCAGCTTTAATAATCTCCTGAGCTTTCATTAAAGTGTCGTAACTTGGGTTTGGCTCAATACCTGAAAACTCAAAGAAAGTATGTTCAGTAAGCGCATCAATCACTTGTTGATATACGCCATTTGCTTTAATTGAACCGCCGCCATAAACCAGTAGCACTCTTGCATCTAATGGGATCTCTTGTGAAATAGCGGCAATTTTCCCTTCACCAAAATGAATACGGGTTGAGTTTTGAAAACTGAAATTTAACATTGTTATATCCTAAAACTATTCAAGAAAGTCATTGATAAATACACTCGTTTAAGCAGAAATTTGCTCGAGTAATTTTTCAGCAGCTAATGCTGAACTTGCTGGGTTTTGACCTGTAATAATAAGACCATCTTGTATTGCAAAGGCATGCCAATCTTCTGCTTTTTGGTATTCACCACCACGCTTAATGAGTTCATCTTCAAGTAAAAAAGGTACCACTTCTGTTAATTGCACCGCTTCTTCTTCACTGTTAGTAAAGCCTGTTACTGCTTTGCCTTTGATTGCAAATTCGCCTGATACTTGTTTTACATTTAATAAGGCTGCGCTGGCATGACAAACTGTCGCAACGGCCTTACCTGCTTTTAGAAAGTTTTCAATCAAGCTGATTGAGTCAGTATTATCGGTAAGATCCCATAACGGACCATGACCACCTGGGTAAAATATGCCATCAAAATCACTTTCGTTAAGGGAAGATAATTGTACCGTGGTAGCAATTTTAGCTTGTGCGACATCATCACTGTCATAACGGTCAGTGGCCGGAGTTTGAAAGTCTTCAAGCGTACTTGTTGGGTCAATAGGTGCTTGTCCACCTTGTGGTGAAGCCAGAGTAACTTCAGCGCCTGCATCAATAAATGCGTAATATGGGGCTGCAAACTCTTCAACCCAAAAGCCAGTCTTTTGGCCTGTGTTACCAAGCTCGTCATGTGAAGTAAGTACCATCAATATTTTTTTAGTCATGATCATTCATCCATTTATTTGTGTGAGTTAATATAAGTGCGTTTGAGTGTGTATTCATTTTCAATAAAGCTAGTATAAGCGCACAAACCCATATGAACAATACAGGTTAAACTGACAACATTGTATTAATAATTAATACAATGTATGATTGGATATGTATTTCGATTGATTGGCTAGTGTTTATGGATATTTCATTTGAACAGCTTAAGAGTATGGTTGTTTTTGCTCAAGTCATTGAACAAGGAAGCTTAAGTGCTGCGGCGAAAAATTTGGGGCTATCTCGAGCCGTAGTCAGTTATCACCTGAAAAAGCTTGAAACACAGCTTGAGGTAAAGCTGCTTAATCGTTCAACGCGCTCTATTAATCTTACTGAAGCAGGCCAAGCCTATTATGAGCGCTGTCGCATCATTGCTGAGCAAGCGAGTGTGGCCAAGCAACAAATTGAAAACTTCAAAAATGAACCCATCGGATTACTTAAAATTACCTGCCCTGTAAATGTTGGTTTGCAGACTGTTGTGCCTGCACTCAATGAGTTTATGAAAATCTACCCTAAAATTGAGCTTGATGTCATGTTGACTGATGAAGTGGTGAACATTATGAAAGAGGGAATAGACCTAGCGATCCGTGGTGCACCATTACCTGACTCAGGTTTACAAGCAAGTAAACTTACCACCCTAGAAACGTGTCTTTGTGGTGCCCCTGATTACTTTCTTCAATATGGACGCCCAACTAAACCTGCCGATTTAAGTGAACATCAATGGGTGATCTACAAGTTAACTTCAGGGATATTAACCCTAAAGAAAGGCAGTCGCTCATTCAGTATTGCCACCAAAGGAAGTATAAGTACTAATAATGCAGCTGCACGTACCGCATTTGTTGAAGCTGGACATGGTTTAGGCCGCATTCCCACATACGATGCTTTACCTAAAATAAAAGCTGGCACCTTAGAAATGGTGCTAGATGATTACACACTTGGCGATATAAATGTTTATGGCGTTTTCCCGCCAGGCACAGCCAACTCTATAAAACTTAGGTTATTGCTTAATTTTTTGAAAGAGTATTTTAGTAGCCAGATAAATAGAAAAATGTCCTAAGATATACTTAGACTCTGCCTAATAGTAACGTCAATAAAGTCTGGAAATATCTAACGTTCTTAATCTCCGTTTAGAGAATTTTAGCCTCAAACTAACCTACTTCTATCAACATAGTAAGGTTGACTTTGCAAATGGATAATCCAAATTAAGGATAAATCCTATCTCACTAAGTCCCCCCGAACTGAGATAGAAAAATAACAATTGAGGCAAAAATAGGCATTTCATTTTTAAGTACCCTTTAATAACCTTTTTATTGTCGGTAACCTTTACTATATATTGATATATAAACAGCCATTAGCTAGTGAGAAATTATCTATTGCATACCGACATAGAAATTAATTTTATTAACAACCTTGACAAAATAAGTGCGAGTCATTGGCATAATCTAAATAGCTCACTTTGTCCTTTTCTTCGTTACGATTTTTTTAATGCGCTTGAGCAAAGCCACTCCGTAAGTTTTAAACAAGGTTGGCAACCTCATCATTTAGTTGCAACAACTAAAAGTGTTATAACGGCTATCATGCCTATGTATTTGAAAAGCCATTCTTGGGGCGAATATGTTTTTGATTGGGATTGGGCTGAGGCTTTTAAGCGTTACAACCTTGATTATTACCCTAAATTAGTTGCTACCATTCCTTTTACACCAGTTAGTAGTGATAAATTACTTTCTTCACAGCTGCAGATAAATGCTCTATTTGAGCCGTTAATTGAACTCTGCCAGCAAGAAAATATTAACAGTTGGCATATTCTGTATTGCGATGAAATAAAAACGCCTTTACCTGAAGATGTATACCAACGTAATACCGTGCAGTTTCATTGGTTTAATCGCAATTATAAAACATTCGATGATTTTCTCAGTACCTTCACTTCGCGTAAAAGAAAAAACACCAATAAAGAGAGACAGTCGATCATTCAACAAGATATTAAAACTCGTCAATTACTGAATAACGAAATCACACAAAAAGACCTCGAATTCTTTTATTTAACCTACCAACTTACCTATTTAAAACGAGGTCATCAACCTCACCTAAGTTATGATTTTTTTAAGCGTATTGTATCTAAACTCGCAAATAATATTTTATTAATTATTGCGAGCGATGAGCAAGAAGATGTTGCTTGTGCGCTATTTTTTTACGATGACTCACAATTATATGGCCGATATTGGGGCTGCACAAAACACTATAATAATTTACATTTTGAGCTTTGTTATTATCGAGGTATCGAATTTTGCATTCAAAAAAAATTAAAGTGTTTTAACCCTGGCACCCAAGGTGAACACAAAATTCAAAGGGGCTTCGAGCCTGTATTAACGCACTCTTACCATTGGATAAAACACCCAGATTTTAAACAAGCTATTAAAAATTTTTGTCAACAAGAGCAACAGCACATGCTAACGTACCAACAACAATGTCTGCTGAAATTACCTTTCAAAAAGTTAAATTAATTTACATAAGAAATAAAAATGAATAAACCTTTCTCTCAAGCGTGTGAAAATAATAAACAGCCTATTTTACAAGTGTTAGCAAATGTATTTTCAAACACTAAACATGTGTTAGAAATCGGTTCAGGCACGGGTCAACATGCTGCTTTCTTTGGTCAACATCTACCTACATTGACTTGGCAAACTAGCGATTTGTCGATAAACCATCAAGGCATTAATTTGTGGTTGGATGAATCAGCTTGTAGCAATGTCAAAAGGCCTGTTGTTATTGATTTAAATGAAACGTGGTTTATGCCCCACAATAAACTACCAATTGATGGCTTATACACCGCCAATACCCTTCACATAATAAGTTGGCCATTAGTGGTTAAATTTTTTGATGGTATTGCGCAAAATTTAGAATCACAAGCTTACGTATGCATATACGGTCCATTTAATTATCAAGGGAAATTCACTAGCGAAAGCAATGCTAACTTTGACTTATGGCTTAAAGAAAGAGACATAAATAGTGGTATTAGAGATATAGAAGCTATTTTATCATTGGCAAATTCAGCGGGGTTAAATTTAATTGACGATCATGCTATGCCAGCGAATAATCGTCTTTTGGTGTTTTCTAAAATTTAATAGCTTGTGGTACTTAGTGAGATAAAGCCGCTTCTACATTCAGCGCTTTTAAATATTTCGCGATATCTTCTGCGGCAGTTTTCGTATTGATATCGTCATCTATTTTTAATATTTTCCCTTCTTTAGATATGTAAAAAGTCACTCGGCTTGCAACACGCATAATATTCAACACATCATAGGCTTTAGCTGTTTCTTTCGATGGATCACTTAGCATAGGGAAATCTGCGCCTGTTTTCTTGGCAAAGTCTCTGTTGTCATCTAAAGGGTCAACACTGGCCATAAAATAACTGGCGTTGAATTCTCTAATTAAATGGCCTTTCTCTACCAGTGATTTACATTCAATAGTACAGCCTCGAGTATTAGCCATTGGATACCAAGCTAAAACCACTGCTTGTTTACCTTTGTAATCACTCAGTTGATAATAATCACCGTTGGTTGCTTGTAATTTAAAGTTTGGTGCTTGTTCACCAATTTTCAAGTCAGTTGCCAACAAACTAAAGCTGGTAAATACTGCTAATAAGATACAAACTATTTTTGACGTTTTTTTCATCAGGCTTTCCTTTAAAGATGAGTGTATTTCGGATTTATTATTTTTAATATACCTTTAAAAACTGTAAATAGTTTAACGGGTACAGTAATTCTGTATCTTTTTTTGCCTGTTACTTTCTAACGCGTAAATCAATACATCCACCCGCTTTTGATACGAAACTTTATGAACACTATTTCATCAATTATACGCCCCGAAATCATACAGAAGATAATCATCAATATTGCAGCAAAAAAAGGCATAAACTCGTTTGTCACAATAATACCAGTAATTAGCCAAAAGCGGAAGTTAGCTTTTGAGTTAATAACAGCAGAGCAGAGATTCTTAAGCTTCCTTTTTCACTTAAAATTCACATCCTGTTCTGCATAAGTAAATCAGGACACTTTTCTTAAGGAACTTTGTTCATACATCACTGGCGATAGATCACCGTTAGCTGTATGAAGCCTTTCTAAATTGTAATAACGCATATACGCCATTACATCATTTCTCATATGCTCACGAGTTGGCTGAGGGACTTTCAACAACCAATCATGTTTTAAGCTGCCGAAGAAGCGCTCGACAACCGCATTGACGCTCCTATGTCAAATTTATAGGCATAAAACTCTTTAAGTCAGACATTATTAATGGGTACAGCTCGCGAATTATATAGCGTTTTAAACACCTAAAAATCTCTTTTGTACTTAAACCTTCAGCAGTACGTCTCGCTACATATTCACGAGTTCTTGAATCACTGAGTGCTCTAACCAAGGTAATTGTCCATAATGCGTTATTGGCTGCGCGGTTACCTCCTCTATTTAAGCGGTGTTTCCTTATGACGTTGGTCGAAGCATTGATACATGCTTATCCATAAACAAATCTATACACTCCCCTAACCTTACTTTCTCAACACTTTTTGATCTCTTTAATTGCACTGCAGGATTGATTCCGTCATTTAACATTTGACGTAATTCTGGTATCTTCTCACGCGCTTGCTTCAAAGAAATATCAGGATATCTACCTAAAGCAATGCGAGTTGCTTTATTATGATACCTATAGCGATACTGAAAAGTTAATCTACCATGGACTGAAATACGAATACTGAGTCCATCTCGGTCAGCTATATCGAAACGTTTAAGATGTTTTTTATTTAATAAAGATACTAATTTTGAATCACTTAGTGCCATTTTCACTGCCTTATAAATTTTTATAACTGGCACACAAAAAAATCACTTCTGTGGGTCACAATTGGGTACACTTTTATTTATAACGGTAGAAAACACGATGATACGCAGTGTTACATCAAGACACACAAACCAATACTAATCAGTTGATTTATATGACTAAAAAAGAACAAAACAATACACAAAGTGACACTATGAATCAGCCAAGTATCTTGT
>ENA-UZWX01007201-UZWX01007201.1-metagenome-genome-assembly--contig:-Day-4---50m-contig-7201_pt1 | contig 20666 bp, 16 predicted proteins | sample MGYA00260347_ERZ794907 | MGnify/ENA metagenome assembly ERZ794907 | reverse complement strand
CCCAAATCATCAGCTAGAATGAATATGATATTTGGGGGAGGCAAGGTTGCGTTTTTTTTTTGACATAAACCACTAAACCACACAGTTAAAAATATTATTAAATAAAAAAATTTTAAAAACATTAGGTTGAAGGGATTGAATTAAAATTTAATAATTGGGGGTAGTCATAAAACAACCCCCAACTATATTTATTGACAAAAATTAAATAATTGGTTCTGGTTTAGTAACCAGGATTTTGATCTAGCAATTCGTTAGCATCAATCTCAGTTTGGGGAATGGGAAAAATTCTATGATGCGATTTAGCATTTTTTCCTCGTGCTACAGCGTCAGAAATAAACATGTTGTGACGTAGTAAGTCTTCTCTTAACTTCCCTTCGTAAAAAAATTCCCGTTTACGTTCCTCAAGAATGGCTAACCGAAGACTTTCTTGATTGTAGCCACCTAAGCTGAAATCATTCGCATTGGCTCTAGCTCTGACTTGATTGATTAGATCTATCGACTCTTGAGTAGGACCAGACAGTTCATTTAAAGCCTCAGCTCTAGAAAGTAATATGTCTGCAAATCTAACGATAGGCACATCATTTCCTCCTTCCCATCCTACTGAATTGGGATCAAAAGGAAATTTATTTGGTAAAGACAGATCAGAACCATAAGCAGCTTGACTAGTCCCATTTGCATCTTTCCAATCAGTAATAATAGCATCTAATCGACCGTCTCCATCTTCAAAAGAATCTATAAATTCATCGAAGAGATAAGTTCGAGCAGCAAATACAGCATTATTTGAATATGGTAATGGATAATTTTTAGGGAAAATTAAAGCTTGCATGCCCCAAGAGACTTTATTACCTGAAACCGCGAGTTTGGGTAAAGCCCAAACCATCTCATTATTTCCTTCATTATCAAATGCAAATACATCAGTAAACTTTGTTTGAAGCACATAATTTCCTGAATTAATAACGTTATTTGCCATATCAGCTGCCTTTTTCCACTGCTTGGTATTTAAATAATGCTTAGTCAAAATTCCCATTGCTGCACCTTTAGTAGCTTTTCCTAAAGGGGCGCTGTCTGGCAAACTACTTATTGCCTCAAATAGGTCTGATTCAATTTGAGAAATAGTTTTATCTTCTGTTGCTCTAGCTTGGACTGGATCATCTTCAATAGAAGTATAAATAGGGATCGGCCCATATAAACTAAAAAGCTCAGAATAAGACCATCCACGAATAAATTTAGCTTCAGCTGTCATACTTGAAATAAACTCTGAACTAAAATTTTTGTTATTTAAATTATCTAAAACAATATTTGCATCTCTAATTGATTTGTAATATAATGGCCATAAGACTTTAACTCGAGGGTGGGTTGCATCAAAGGTGAAATTAGAAAGCTGAGTCAACTGAGATTCAATACCACCTCCTTTAGCCCAATGGGCTCCTGAAGGGAAATCCCCCAGAAAAAAGGCTGACCAACACGCCGAAGTTTCACTCCTGTGTGCATAAGAATATGCAGAGTTAATCACTGTAGTAATCCCTTTCTCAGAATTTAACAATGTGTCTGGAGTCAATTGAGAATAAACTATCTCTTCTAATGGATTTTCACAACTAACAATCCCTAGGAGAGTAATTGTTGAGAATGCTATGTATTTAAAAATTTTCATTTGATATAATTTAAAAGTTAATTCTAGAATTTAGCAGTTAAGCCTAACAAAATTGTACTAGCTAAGGGGTAGCTACTATAATCTATTTTAATATTACTTCGCCCAAAAGAGTTGGCCTCTGGGTCAAATCCGATATAATTTGTGAAGGTCAATAAATTTTGACCAGTAACATAGACGCTTAAAGCACTAAATATTGAGGAATTTTCTACAGGAACTTGATAATTTATCGTTACATTTTTTAAGCGTAGAAAAGACGCATCTTGAAGCACCATAGTGTTCACTTTACCACCAGGATAGGAACTTGAATCTGACTGTGATGGCCACTTTGCATCTGTATTTGAGGGTGTCCATCTGTCCAATGCCATATCTGAAAGCCTGTTTCTTCTAAGATTAGCGGGATATAAACTTTCAATCAAATTAATGTTTAATAAGTCACCACCTTCCGTTCCTTGAATAAAGAAATTAAGCCCAAAATTTTTATATTGGAAGCTGTTATTGATTCCATATATAAAATCTGGAGAAGGGTTCCCAATTATTGTACGATCATCTGAATTAATTACACCGTCACCATTTTGGTCTACAAAATTAGGAAACCCAGGATTGACATCACCTGACTGTTGAATACCGTCTACTTCATAACCATAATAGGAGGCGATTGGAGACCCAACTTTAACAATAGAAGTTTCACCTACAAATTCCACATTACCAGTTTCAATTTGATCAACGCTACCAAGGTCTAAAACATTATTTCTAGTAGAAGAAAGATTTAATGAAGTATTCCATGAAAAATCTGGTGTTGAAACGTTAACTGAATTTACCATAAATTCAATACCAGAATTTTCAACTTCTCCAATGTTGGATAAAATAGAACTGTATCCTGAAGCACTGGGTAATGGTAAATTAAATAAAAGATCAGTTGTATTCTTTTTGAAATAATCAATTGTTCCTGTTATTCTGTTATTTAGAAGACCAAAGTCCAAACCTAAATTTATCTGTGTTGTTGTTTCCCACTTTAAATCGGAATTGGGAATACGTTTAGGTTCTGTTGAACCATACACGGTGTTACCAAAAACAACAAGACCACCAGAACCAAAGGTAAGTTGAGAAGCATAATTTCCAATCTCTTGGTTTCCAGTTTGCCCCCAAGATGCTCTTAATTTAAGTTCGCTAAACACTTCTGGAACAAATGCCTCCTCTGTTAGCTTATAACCGAAAGCAAAAGATGGAAAATATCCATATTTGTTGTTTAATCCAAAACGGGAAGAACCGTCAGCTCTTATTGAACCAGTGATTAGAAATTTATCCAAAAGAGTGTAGTTTACCCTAGCCAAATAAGACAACAAAGTATTTTCTTCTTTCAAGCTAAATAAATTGTCATTATTAGTGTCACCTAATGCCAAAGCATTAGTCAAAACATTATCTGTTGGGAACCCACTTATGTTAGCACTTAATAATTTAGAATTGAATTTCTGATATGTTATACCACCCAACAAATTAATTCGATGGTTTTCATTCAATTCTTTACTGTAGTCCAAGGTAAATTCCCCTAAATAACTTGAGCGTTCAAATTGAGTAACGTCTGCAATTCCTCCAGCCGGTGCACCTCTTTGCGTAAGAGTTGAATTGTAGACATCTCTTCTTTGATTTTGTCTGTCAGAACCGAAATTGAGTTTAGCTTGAAGACCTTCTAGAATGTCATGAGTAATAAAGAAATTGGCTAAAGTTCTATTGGCTTCAGATTTAGTTGTAATACCTTCAATTATGCCAAGTGGATTATTGATGTTTAAATTAGGTGAGACACTGAAGGATCCGTCTGCATTGTATATTTGTTCAGTAGGATCCATTAACAAAGAACCATATATTGCTCCTGCTTCTAGATTAACACTTAATCCGTCGAAAGTATTGCTATCATCAATAAAACTTGTATTTATATTGAAGCCTAAAGCAGTTTTATCACTCAACTGTGAATTAAAATTTATTCTTCCAATATACTTTTTGATTCCAGTATTCTTTACAATCCCTTCTTGATCGAAATAATTTAAAGATGCATAAATATTTGAACCTCCAAGTCCTCCAGATACTGAAATATTTTGTTCAGTTATTTTAGCAGACCTGTAAATTTCGTTTTGCCAATTAGTTCCCTTACCTATTGAAGCAATGGCAGCAGGATCAAATGGAGCTGTTTCCCCTAATTCATCTGAAATTGCATTAATAAAATTAATGTATTCATCTGTTGATAGGACATCTATCTTATTTGAAATATTTTGTATACCAGTGTACCCACTGTAGTTAAGAGTAATTTTATCCTTATCCCCTTTCTTAGTTGTGATCAGCACGACCCCATTTGCACCCCTAGAACCATAAATAGCAGTTGCAGAAGCATCTTTAAGAATTTCAATGGATTCTATATCATTTGGGTTAAGAGAGTTTAAAGGATTTTTAGGGACTAGATTTATTGCAGTTTTAGCAGAACTTTCAAATCCACTCACACCTAGTCCAGATGCACTTATGCCTGAACTATTATCTATGGGTAATCCATCAATAACATATAATGGTTCGTTTGATGCATTAATAGAAGAAGCCCCACGAATACGGACAGACATTCCTCCACCTGGCTCAGAACTAGACTGAGAAATCTGAACCCCAGCTGCTCTACCTTGCATCATTTGATCAACCGAAACATTAGAACCGACATTAATTTCGTCAGCCTTTAAGCTGGATACAGATCCAGTTAAATCACTTTTTCTTACGGTTCCGTAGCCAATTACGACTACTTCGTCTAATTGTGATGCATCTTCAGAAATGGCTATATTAAAGTTGGTTTCTTCACCAACTGTAATTTCTTTACTAGTGAACCCAATAAATGAAACTACTAGAATTGCGTTTTCATCGCTGACCATCAAAGAAAAATTACCATCAAAATCAGTTTGTGTCCCATTAGTGGTCCCCTTCTCTAATATGTTAGCCCCGGGTAATGGAATTCCACTATTATCAGTTACAATACCTGATATTTCTATTTGTTGAACCTCTTTAACCTCCTTAATGGCTGGTTTTTCTACAATTAGAATGGTGTTATCTTCTGCAAACTCGAAACTAAAATCATTAGTTGAAAAACATTGTTCTAATAATTTTGAAACTATAATTTCTCCTTTTTTTAACGCTATTTTTGGGCTATTCTTAAATAAACGTCTAGGGTAAATAAAATCAAAGTTGGTTTGCTTTTTTATAATTTTAAATACCTTATCAATTGTTAGCAATTGATTTTTTTCTATAATTACCTTTTCTTGGGAAAACGAATTGTTTGGAGTAAAACAAAAGGCCATCGTACACATTAAAAAGATAAACGTTTTCATAATTGTCTTTGCTAGCCGTTTTTCAAAAAGAAAACGGACATTGATTAATTTAATTTTCATAAATTTGCTTTGTGTTAGTTATACATCAGTTTAGTTAATACGATACAAGGGACGAAGTTTGATACACCGCAAAATGTTTGAACTTCGCTCCCATTTTTATTCTAATACTACTTTTTTATCTCCAATTTCAAAATTTTTAATAATGCCATAATTTTTAATGCTTTCAAGTATTACTTTTAGGCTCTTATTTTTCCTTAATATTCCTATAAATTCCTCATTCTTAATTGAATTGTTTTTAAATACTATTTCTATATTATACCAACGGGATAATACTTTTATCACTTCTTCAAGTGTTTTGTTTTCGAAACTAAACACCCCGTCTTTCCATGATACTTCGTTATAAACATCAACGGTTTTAATTATAGAAGTATTATTATTTGTATCTAGATTTAGTTGTTGGTTTGGTATTAAACTTTGGTTCTTATTCTCTATGCCTACATTAACTTTACCTTCTACTAATGTGGTATAAATATTAGTTTCATCTTTATAGGCTTTTATATTAAACTCTGTACCTAGTACTTCAATTTCTTGGAATTGATTAAAAACTTTGAATTTTGTTCCTTTATGTTCTGAGCTAGGTGATACATCAAAATAAGCCTCACCATATACCAATTCAACTTCCCGAGTTTCGCCTTCTATAAAATTAACAGGAAATTTTAATTGTGATTCTGAATTTAACCAAACTTGTGTACCGTCTGGTAGTTTTACAAAATATTCACCACCCCTGGGAATAGTTAGATAATTATACACAACCTTTGTTATGTTTTCCTTTCCTTTTTCATAAAAAATCTCCTCGCCATTACTGCTGGCATTTTGTGTTTGAAAGGTCTCTCCTTTTTCTAAAGTTATTTGAGAACCATCTTCTAAGGTTAGGGTTGCTTTATCTGAACCAGGTACTATAATATTAGTATCTACAATTGTAGGAGCAACATCTTCTTCTATTGTTTGGTTGAATATGTTATCGCGGAAAAAATAACCTAAGCTAAAAACGATAATAGCTGCTGCAGCATATTTAGTAATCTTGTGTAATCTGTATTTATAAAATGCATTTTTATCTTGCCTAATTTTTTTGGCCAAGGCATTCTTAACACTCTTGCTATCAAATTCGTTCATATTCATATCTAAGGCATAATTTGTCGTTATATACTGGTCGAAAAATTGAACATTGTTTTTAACATTAAGCCAATTTGCTAATTTGTTCAAGTCTTCCTCATTCGCACCATTAGTCAAAAATTTAACAATTATTTTTTCAATTTCCTTATCCATTTTGATATTTGCTTCTTATATATAAAACGTATGCCTTTTTAAATACCCCACGCATTTTGATAAAAATATTTTATATATTTATCCCATCATTATAATTTTGACCTCTCAAAAAACTAAAAATCAACGATTGAAATGAACATAGAATTTTTAAAAAAGCTAAAAAAAGGGAATCAAGAGTCTTATAATTGTCTTGTTGACAAATATCACCATGAGCTTTGCGTATATGCCGGTAGCCTTTCTCGTGATATATATTTAGCAGAAGACATTGTTCAAAATGTATTTTTAAAACTTTGGGAAAAACGAGACAAATTGAATACTAAATTTTCGATTAAAGGTTTTTTATATCGATCTGTTTATAATGAATTTATTGATCAATATCGAAAAAAAGGGAATCTAGCGATAGTCGAAGAACACTACAATAATAAATTAAAAACTATTGCGACTGAAGAGACATCTAATGAAACTGCAAATTTAATTGCTTTGGTAAAAAAAGAAATTCAAAACTTACCACCAAAATGTAAACAAATGTTTTTATTAAGTAAACAAGAAGGTTTAACAAATGTAGAAATTGCACAATATTTAAATATTACAACAAAGGCAGTTGAACGCCAAATGACTAAGGCTTTTTCTACAATTCGTAAAAAGGCAGGTAAAAAAATGCGTACTATTTTGTTTTTGTTGTTTAGTGCAGGGGAAGGTGATACCCTTTACGAAGGTTTTGCTTGACAGCCGCACCAAGACCCGGAAAAAGGAGTATAGGGCTAGGAAGCATGTTTGCATCGATTGTCCCATTAGGAGTAGTTGCCTTGGCAAGAGCGCACAGGAGAAGAAGTTCAGGGTCACCTACTACCGGGGGGAGGAACGTAACATCAAAAGGGTGAACAGCCCACAGGGCAGATATATGAAGGGCAAGCGGCAAAGTACGGTGGAACCTATTTTCGGAACCCTGACCCAGTTCATGGGGCTACGGAAGATAAATACAATTGGAATCGAGCAGGCCAATATGGTGATGCACCTCTCGGCAATCGCCTATAACCTGAAGAAGTACCTGGAATTCATGCAAAAACGGGCAAAGAGCGGGGTGGGTATGCTTGCTTTGTCGGCATTTGTGGAAAACACCTTTGAATACTTATTTGGAGTCTTTGCAAAGCATCAAAATTCGCCCTTGACCTATGAACGGGCATGAAAAAAGCCGCTCTAAGCCGCTTAATTGGATTCGATTTTTCCAAGATCAATGGGTTGCGCAACGATTACTATTGTTGTATGCTGGACACTATTCAATCCTCAATTAGCTCAAACAAAGCAATAGAAATACTAACATCGGATTGAATAAGTGAAATTTCCGTTAAATCAAAATCGTTTTGTCAGTTTCCCTTAAAACTTGGCTAATCAAAAAACTGAAGTAACTATTTCACCTTGCGATTGAATTGGTGTTCAAAAGCCTGTAGCTCTGTTTGCTGACCTTCATCCCCGCATTCATCCATCCAGTTCAATAGTTCTTGTCTTAATTCTTTTACTACCTCAGCGTATTCTTCATTACTAGCAAGATTTACTAAACACCATTTGTCATTTTTAATATTGTACAGTTCTTCATTTGGACGGCAGCTATTTTTACGCACAATATTTTTAGCAGTTTCATCCGTTTTAGCAGCTTTGACCCACGACTTATACCAATCTTTTACTCTACTACCATTATTTTGAATATTTTTAAACTCTACCTCAGGTGTTATATTCCAGATGTATCTGAAATCTTCATTTACAATTGAGCGAATTCCAAAGTAGTCACTGCCGTTAAGAATTCCTCGGGTGGTATGCAGGCTATATGAATAATCTTTACCTTTTTTACGGTTTCCTTTTAAGATAGGAACCAAACTTTCACCGTCTAATTCATTAGGCACTTCTCCACCTGCCAAATCAATGAAAGTTGGTAAAATATCTGAATAATCCACAATTGCTTCAGACTCAACTCCTGCTTTAATTAGTTTAGGCATTCGGGCTATTAGAGCCGATTTCACGCCAGCTTCATAAAGTGTCCATTTTGCAAATGGAAAAACATTTCCTTGCTCACTAGCAAAAACAAAAAGGGTATTTTCATCAAAATCATATTTTTCTAATAATTTCAATGCCCGTCCAACTTGCCCATCTAAGTAATTAATTTCAGCCAAATACCTGCAAAACGCTTCTCTAGTTGCCTTCGTATCGACATAATGTGGAGGAAGTGTAATTTCTTCTGGATTATATTGGTTAGCATCCCCCTTATCCCATGGATCATGAGGTTCGTTGGAACAAAGCATCAATGCAAATGGCTCCTTCGAAGATTTTACATCTTTTAAAAAATCTTCCACCATATTAAAATCCGGATTTCTGTCTTCCCCTAAATATTCAAAAGGGAAAACTTTTTTTGGATTAATGTGTCTTTTTCCGGATAGTGCAACTCGGTAGCCTAATGGTTTTAAATAATGCACAATGCTTTTTGTTCCTTCCTTAGCAAAAGTATGGTTTGGGTATGCACCTGTTTTAACAGGATATAAACCGGTGAAAATGTTATGCCGGGTAGGAGAACACATCGGAGCAGCCTGATAGCACCGTTGAAATTTCATCCCTTGTTGGCCAAGCTTGTCAATATTTGGCGTTTTTGAATCTACACTTCCATAAGAAGCAATATCCCAGTTGGTAAGATCATCTGCTAGAAAAAAAACAATATTTGGTTTTTCGATTTTCTTTTTACAAGAAATAATGAATAAAGATATGAATAGTATATAAAATATATTTTTCATCGTTGTTGCGTTAATTTATTGTCCATGATTGGGTATATTTATGTTATTAAGTTACAATTTTCTTGTTTAAGTTCAAATTATAAAACATTAAAAATCAATACATTAACCCTTATTCTACTTTAAAAATTAAATAAACTTAAATGAATGCAATTGCATTCAAAATCCAAAGATAGCTAATGTTGATGTACTTTATAAATATTTTTCTAATGCATAATTACGTTTTTACCTATCACCTTTTTGCTCATCTGGTGGTACTATTATATACCATCCCTGTATGACTTCTTTTATAAAACCATGATCTAACAAGCGTTCCCTATGCAGTCTACTTAACTCTTTAGTTCTAATTGCCGTATGACCTTTATCTTGTATAGCTTTTAGCACTTCCAATGATTGGGCTAAACTTTTCCTATCTCTAAACCCTCTAAAACATTGGGAAACTTGATTCCCCCCCAACTGTTCTACTCCACCGTAACAGATTCTTCTCCAACGTTAGTTAGTTTTACAGAACATCGTTTAGTAATGAAAGTGAGGTTAACTTCACCTAATTTATGGTTATCTCCATATTCCCAGTATCAACAAGAACTATTCTATATTATTAGTGATTTTCACGAAAATGATGGATGGAATTTCCAACAAATCAGTAAATGGTTAGTTGAAAATAATTATAAAACAACTCGTGGTAAAACATTCACTCATTTGTATGTCGTCAAACAAATTTGAACTTTTTGGGTTAAAATTTAAGAGAGTACTCTCACAAATTTAATTGATTTTTTTGGAACTGCTTTTTTCTTGCTTCTAATGTTCTGTTTTTTGTCAATTTTCTTTGTTTCAACTTCTTTTGTCCTGTTCCAAAATATACTTCTGATGGTGTTAGATTTTGTAAGGATTCATGGTATCTCTGATAATTATAATATGCCACAAACTCTTCCATTTTCGCTTCAAGTTGACCTGGGCTATAGTAATTATCCAACTTAACTACATTTTTCATGGAACGATGGTATCTTTCAATCTTTCCTTGTGTTTGAGGATGTAAAGGCCTTCCTCTTACGTGATGCATATTTCTTTCTTGTAAATACTCAGCAAGCTCATTCGAGATGTAACAGGAACCATTATCTGATAACAATTTAGGAGGTCTATTATTAGGGATATTAGCCGTATATAAAGCCTTATCTAAGGTGCTTTTTACATCTGCTGCTTTCATTGTTGAACATAGCTCCCAACTTACAATATACCTACTGTAATCATCCAAAATCGTTGATAAATAGTACCAACCCCAACCAAAGATTTTAAAATAGGTAAAATCAGTTTGCCACATTTGGTTTACATAGGTTGTTTTGTCATGAAAACTATCAGAAGCACTCATCACTCTAAATGAAGGAGTTGTTATTAGTCCATTGGCTTTTAAAATACGATAAACGCTTGATTCACTCACGTAATAACTATAAGTATCTGTAATATGCCAAGCAAGCTCTCTGGATGATAGTTCTGGCTTTTCTAAGGCTATTTCAACTACTTTATCTCTGTCAGCTTCATTTATCCTATTCCAGCTATATTTTTGACTGGATTGTTTTCTTGCTAAACCAGCATAGCCTTTATCCAAATAGGATTTATACCATTTATAAAATGTAGTTTTATTTACCTTGAGTTCTTTCAAGGTTCGTATGACTCCTAAATCAGATTGTTCTACCAAACGAATAATCTCGTACTTTTCTCTTTGACTGTAATGCATGTATTTCTTTCGTTTTAATCGTCCCCATTTAAGTTTTTTTTCAAGTCTCGATTCTTCAACGAAAGTTCTGCTACCAGTTCTTTCAATGAGCGATTTTCATCTTTTAACTCCTTTACTTCTGAAGTATTTGCTTCACGCATAGTATCACCTGACAATCTTCTTTTACCAGCTTCCATAAAGTCTTTACTCCATTTATAATACAAAGTTTGTGCTATTCCTTCTTTACGACATAGCTCTGCAATGGTCATCTCACCACGCATTCCATCAATAACTATTCTGATTTTTTCTTCTGAAGAGTAGGTTCTTCTCGTTTTACGTTTTAGTTCACTAATTAGTGAACTAGCATTCTTCTTTTTAGGCATCTGTTCTGCTTTTAAAGGTTAATAAATATATTAAATCTATCTCTAAGATTTAACCCTTTAAAAGTTCACTTTTTGCTGACACTATACACTCATTTCTTTAAGAGTATTATTTTTAGTTCCACAACCAACTAAAATAACGAGAGAAAATAACAGAATAGAGAATATTTTTTTCATAATTATATTTTTTAATAATAAACGAATATAGAATTTTATTAAATAATTAAATGTGATAAATATCAACAAGTAACTGATAACCAACAACTTTTTTTGTTAAAAAACCCGAAAAGGGTCGTTTTCATATTTATGTTGGTTTTTTGATGGTATAAATTTTGATAGACTATATGTGAATATTTACTTTAAAAATTTAAATTATGATAAATCAATTCAATAAATTCATTTTGATTTTTCTAATATTCATTCCCTCAATAATCTACTCCCAAAAAATCTATACTGTTCAATACGAATCTCAATCAGACATCAAAGTATTTGTTGTAGAATACGAATCTCAATGTGATTTGAAAGTGTTCAAGGTTGAGTATGAATCACAAGTTGATGGGAATGAAGGATTATGGTATTTCGTAGAATATTCCTCACAATCAGATAAGAAAATATACTTTGTAGAATATGAATCTCAAAGTGATTTGAAAATCTTTTTTGTCAAATATAAATCCCAATCAGGTTGGAGAGATAATTCAAAGAAACATTTACTGTATTAACTTAACAAGGTTTCCATAACAACCAACTTTTCATTCTTCCTACACCCACAGAACCAATTCAAACCCTTTCAAGAGATGTTCTCGGTAAACCTAATAAAACATATATCATAAGTACAGAAACGAGGTTAAATAGAAGTATATAGAATAACCAATAATATAAGAATACACATATACAAAGGGGTGTACTAATTACTTTTTCACTACACTTTCAGAACACTAATTAATAGGAGTACTGACAACACCCATGAAGTTTCTTGTTAGTAGTCATTTCGTTTTCATTAAAACCTCGGTAAGTGGTGTTTCAATATAGAGGTTAAAATTTAACTACATGGAATATGATATACTACTATACGGATATAACACTATTAAACTATAAGAAGTATCATGAAAAAACTGGGGAAGTATTTAACCCCGATAGGGGTTAAACGAGTCACAATCTGAACTTGTTCATGATTGTGACGAGATGTTATAACACATCTATTTTTACTTCCTTTACAATTGGGTCATATTTTCGATTAAATCGTTCTATACTTCTCTTTTTCTTTGTGTACATCGACCACACGTGTGAATGAGTGAATGTTTTACCACGAGTTGTTTTATAATTATTGTCAACTAACCATTTACTGATTTGTTGGAAATTCCACCCATCATTTTCATGAAAACCACTAATAATATCGAATAGTTCTTGTTGATACTGTGAATATGGAGACAACCATAAATTAGGTGAAGTTAACCTCACTTTCATTACTAAACTATGTTCAATCAAATTAACTACCGTTGGAGAAGATTCAGTTACGGTAGAGTAATTAAAATAATAACATAAAAAAAGCCAGCTTAAAGCTGGCTTTTTTTATGTTATTACATCGTGAATCATAGTATGGTTTCCATCATTCCAAAGTGTAAGAATATCCGTTGCAACCTGCGCTCCACTTCCAGCGGCTATTGCGTATTGACTTCTCCAACCAGCTAAAATTCCAGCAACATATATACCTTCTTCAATTAAATGGTTGAAATTCCTTAACATAATTTTATCTTTTTCAATTGGAAGCTGAATGTGTGATTCAACATATTGTTCCAACCCAATTATATTAAACATTTTTGAAGGTCCAACCGCCACCACTACACTGTTGGTTTTATAGCTATTTTTATTTGTAATTACCTCCAATGTTTTATCTTCTAAACGCCTAACTTCAACAACCTTTTCTTTATGGATTTGTTCAATATGCGGAAAGTTTTCAGCTAATTGAATTAAACCCTCACTCAGCACCTCGTTTCCCTTTGTTCCTTTTTTAAAACCAAGCACATTGTTTAATTCAGCATTATTTAAAGCTGATGATTTTTGGTGAGCAACAATTCCTATCTTTTTACCTTCAGCAAATGGCTTTCGTTTCGCAGATCCTAAAATTAATGCACACGATAAACCAGCTGCACTTCCTCCAATAATTAAAACATCAAACATACATTTTATTTTTAATGACTAAATAAACCCATAATATTTGTAGTAAATAGTTTTACAGAAATAGCTAATAAAATTACTCCAAAAACCTTACGAATTATATTAATACCGTTTTCGCCTATAAATCTCTCAATTTTTTCTGAAGTTTTCAAAACTATATACATAAAAAGCATATTTACTATTATTGCAATAGCAATATTTATTGCTGAATACTCGGCTCGTAACGATAAAATTGTAGTTAAACTTCCAGGGCCAGCAATTAATGGAAACGCCAATGGAAATACCGATGCTGTAACTGCGTTTGTTTCGTCTTCTTTGTACAAGGTAATTCCTAAAATCATTTCTAATGCTAAAAAGAACAAAATTAATGAACCTGCTACAGCAAACGAGTTTACATCAATGCCTATCAGATTTAAAATACTTTGACCCAAAAACAAAAATGCAATCATAATTACACCTGCTATAATACTGGCTTTTTCAGATTGTAGCTTACCAACCTTGCTACGTAAATCAATTATAATTGGCACATTCCCAATTACATCAATTACAGCAAACAACACCATTGTTGCTGTAAAAATTTCTTTAAAGTTTAATGTCATAATCTTCAAAATTTAAAAGTGGGCAAATGTATACATTCAAATTATATAAAAAACAAAATTAGTATAAAAATAAGTTTATTTTTGCACTATGTTTCAATTAGGTAAAACCATTGTCTCTGAAGACATCGTAGAAAAGGATTTTGTATGCAATTTAAATGCTTGTAAAGGTAAATGTTGTATTGATGGTGAAGCTGGTGCGCCATTAGAAGAAGAAGAACTTCAAATATTATTAGATACTTATCCAAAAGTAAAACCATATTTGCGTAAAGAAGGCATAAAAGCTATTGAAGAACAGGGTTTATTTATTACTGTTGATGGTGAGTATGAAACTGCATTAATTAATGGTAAAGATTGTGCTTTTGTAATTTTTGATGAAAAAAATACGGCGAAATGTGGTATTGAAGAAGCCTATAATAATGGTGATATTAAATGGAAAAAACCTGTTTCTTGCCATTTATACCCGGTTAGAATTACAGATTACAGTGAGTTTTCAGCAGTAAATTATCATAGCTGGCCAATATGTGATGATGCTTGTGCTTTGGGAAAAGAATTGCAGGTTCCCGTTTACAAATTTGTAAAAGAAGCCCTAATTAGAAAATTTGGTAAAGATTGGTATGCCGAACTTGAAAAAACAGCAGAAGCATTAAAATAATATTTCTCAACCCTTACTTTCATTAGCTTTTATGCAGTTTGTTAAAAACTTCTTAATAACTGTTTAACAATGCATCTTTTTTAGTATTCATTTTTTTCCAATATTTGTTTCTCTCGTTTCGAAAGAAATCAACTAACTATATACAACTAAAAAAATCTAAAAAAGAATGCCATCCATCGAACCTATTTTACAAGAAAACAAAGATCGATTTGTAATATTCCCTATCCAACATCACGATATTTGGGAATGGTATAAAAAGCAGGAAGCAAGTATTTGGACAGCAGAAGAAATTGATTTACACCAGGATGTAATTGATTGGGAAACAAAATTAAATGATGACGAACGCTATTTTATTAAACATATTTTAGCCTTTTTTGCTGCTTCCGATGGTATTGTAAATGAAAATTTAGCTGAAAATTTTGTAAGTGAAGTTCAGTATACTGAGGCTAAATTCTTTTATGGTTTTCAACTAATGATGGAGAATATTCATTCTGAAGTATATTCATTACTAATAAATACTTATATTAAAAATGAAAAAGAAAAAGATGAACTTTTTAGAGCAATTGAAATTTTTCCAGCTATCAAAGAAAAGGCTGATTGGGCATTAAAATGGGTTGAAAGTGATAGTTTTGCTGAACGATTAATTGCTTTTTCGGCTGTTGAAGGTATCTTCTTTTCTGGAAGTTTCTGTTCTATTTTCTGGATGAAGAAAAGAGGATTATTGCCTGGTTTAACTTTTTCAAATGAATTAATAAACCGTGATGAAGGTTTGCATGCAGACTTTGCTGTTCACTTACATCAAAATCATATTGTAAATAAAGTTCCAAAAGAACGAATCAAGGAAATTTTAATGGATGCATTAGATATAGAACGTGTATTTATTACAGAATCACTTCCTGTTAGTTTAATTGGAATGAATGCCAAATTAATGACTCAGTATTTAGAATTTGTAACCGATAGATTACTTGTTGAATACGGATGTGATAAAGTTTATAATTCAACAAATCCATTTGATTTTATGGAAATGATTTCATTGGAAGGAAAAACAAACTTCTTTGAAAAACGTGTTTCAGAATATCAAAAAGCAGGAGTAAAAAGCGGGGGTACTGGAAGTATTAGCTTTGATGCGGATTTTTAAAATCAATTAACAAAAAAATATTCATTTTTTAACAGTTTTATTGAATTTGAACCTTTAATAATTCTAAGGCGTAACTGCCTATACGATTAAAAAATTACTAACTAAAAATTAAGTTTAAACTATGTTTGTATTAAAAAGAGACGGTAGAAAAGAACCTGTGATGTTTGACAAAATAACAGCTCGAGTTCGAAAAATGTGTTATGGTTTAAATAAATTGGTTGATCCGGTAAAGGTTGCCATGAGGGTAATTGAAGGATTGTATGATGGAGTTACAACTTCTGAACTTGATAATTTAGCGGCTGAAATTGCAGCGACTATGACCGTTCAGCATCCAGATTATGCGAGGCTTGCTGCTAGAATTGCGGTTTCTAACTTACATAAAAATACGAAAAAAACTTTTTCAGACGTGATGATGGATTTGTACAATTATGTAAATCCGCGTACCGGAAAAAAAGCGCCGCTTTTATCTGATAAAACCTATAAAGTAATTTTGGATAATTCGTCAAAGCTAGATTCAACAATTATATATAATCGAGATTTTAGTTATGATTATTTTGGGTTTAAAACTTTAGAACGTTCCTATTTATTAAAAATAAATGGTGAAATAGCTGAACGTCCACAGCATATGTTAATGCGTGTAGCCATAGGTATTCATCAAAATGATATTGAAGAGGCTATTGAAACGTATGAATTGATGTCTAAAAAAGTGTTCACACATGCTACTCCAACCTTATTCAATTCAGGTACGCCAAAACCACAAATGTCATCATGCTTCTTATTACAAATTCAAGATGACAGCATTGATGGAATTTACGATACATTGAAACAAACGGCTAAAATATCTCAATCGGCAGGCGGTATTGGTTTATCAATTCACAACGTGCGTGCAACAGGCTCCTATATTAGAGGAACTAATGGAACTTCAAACGGAATTGTTCCAATGCTAAAGGTTTATAATGATACGGCTCGTTATGTAGATCAGGGTGGTGGAAAACGCAAAGGCTCATTTGCAATTTATATGGAACCTTGGCATGCCGATGTTTTTGACTTTTTAGATTTACGGAAAAATACTGGAAAAGAAGAAATGCGAGCTCGTGATTTGTTTTACGCTATGTGGATACCAGATTTGTTTATGAAACGAGTTGAGGAAGATGGTGATTGGACATTGATGTGTCCAAACGAATGCCCTCATTTATTTGACACTTATGGTGATGAATTTGAAAAACTATATACAGGTTATGAAAAAGTAGGGAAAGGTAGAAAAACAATAAAAGCCCGTAATTTATGGGAAAAGATTTTGGAAGCGCAAATTGAAACTGGAAATCCTTATATGTTGTACAAAGATTCGGCAAACAGAAAATCGAATCAAAAGAATTTAGGAACCATTCGTTCTTCAAATTTATGTACTGAAATTATGGAATATACAGCAAAAGACGAAGTTGCTGTTTGTAACTTGGCATCTATTGCTATTCCAATGTTTATAGAAGAAAATGAAAAAGGAGAGAAGTTTTTCAATCATGACAGACTTTTTGAAGTTACTAAAAAAATAACCAAAAACCTTGATACAGTAATTGATCGTAATTATTACCCTGTTAAAGAAGCAGAAAATTCAAACTTCCGTCATCGTCCAATAGGATTAGGAATTCAAGGTTTGGCAGATGCATTTATTATGTTACGCATGCCTTTTACCAGTGACGAAGCTAAAAAATTAAATGAAGAAATTTTTGAAACTATTTATTTTGCAGCAGTAACTTCTTCTATGGAAATCGCTAAGGTAAAAGAACCGTATTCAACATTTAAAGGATCTCCAATGTCACAGGGAGAATTCCAGTTTAATATGTGGGGCATTTCAGAAGATGATTTGAGCGGACGCTGGGATTGGAAATCTTTACGTAAAGATGTATTGGAAAACGGAGTAAGAAATTCGTTACTGGTTGCACCAATGCCAACAGCTTCAACCTCACAAATTTTAGGTAATAATGAAGCTTTTGAGCCTTATACTTCAAATATTTACACGCGTAGAGTTTTAAGTGGTGAGTTTATTGTTGTAAACAAACATTTATTGGAAGATTTGGTTGAATTAGGTTTATGGAATAACGAAATGAAAGAAGATATTATGCGTGCTAATGGCTCTATTCAACATATTGACGTTATACCTCAAGAACTAAAAGATCTATACAAAACGGTTTGGGAAATGAGTATGAAAGATATTATTGATATGTCGCGTCAAAGAGGCTACTTTATTGATCAATCACAATCTCTTAATTTATTTATGCAGGATGCTAATTATTCTAAATTAACATCTATGCATTTTTATGCTTGGAAAAGCGGTTTAAAAACCGGCATGTATTATTTACGAACAAAAAGTGCTGTAAATGCAATTCAATTTACACTTTCAAAAGATAAAAAAACAGAAGAAAAACCTTTAACTCCAGAAGAATTAAAAGAAATGATAATAGCTTCACAAAATAACCCTGACGACTGTGAAATGTGTGGTTCGTAAGATGAAAAAATAATCAACTCATTTTAAAGTGTCTAATTTTTCAACAATAATTAGGCGCTTTTTAATTATACAAGTAACAATAACTAATTATAATTTATACCTTAAACAGGTAAAAACAATTCTTTTTGATCTCATTTACAAGTATTTAAAAAATAATAATTGGAATTAAATAATCATCTTTTAAATAAATTTTAATTTATAAATTTATATAACAAAAATATGCTGTTAACATTAACTTAACTTTATGGTTGCATTGGTAACATTAACTTAATGTTTACCTAGCTAAATGAAATTATTTTTGACAAAATTTTTTAACCAAATATATCATGGAAGATATTTATATTTTAATGCTGGTTGCATTAACTGTTTTAGCTATTATTGACTTAATTGTTGGGGTTAGTAACGATGCTGTAAACTTTTTAAATTCAGCTATTGGCTCTAAAGCTGTATCCATTAAAACAATTTTGATTATAGCTAGTGTTGGTGTTGCTTTAGGAGCAATTACTTCAAGTGGAATGATGGAAGTAGCCAGAAAAGGAATTTTTAACCCTTCTGAGTTTTATTTCAATGAAATCATGTTCATTTTTATGGCCGTAATGATTACTGACATTTTATTACTCGATGTATTCAATTCATTGGGAATGCCTACTTCTACAACCGTATCAATTGTATTTGAATTATTAGGTGCCGCTGTAGCTATATCATTAATAAAAATATCAAACAACGGCGAATCTTTTTCAGAAGTTGGAAAATATATCAATACCGCTACTGCCCTTTTAATTATTTCAGGCATTTTATTATCTGTATTTATTGCGTTCTCTATTGGAGCAATAGTTCAATTTTTTTCTCGATTGTTATATTCATTTCAGTTTGATAAAAAAAAGAACTACATAAATGCTCTTTTTGGAGGTTTCGCAATTACTGCAATTACATATTTTATTTTTGTAAAAGGAATGAAAGGAACTCCTTTTTATGGAGATGTAAAGCATTTAATTGAAGGTAGAACCTTTGAAATTATTTTAGACGGATTCGTTTTCTGGACCATTTTATCACAATTATTAATTATGCTTTTCAAAGTAAATATTTTGAAATTTATTGTAATAATTGGAACTTTTTCATTAGCCATGGCATTTGCAGGAAACGATTTGGTTAACTTTATAGGTGTTCCAATTGCCGCATTGAACTCTTGGCAAGAATGGAGTGCATCTGGAATTCCAGCCAATGAATTTTCTATGGGAGTATTGGCAAAAAAAGTGCCCTCTAATCCTGTTTTATTATTTATAGCAGGTATGATAATGGTAGTAACTCTTTGGTTTTCTAAAAAAGCTAAAACTGTAATTGAAACAGGTATTAACCTATCTAGACAAGGAGAAGGTCACGAAAAATTTCAACCTAATGCGGCTTCAAGAGTGGTAGTTAGAGGTGCTATATTGTTTAGTCTTGGTTTATCTAAAGTTGTACCTAAGAGAACTTTAAAATGGATTGATTCAAAATTTCAAAGACCTGTTGTCGAATTGCCTAAGGATAAATCATATGAAATGCCGGCATTTGATATGGTACGAGCTTCGGTTAATCTATTTGTAGCTGGTATCTTAATTTCAATAGGTACATCTTTAAAATTACCGTTATCAACTACATATGTGACATTTATGGTAGCTATGGGTACTTCACTAGCAGATAGAGCTTGGGGTAGAGAAAGTGCTGTATACAGAGTAGCTGGCGTATTTAACGTAATTGGAGGTTGGTTTTTAACAGCATTTACAGCATTTACGGTTTCTGCAATTTTTGCATATATTATTTATCTTGGAGAAATAGTTTCGGTAGCTGTTTTACTAATTGTTGTACTATTACTTCTTGGAAGAAGTTCAATTAAACACACCAAAAAAGCAAAAGAACAGAAGAAAAAAAGGTACATGGAACGTGCTGAATTAATAACAATTAATGAAGTTATTGATGAAAGTTCTGACCATATTTCAGAAGTTGTTAGACGTGTAAATAAACTATTTACCAATGTAGTAAATGATTTGGCTTTACATGATTTAAACAAGCTTTCAAAAACTGAAAAACATGTAAGAAAGTTAAATAAAGAAGTGAATGAACTTAAAAGTGATGTTTTCTATTTTATTAAATCTTTAGATGAGGCTTCGGTGAAGGCTAGTAGATTTTATATTTTAGTATTAGGTTATTTGCAAGATATAACACAGTCTATTGAATATATTTCAACTACAAGTTATAACCATGTTAAAAACAACCATAAAAACTTAAAAAAATCACAAGTAAAAGATTTAAAAGAGATTAATAATGAATTACAATCATTATTTAGTAGAATTGAAGCTGATTTTACAGAAAAAGACTTTTCTAATTTAGTAAGTATTATTGATGCTAAACAAACATTGTTCACATA
>ENA-UZWX01005946-UZWX01005946.1-metagenome-genome-assembly--contig:-Day-4---50m-contig-5946_pt1 | contig 20679 bp, 20 predicted proteins | sample MGYA00260347_ERZ794907 | MGnify/ENA metagenome assembly ERZ794907 | reverse complement strand
TTTTACGTTTAATTCAAGGTCTTACTTTATTTTTGGTTATTGCTGTTGCTAGTTTTGTTTTATTTAAGTTAAACCGAACTTTAATAGTGCCTTTAAAGCAGTTAGTTAACGTTGCAGAGCAGGCTGGTAAAGGTAATTTTGACGTTAAAGCCAGTTACAATAAAAATGATGAATTAGGGGTGTTAGCCCATACTATTAATCAAATGTCTGATGAGCTAAAACTCACTTATCAGGAATTTGAACAGCGCGTTGATAATAAAACTCAGCAATTAAGTCGCACCAATCAGTCATTAGATATTTTGTATCGAGCGGCTAGAAACTTAGCCGGCTATACTTTGTCAGAGCAAGACAGTGCTAGCTATCAAATAGATCATCAAATTATCGATGAACTACTGCAGGTGCTGGGCTTTGGTAAAATAAAAATAGAAGTTAATGACAGTAAGCAAAATAACTTAATCATTGATATTTATGTTAACAACACAGTTGATAATATTTGTTTTAACTATCATAAGTTTCCGCTAGAAAAGCAGAACCGCCTATTTGGTTATCTCATTTGGGAAATACCTAAAGGTAAAAAAGTGCATGATTGGCAGCAGCAAATATTGCAAGCTATGGCGGATATTATCGCTACGGCTATCGAGCTTGATCAAAAGCGTACCAGTGAAAATCGCTTAGTTATTGTTGAAGAGCGTGCTGTTATTGCCCGAGAACTTCATGACTCTTTAGCTCAATCGCTGTCTTATTTAAAGGTACAAATGAGTTTGCTAACCCGTAAAATGCAAAAAAATGTCCCGCAAGCGCAAGTAGAAGAAACCATAGAAGATATCAAAGAGGGGTTAAACAGTGCTTATTTACAGCTTAGAGAACTACTCACTACGTTCAGATTGAAACTTGATGATCCAGCGATTAAAAACTCACTGCAAAGTACCATTACCGAATTTAGTGCTAAATGCCAATATGGTATAGAATTTAACTATCAGCTTCCGCAGAATTATTTGAGTGCCAATCAAGAAGTCCATTTATTGCAAATAGTGCGTGAAGCCTTATCTAATATACATCGTCATGCGGGCGCGACTAAAGCAGGTGTCTCAATCGTGCTTGAAGAAAGTAAAGTAAAAGTGAAAATTTGGGATAATGGCACAGGCTTGCCTGATAGTCTCAGTGAGCAGGGACATTTGGGTATAGGTATAATGCAAGAACGAGCTAAATCATTAAATACTTCACTTTATGTAGAAGCAAGGGGTGAGCAAGGTACTCTGGTTCGTTTTGAGTTTAACCATTAATCTAGCTGAGTATTTGTTGTTTAATTATCTCATTAATGTAGGTGAGCATTTATGCTTACAATGGCTAAGGTTAAATCCTTTTTGCGCTTTGCTTGTAAGGCTAAAGCCTCACCTACCACTTTATAAATTATAAAAGAAAGAAGAAACCTATGAACAAAGCGAATGTTTTATTAGTTGATGATCACCCCATGTTACGTAAAGGCGTTGCTCAGCTTATATCACTAGAAGATAACCTTAATATAATTGGAGAAGTGAGCTCAGGGGATGAAGCAATCACTTTTGCTATTGAGTATGCCCCCGATTTGATATTACTTGATCTCAATATGAAGGGGTTAAGTGGCATTGAAACGTTAAGTGCACTAAAACGGGCGAATGTCAGTTCAAAAGTAGTTATTTTTAGTGTTTCTGATAATGAAACGGATGTATTACAGGCACTAAAATTTAATGCGGATGGTTATTTGTTAAAAGACAGTGAGCCAGAAGAGTTGATTGAAAAAATAAATCATGCCATTGCTGGTGAGTTTGTTATTAGTGAACCCTTAACGCAAATCCTTGCTAAATCACTTAGGCCACACAATAAAGTTAATACTATCGATAGTTTAACGCAACGGGAAGTTGAAAATCTTAAGTTAATTTCAAGTGGGAAAAGCAACAAAGAAATTGCTCGTAAGTTAGGTATTACCGAAGCTACTGTAAAAGTACACAATAAAAATTTATTTAAAAAATTAGGGTTAAAAAGTCGAGTAGAAGCTGCCATGTGGGCGGTGGAACACAAAGTAAGTTATTAGCATTAGTAAACTTATCTTTGTTTAGTTATTTTTTGATGTAAAGGATCTTATGAAAAAAAATATCTTATTTCTTTTGTCTTTAGGTTTGATATCAATAAATGCGCAAGCTTTAGAGAATGAGCTTCAAGCATGCTTGTTGGAAACGATCAAAACAGCTGCCCCGACAACAACAGTTAAAGAGTTAAGGCAGGCCTGTACTGAGCATTTATTGGTTGCTAAAGAGATACCACAAAATAAAATAAAGTCTTTTTTTGAGCAAAAAGCAAAGGTAAAAAACTTCGCCTTTGAACCCTACGCAATGGCCCCCTATGCTATGTCGCCCCATAGAATGAACTATATTTTGCCGATTAGCTATAGTGATAATGTTAATAGAGATGCCTACGCTTTAGCAGATGGCTGGGCTGATAACCTTCAAGATATTGAAATTAAATACCAACTTAGTTTTAGAGTACCTTTGCTGACCTCAGACTTATTTATTGAAGGAGACGGTATTGCTTTTGCTTTTACTTTACAGTCTTGGTGGCAAATTTATTCACAAAAAATCTCACGCCCTTTTAGGGAAACCAATTATCAGCCCGAGTTTTTTTATTATACGCCGCTAAATTGGAAACCCGCTGGTAGTAATACGGCACTACTAGTTGGCTTTGAACATCAGTCAAATGGGCGCACCTTTCCTTTATCTAGAGGTTGGAATAGGATTTATGCTAATTTTATATTTGCTAAAGATGATTACGCCATCTCCTTTAAGCCTTGGTGGAGGATCCCTCAAGGAGATAAAATAGCTTCAGCAACAGAGCCAGGGGATGATAACCCTGATTTAGTAGATTATATGGGACACTTTGAGCTTTCAATGGTGTACAAATGGCAAGATTATGATGTGCTTTTTAAAGGTCGTGAAAACTTTAAAGAGCATCGTGGCGCAATAGAATTAGGGCTGACTTTCCCTATCATTGAACGACTAAAAGGTTATATTCAATATACCAATGGTTATAGTGAAAGCATGATAGATTACAATCACTCTAAGCAAACCATTGGCATAGGATTTTCTTTAACAGATTATTTTCAAGATTAATCTTGATCCAAAAAGTTATTCTCTATCGCTTCTTTTAATGATTTTTGTTGACGCTCAGCTTGCACTGCTAAATACATTGCCATCATACATAACGCTAATACGCCGTATAACAGCATAAAACAAGCACTGTAAACACCAATCATATCAACCGCTAAACCAAACATTACCGGTAAAGTACAACCACCCAAAGCCCCTACGGCAGCGATCACTCCGCCAATGCTACCCATATGATTTGGATAGTAATCATAAATGATTTTATAAACGCTTGCTCGGCCGACACCTTGAGCAATACCAATAATAAAGATTAAAAAAGTAAATAGCCAAACATTGACTTCAAATGACACTTTTACATCTTTGGTGACGCCATGAATAATCATAGTGGTGGGCGGGTAGCTTAAAAAGAATAGGCACACCATACAAATCCAAAAAGCACTCCAATTGACTGCGCGTGCACCAAATTTATCGGCAAACCAGCCGCCTACAGCACGCACCATACTTGAACTAGTGACAAATAAGAGTGTTAGGGCTAACGCTTGTGTCAGTGATAGTTTGTAAGCTTCCATATAATACTGAGGTAACCACAAGAGCAATGCTAAAAAAGAGCCAAAAACAAAATAGTAATACAAGCCAAAACGCCAAACTTGCACATCTTTTAATGGCGCAAGATGAAAGGCAAGGTCGTGGTTTTTCTTTTCTTGGTAATACTGGCTAATTTCTGGGGCAAATAGTCTAAAAATTATCGCCATAGCCAGCATACCAACGCCATAGATTGGACCTATATCTTGCCAACCATAGGCATCGACAATAAAAGGTACTAAAACTAAAGTGATGGCTGCACCAGCATTACCTGCACCGAAAACACCTAGGGCAAAGCCTTGCCTTTTGGTGTCAAACCAATCAGTGACATAACGAATACCTATGGTGAATGAAACGCCACTTAAGCCGAGAATAAAACCTAACAAAATATATTCAGTAAAAGTTTCAACATAAGGTAAATAGAATAACGGTGGTACGGCTAGTAACATTTGCCAGAAGAATAAATTCCGACAAGAAACTTTTTCAGCTAAAAAGCCAGTTGGCACACGAAAAATAGCACCCGTAAAAATAGGTGCGGCGAGTAATAAACCAAATTCAGTTGCCGTTAAATTTAAGCTAGACTTTAACTCTATGCCTAATATTGAATATAAAGTCCAGACAGAGAAACAAGCAGCAAAAGCTAATGTCGATAGCGTTAATGCTCTATATGAATGTTTTTGTTGAATTTCCATAAGTTATCTTTACTTGTTATTGACTTGAGTGTTTTACAGCTTTTCTTTAATTTTGTACAGATTAAAACAAATTTGATCAAAAAAATCCTTGTTTTTAGTAAGGACGAAATTTAATAAATTAACTTTGTTGACTTATGTCAATAAAGAGAAAACGGCAAAGGCGCAGAATAGCACCATATTTTTCATAAAAGTTTTTAAATTTAACGCAAGTGAGCGCACCATTACTTTTTAAGAGTAAGCGCAGGAGTAGTACAATGTCACACGAAGGTAAAATGAATCTGCTAAATTTTTCAGATCCTAAAATAAAAACGCTACACGTTACGTGGTTCGCGTTTTTCTTAACATTTGTAGTTTGGTTCAGTCACGCACCTTTATTGGTCTTTATTAAGGAAGCATTTGATTTATCAACCGCACAAGTTAAAGCACTCTTAATATTGAACGTAGCATTAACGATACCCGCACGTATTGTTGTCGGAATATTAGTTGATAAATTTGGCCCGCGAAATATTTTTTCCGGTTTGTTGATTATTGGCTCTTTTGTCTGTGTTGGTTTTGCCATGGCAGATACTTTTGAACAGTTAGCCTTGTTCAGGTTTTTACTTGGCTTTATTGGTGCTGGTTTTGTTATCGGTATTCGTTTAGTTGGTGAATGGTTCCCAGCAAAACAAGTTGGTATTGCTGAAGGTATTTATGGCGGTTGGGGTAACTTTGGTTCAGCTGCTGGTGCAATGACCTTACCTACTATTGCTTTGATGTTTGGTGGCGATGATGGCTGGCGCTATGCTATCGGTTTAACTGGTGTTATCGCTGGTCTTTACGGTATTTTCTTTTACATTGTAGCGCGTAACACACCTAAGGGGTCAACCTACTTTAAACCTAAAAAATCAGGTGGTTTAGAAGTTACAAGTTGGAAAGATTTCTATTTCTACTTGTTTATGAATATTCCTATGTATATTGCCCTTGGGGTATTAGCATGGAAACTATCACCTGCAGGCGTTAAATTACTTACTACTGAAATCATGTACATTATGTGGGTTGGTCTAGTTGTATTGTTTGCCGTACAAGTGCACTCTATTTGGCGTGTAAATAAAGAAAACTTAACTCACGGTGTTGCTGACATTGAAAAATATGACTTTAAACAAGTCGCCATTTTAGATGTATCTTACTTTGTAACCTTTGGTTCTGAGCTAGCTGTAGTGTCAATGTTACCGTTATTCTTCTTAGAGACTTTTGAAGGCTTAAGCGCAGTTCAAGCGGGTATGTTAGCTTCTGGTTTTGCCTTTATGAACTTAGTTGCTCGTCCTACAGGTGGTTGGTTTAGTGATAAATTTGGTCGTCGTAAATCATTAATGATTTTAGTGGGTGGGTTAGCTATTGGTTATATGGTGCTTGGCCAAGTGGATGGTACTTGGATGATACCACTAGCAGTACTTGCCACTATGTGTTGTTCTTTCTTCGTACAAGCGGGTGAAGGTGCAGTATTTGCAATCGTACCGTTAGTTAAACGTCGTATGACAGGTCAAATTGCTGGTATGGCGGGTGCTTACGGTAACGTTGGTGCGGTAACTTACTTAACGGTATTATCGTTTGTTGATTACTCAACCTTCTTTATGGTTATTGCTGCTTCTGCTGGTGTTATCTTCTTTGCTACTATGTTCTTAAACGAACCTAAAGGTCATATGGCAGAAGTGAATGCTGATGGGACAGTCGAGCTAATTGACGTTAATTAGTTGTAACTATTCATCTTGTTGCTGTATCGCCCAATTTAGGTGTTAAAAGTACTCATTGACTACCGTCAACTCCGTGCTTTTTCCTTTAAATTGAACGATACAGCTTAAAGCTAAATGGTTACTTGAATGTAGAGAACTATTTAGAATAATTAGCAAACAATAAGAAGAAAATATGTCAAAAACCAACCAATTACAAGTTGATATCGCCAGCCACTCAGTTCAAGGCTTAAAAGATAATAACGAGGATGCGGTTGGTTTTTTAGTACCTGAAGAGCTACCAGTGCTTGAAGGTAAAGGTATTGTGTTAGCGGTTGCAGATGGTGTTAGTAGCGCTGAAGCTGGTAAAGAGGCCAGTAATACGGCTATAAAGCGATTTTTAAGTGACTACTATCAAACACCAGATACTTGGTCGGTAAAGCATGCCGGACAAAAAATTCTCTCTAGTATTAACCTTACACTATTCAAACGCAGCCATGAATTTGCTAGTGAAGAAAAAGGTTATTTAACGACATTTACCGCCTTAGTCTTAAAATCTCGTATCGCGCATTTTTTTCATGCTGGCGATAGTCGAGCATATTTATTACGCGCGGGTGAATTAAAGCAACTTACCCGAGATCATGTTGCCAGTATTGGTTCTGGTCGTAGTTTTCTTGCCCGTGCTATGGGCATGGATAATTCTATTCAAATTGATTACAGCCAGTTTACGCTGGAAGCTGATGATATTTTATTGGTTACCTCAGATGGTATCCATGACTTTTTATCAGAAGAGAAAATTATTGAATTAATGTCTGCTAAAAGCTCATGCCAAGCGCGTATTGAAGCATTAGTCAATATAGCTTTTGATAGTGGCAGTGATGATAATATTAGTGGCTCATTGTGCCAAGTAGCATCATTACCCAATGAAAGTTTAGATGATTACAATTCAAAATTAACCCGTTTACCCTTTCCGCCACCGCTTGATGAAGGTGTAAAACTTGACGGTTACAAAGTGCTTAAGGAGCTATTTGCCAGTAGCCGTAGTCAGCTCTATTTAGTAGAAGATACTGAAACGGGTGAGCAGATGGCAATGAAAACACCATCGATAAATTTTGAAGAGGATACGGGTTACATTGATCGATTTATTCAGGAAGAATGGATTGGTAAACGTATTCATAGTGACCATGTGGTTAAAATTATCCATCAACAACGGCCTCGTACTTGTTTATATTATTTGATGGAATATGTGCATGGTGTTTCATTGGAGAAGTGGATGGAGCAAAACCATTTCCCTAAGCCAAAACTTGCTTTTAATCTTGTTGAGCAAATAGCTAAAGGCTTAGCCGCATTTCATAAAATGGAAACTATCCATCAAGATTTAAAACCAGGAAATATACTTGTTAGTGACAACAACCAAGTTAAAGTGGTCGATTTTGGCTCTGTATTTGTTGCCGGTCTTGCTGAAGTTTTTATTCCGCTTGAACATGAAGGCGTTTTAGGAACGGCTACTTATTCCGATCCTAAATATTTACTAGGTAAGAACACCGGGATCCAAGGGGATTTATACGCCTTAGCGACTATCACTTATGAAATCTTTACAGGAAAACTACCCTATGGCGATAAAATAGAAGAATGCCAGACGGCTTTTGAATATGACAGACTTCGTTATATTTCAGCCTCCGAGGCTAACCCTATTATACCTATGTGGTTTGATCGCACTTTAGAGCGCGGTGTCAGTTTCGATCTTGAGCGGCGCTACACTAATATTCCTGAATTTATCAATGATTTAAAGAAGCCTAATCCCACTTACTTGTTAGACGATCCGAAAGTGACCAAGAATAAATCTCAAGTGCTATTTTGGCAGCTGCTTTCAGGCTTTTGGATTTTAATGTTAGTGCTAGTAGTGGCGCTATTTACTCAAGGCTAAGTTTACTCATAGGTAAGCATGCCACTATTAGTGATGAAAAAGAGGTTTGTTACTTCTTAAATTTTGCTCTAAATTTGTCTAAGTTCAGTAAAAACCAGCAATTAAGACCTACCATTAAACCAACAAAGGAAAATAATTGTAGCGTTAAATAGAAGTCGTTCCCTTGTGTAACTGGCCAAATAAGTAGCATTGGAATATCGGCAACAAAAATAGAGCCAAAGGTTATGGTGAAGAAATTAACAATCTTTCTCCTTTTGAGCATTCCCCAAAACTTGCCACCAATAAAAAACATATAAATATAAGCAACGGGAATCGCAGCTAACGTTAAACCTAAGAATAATCCAATAAAGTCTAATAGGCCCTTATCCATATTAAAGCCAGGCACATCCAACATGTAAGCGCAAAAAGTAAAGGCAAAGGGCGTGATTAGTGGTGCAAGCGCTAGGGCTTTATTTTCGGTCATCAGTAAAGTACTCGTGTCGTCTCTTTTAAAGGGCTATACTTATTTATTTACTTGCTATTAATGGACAGTATAACCATCTTCTTTTATTAGCTTTTGCGCCTTTTCAATATCTAATTGCTCAATAGGCGCGGCTAAATAATAAGGTAGCTCTACGGCTTTATCGCTTAATTTCAACATATTACCTTCTAATAAGCGTTCTATAACAGATTCAAGCGTATCGTCTAAACGCTCTGGTTTTTGTTGATACTGCTTTGCCATAAAATCAGTTAGCTCTTGTAGGGTATGCTTGCCGTCAGCAAGTGAGATTACCACACCAAACCATTCTTCTAACTTGGTACTTTCCTGCGGATTATTAATATCAGCTAAAGCAACAATGCCAGCTTTGCGAGTAAATACTACCGTGCGGTAAAAATATTGTGATTTATCCAAAATTTTTCTCAAAAGTGAATTTTATAATTGGGTAATGATAACACAACTTAATCATATGGAGGCTGATCTAGAATAAAACCTTTTTATAAAAATACCTTATAATCTAGTATAGTTTTTATTTCTTATTTTGACATTTATGGCAACTATTCTAACTTTACAACAAGCCAGAATTACTGCAAAAGTTGCTTTTTTTGCTTTGTTTCTCTTCGCTCCATTATTAAATATCTTTCGCTTTGATCTCGATTTAGGTCACTTCATCATTTTTGGCCAAGCGTGGACTATTAGTATAGATTCAATTTTACATGGTGGTGATAGTGTTGATGCCGCGATTAAAATATTTTCCCGCGTCTTGCTCCCTGGAATGGCGTTTGTTGCAGTTACCAGTTTTTTAATTTGGAAGTTCGGCCGTATTTATTGTGGCTGGTTATGTCCACATTTTTCTGTCGTAGAAGTGATCAATGATCTTATGTTGAAACAGCTTAACCGCGTCACCATTTGGGAAAAAGCCAGTAAACAAAGTAAAGGTGTATTGCCTAAGTTTATTGTGTTTATTGCTGCAGTAAGTATGGCTTTTGTCTGGTCAGTAGGTTTACTCAGTTATTTACTTGATCCAAAAATGTTATTAGCTGGTTTGGCTAATTTTGATTTAGGTTTTGGCTCGAGTATTTTTATTAGCGTTGCCACCCTGATTTTTACCGCGGATTTCCTTTTTGCTCGTCATGTGTTCTGTAAATATGGCTGCGCCTTAGGTTTGTTTCAAAGTTTGATTTGGATGGCGAATAATAAAGCCATGGTGATTAAATTTGATAGAGCACGGGCGAAAGCCTGTCGGTCATGTGAGTCCTATAATAAGTATAAGCCTTGCGACCAAGCTTGCCCTATGCGTTTGCCTACGCGAAATATGAAGCGAGCAAAATTCACCTGTACTCAGTGTGTGCAATGTGTTTCTGCCTGCAATGAAGTACAAAAAAATAATCCTGATGGTGGCTTGTTAAAATGGGTTAGTGGTGATTATGCCGTTGAAGTTGATAGACCTGCCAGTAAATATAAAGGTGAAGAAATAGATATTAAAGAGGTTAAATAATTAGTTTGAATCAAGAGCAGAGGTTGTCCTACACAAGTATTCATATTTGGTAATATATTTATAATGAAATAGCGTATTACTTGTCGGTTAATGCTCTTATATTTAAGGTGAATTCTGATCAGATATCAGGACAAAAAACTATTTTTTTTCACTATATTTTTCATAATAACCCATTGATTATCATTAATTTAGATTAATAATTTAAATAAAGAGCTTATTAAGTGCCAACCGAAGAAATAGCTAATAAAATATCTACACATCTTAAATCTGATGACGGTAGAGTGATGCGTACTAAAGATAGTCGCCACAAAATTGTTAGTACATTTTTAAGTTTAATTCGTCAGGGAAATATTAGTCTGAGCGCTGAATATGTTGCTAAAGAAGCTAAGGTTGGTTTACGCACGGTATTTAGACTATTTAATGAAATGGAATTGCTTTATCGGGAAGTAGCGACTGAAGTTCAAAAAACTTTTGGACCTGAAGTTGCAAAGCCTTGGGTTTCCTCAGTTTGGCAAGAGCAATTGGAAGAAATACTCGAGAGAGAAGCTGAAATTTATGAAAGATTAATGCCCTAAAGCATTGCTGCAAGATACCTTCGCCAGCACTCTATTCATTTAACTGAGTTTAATCGTCGTTGGTTAGACATAGAACATGAAATTATTGAGAGTGTCTTGCCATTTAGCCAAGAAGAAGAGCCTGAGTTATTTAATGGTTTAGAAATTTCGTTAAGTAATGATTCTTGGATACAGTATAGAAAAAACCACAACCTATCACCTGATAAAGCTTATCAAACGATGAAAGTAATAATGCTATCGCTTATACAAGCTTATGAAGTGAAAAATAAGGCTAAAGCATCGTAACAAAGAGCCTTCATTTGTTACGGCTACTGTTATTACGGGTATTTTTAAGGCGTTACAATATTATAACTGCCATCAACTTTATCAAAGGATTTAAAAAAGCTAATTAAATCCAATTTACTGCCATCAACCGATAATTCATCACCAAATAAGGTTTCTTTTAAACCAGCTTCACCTGTTATTAAGTCGATAAACATTGTATGGGTAATATTCACTGTTACATCTGCCTGCCTTTAATTCTTTTCCTGTAGTGTGTTATGCCTTAAAATGGAGTTATGAAGTGTTAATAAGTAGCTCTCATTGATATCCGTGAAATTGATGGCAACATCTAAATCTTTATCTTGTACTTTCTCGGCATTTAAACTAACCGATAATTTAGTAAAAAACTTATCTACAGACATTGCTAATAACACTTGTCTGAGATCACTTAGTTGTTGGGCTTGTGCAGACTTACCGTTACGTAATTCATAAGCACCAGATAAGTAGAAATCTCTCCAAGGTGCTGATTCTGCAACATAACCCAGTTGAGCATAGGTTTTAGCTAATAATGCTTTTGCTTGATTATTGTCTGGCAATGAAAATACCGCTTGATTTAATAACTGTGCTAGCCAGCGGTATTCTTTTACAACATCTTTAGTGCTTGATTCATCAACATTGTCGAAAAGTACTTGTGCCTTGGCAACGACATTATCAACTCCTCCCATCATTTCAATGTAACGCTGTGCTGTTTCTTCCTCTGGTAAGGGATCTAAAGTTGCTGGGTTTGAGGTAAACCAACCCATGTAAAATTGATAAACGGCTTTAACATTATGTTTCAATGAGCCGTAATAGCCCCGATTAGAAAAACTTTTACTCAGTGATGGCGGCAACTCAATTAACTCTGCTATTTCAGAGGGTGTATAGCCTGAATTCAATAGACGAACTGTTTGGTCGTGAATGTACTTCTACGTATCACTTTGAGTTTGCAAGAATGTTTGAATATCATCATTTCCCCAAATGGGCTAGTGGTGGCTACCAAAATACAGCTCAGCATCACTAAACTCTGCTTTTGCCTCTTCTATATAGGCACTCCACTGAGCAGCATTTCTATCAGGTATTAGAGGATTTAAAACAGCAGCATTTGGAATGCCTGTCGGGTGCCATTGGGTAAGTTTGTATGCTGGAAGAGTTCGGGGCTTAGCATCTAAATCTAGCTGTGAATACGCAACGCTCAATGCTGCAACAATAGCACCACTAAATACTACTGATGTAACAAGAACTTTTTTTTATTGAAGCCATATCCCAACCTTAATTTATATTTATTATTTGAATGCAACTGTCAGGCAATAATTTTTAAAGCTACACGGTTCTTGTTGCCGTAGCCTGAGATATCATAGTTTTCCACTAATATTAATGATTAAGTAGTATGCTTTATCAAAAAGGGTTAAATTAAAATGAAACACTATTTAACGGTGTTGCTAGGCAAAATTTAACAAGAGGTGACTATGCGTATCCTTACTTTTTTGTGGTTAATTATTGCATCTACAGGTACTTTTTCTAAAGAGCACATTGTTGAAATTTATAAGAAAAAATATATTCCTGCTGAAATCACCATAGAGCAGGGGGATACAGTCATTTGGAAAAATATTGAAAAGCGCCAATACCATAATGTTTGGTTTAAACAATTGGACAAAGAAGAGCCTGATTATTTTTTCCCTGATGAAAATTACCAACGCAGCTTTGATAAAACCGGTAACTTTCCTTACGAATGTGGTCCTCATCCGCGTATGAAAGGTCAAGTGACTGTGATTAATAAAGCTCAATAATAGCAACAAACTCCAACCATTCTTCATACCCTCTATACCTTCTTTACCTCTCGTTGGTTTTTGGCCGTTAATAGGGGAAGGGTTAGCTGAAGTTGGTTGGGGAAGAGTAGAAAGTATAGAACTAACTAAAGCGATCGCGGAAAATCTATTACTAAAAGAAGCAGTACAACCTATTTTAGGTGAGCTTTATGATTGTTTTATCAATATTTTACGCAGCTATGGCTCAACTTGGCCTGATGATGATTTAAGACACTTAGCTGAGTATACCTTTGGTGTAAATCATTTTGGTTATAGCTTGCGCATTCAACAATCAGAACAAGCAGCAGAAAAAACCTTGGCGTTAACTCAAGAGCTTGAATATTATCTAATGTCTAAAGTTATTAATGAAACTTCACCGTGATTTGATTAAGAAAAATAACAGCACAATAAGCGTTAATTGTGATTACTTTATGTCAATGCTAACTTAATTAATTGTATCCTTATCTATTGATTGAGAATGCTAGAGTAAACATGTTTTATAATAGATGTAGCCTTATAAAAGATAGGGTTATAAGATTTTCATATTGTTTTAAGCCTTATAAAAGATAGGGTTATAAGATGTTTATATTGTTTTTAGCCTAAAAAATTCTATTGTTTTTTGATATGGCGCAACAATAGTTAACTTTTTGACACATTTTTTTACAACTCCTAAAAAACTTGATTTCTATCAAGCCCCTTTCCTTGTTACCTAGGCTATTATTTCGGGGCTTACTAATACAAGTGACTAATGCAAAAACTCAATATCACTAACTAACGCATGAATTTTTAACAATTCATTAAGGGAAACACCATGTCCGAGAGCTTTACTAAAGGCATGGCAAGGAATATTTATTACGGGGGAGCAGTGTTCTTCTTTTTAATATTCTTAGCTTTGACTTTTCACACTACCAAAGAGATGCCCAAACGGGATAATCGACACAATATTACTGAGGCTGTCGAACGAGGCAAAGAGCTTTGGGAAGAAAACAACTGTATTGGTTGTCACACCTTAATTGGTGAAGGCGCCTATTTTGCACCAGAATTAGCCAATGTTTATGATCGCCGCGGCGGAGAAGCAGGTTTTAAAGCTTTCTTCAACGGTTGGATGAAATCGCAACCATTAAACATCCCAGGTCGTCGTCAAATGCCTAACTTCCACTTAACCGATCAAGAAATTGATGATCTGGCTGAGTTCTTAAAGTGGACGTCAGAGCTTGATGATAATAACTGGCCACCAAACATAGAAGGATAGAGCTGTGAGTACTTTAAAATATCAATCACAAGCGGTAGCAAAACCTTATTTTGTTTTTGCGCTGATCTTGTTTGTCGGCCAAATTCTTTTTGGTTTATTAATGGGGCTTCAATATGTTGTTGGTGACATTGATGGCGGTCTAATTCCATTTAACGTTGCCCGTATGGTGCACACTAACTTGCTAATAGTTTGGTTACTGTTTGGCTTTATGGGGGCTGCATATTATATGGTGCCCGAAGAGTCTGAAACTGAGCTGTATAGCCCTAAATTAGCAATAGCCTTATTTTGGATATTTGCCGCTGCGGGTGTAGCAACTATCTTAGGTTACTTATTAGTACCTTATTCAACGCTTGCTCATTACACCATGAATGACTTGTGGCCAACCATGGGACGTGAGTTCCTAGAACAACCAACCATTACCAAAATCGGTATTGTTGTTGTTGCGTTAGGTTTCTTATTTAACTTAGGAATGACTATTCTAAAAGGTCGTAAAACAGCTATCAACATGGTGTTGTTAACGGGTCTTATTGGTTTAGCAGTATTCTTCTTGTTCGCTTTCTATAATCCAACTAACTTAGCATTAGATAAATACTTCTGGTGGTTTGTTGTTCACTTATGGGTAGAAGGTGTATGGGAATTAATCATGGGCGCAATTTTAGCTTATGTATTAATTAAAGTGACCGGTGTTGACCGTGAAGTAATTGAAAAATGGTTATATGTAATCATTGCAATGGCATTAATCACAGGTATCTTAGGTACAGGTCATCACTTCTACTGGTTAATGACTCCTGAGTACTGGCAGTGGGTTGGTTCAATCTTCTCAGCACTTGAGCCGTTACCTTTCTTCGCTATGGTTTTATATGCCTTTAATATGGTTAACCGTCGTCGTCGTGAACATCCTAACAAAGCCGCAACATTATGGGCATTGGGTACAGCGGTAATGTCATTCTTAGGTGCTGGTGTTTGGGGCTTCTTACATACACTATCTTTTGTTAACTATTACACTCATGGTTCACAAATCACTGCTGCTCACGGTCACATGGCTTTCTATGGTGCTTATGCCATGATAGTAATGACCATTATTTCTTATGCTATGCCTAAGATCCGCGGTATTGGTGAAGCTAACTCTAATAAAGCGCAAGTAGTTGAAATGTGGGGCTTCTGGTTAATGACTGTTGCTATGGTATTCATCACCTTATTCTTAACAGGTGCTGGTATCTTGCAAGTATGGTTACAACGTATTCCAGAATCAGGTGAAGCATTAAGCTTTATGGCTACACAAGATAAATTAGCTATTTTCTACTGGTTACGTGAAATTGCTGGTGTTGTATTCTTACTTGGTTTAATCGCTTATTTAGCAAGTTTCTTTGTTGATAAAAAACAAACAGCATAGTCTAAAGAATAAGTTAGCATATATACTTAAGTAAAAAAAAGCCGTGATTAATTAATCACGGCTTTTTTTATGCCTATAATGTGAAGTTGTCTATACTAAAGGTGATGTTTTATTTCATACACTTGATTTAAGTATGAATATTCGATTAGTATGTTTTTATTGTTGGAACTTTTTTGTTGGAACTTTTTTATTGGATAGGGATATCTTTATTATGATAAGTAGAGTTGAAATATGGTTTTAAAAGTTACTCATAAAGTTATTATTGGGTTTGCGGTCATACTATTATCATTGTTTTTTTCAAGTATTAGCTCTGTTGGAATTTTAAGTGATATAAAAGAAGCTACCGCCAAGGTAGATGATTTTGCTCTACCTATACAACAATATGCTAATACAGTACAAAAGCAGTTATTAAAACAAGCTAAATCATCTGCTTTGATTTCTACCTCTAACACGGTTGCAGATATAGAGCAGTTGAAGGGCATCTTTGCTCAGCAAGGAAAAGCATTGGTAGAGCAGCGAAAGCTTATTAAAAAAATGCTCTATGTTTTTCCAAATATAAATAATTTAAAATACTTTAATTTAGTTTATGGGCACTATACTGATTCTGTTTCCGCAATGTTTACTCATCGCATCAATGAACTAAATCACACGCAAACCTTTATAAAACAGCAAAACGAAGTGAATTATATACTCGATGAAGCTGGCGCTTTTTTAGGAGATCTTACTTATTTGGAAGATCCTGATAATCAGGCCAACGTTGATAGGATTGTTGGCTCTGCAGGTCAAGTTGAAGGGTTTATTTTTAGTTTAATGGATGCCACAAAAACCATCAAATTAATCAATACCATTGCAGAAGTTGAAGAGTCACAGCAAACCATCGAATTTGCTATTAAAAATGTTGAGCAGTATTCGGGTTTTTTGATAAAACTAGGTGAACAATACGATACCAATGGTTTAATTGAACAATTTCTTGAGGAGTTTACTAAAGCTAAAGATATTTTGCGAGGCGAAAGCAACCTATTCACCCTAAAAATTTCGCAATTAGAAGAAAGAAACTCACTCAATAGTACCTTTAATGAATCTGAACAGCATATTAATAAGTCAATAAAGGCTATTGATACCTTTTTACATGCCGTAGATAAAAACTTATCTACTTTACAAGCTGATATTTTCGACAATGTCGAGCAAGGTAATTTAGAAACCATCATTATTTTTGTCATCTTATTTGCCCTAGGCATTGGTATTGCGTTGACCACTATTAAAGCGATGATTGGTCCGTTAAAAGGTATTAATAAGGTTTTGTCGCATATAGCAAGAGGAGACTTGTCGCGCCAATTAACGGTTCACTCAGAGGATGAATATGGTGAACTTTCAACGAATGTAAACCTTGTTGTTGCTGATTTAAGAACACTTATCGGTAATATTTCTGATAACACCCATTTATTGACTAATGCCGCAGAGCAGTCTAGTGAAAAAATTGCACAAGTGACCGATTCACTCGCGATGCAAAAACAAACTATTGAAGGGGTAACTGCTCAAACTGATGAACTAGGGCAAAGTGCTAACCATATTTTAGATAAAGCCAATACTGCAGAAGAGCAAATGACTAGCGCATTAACTCAAAGTAATGAGCTTGAGAAAACGGCTAATGCTACTAATGAGCGTATGCAAAACCTTGTTGGGATGTTAGATAGCACAACTAATGTCATGACAGTATTGCAACAAGAATCAACCAATATCAACGGCATTTTAGAAACAATTACCGGTATTTCGAATCAGACAAATTTACTGGCATTGAATGCTGCTATAGAAGCTGCTCGAGCGGGAGAAGCTGGTCGAGGTTTTGCTGTGGTAGCAGATGAGGTTCGTTCACTTGCAAGCAGAACACAAGAGTCAGCGACAGAAATCCAAACCATGATTGAATCACTTCAAACCCAAACAGAGAAAGCGGTATCTGACATTAAGCAAGGTAAAAATGAAGCGAATAATTGTCAGGATCATACTAACCAGCTACTACAAACTTTGTTGTTAATTACGGCTGCTATTGAGCAAATGCACGAAATGAGTAGTGATATTTCTCAATCAGCGACACAACAAAATACTTTAAGTGATGAAATAAATAATAGTATTCAAGATGTTGTAGGTTTAAGCCAGCAAAGTAGTGAAAAGTCAGTTTCTACATTGACCTATAGTAACCAAGTTGCCGATTTAGCAGCTAAGTTAGATGAATCAATTGGTACGTTTAAAGTTTCTTAAACTCGGTTTTAGTAGGCTCAGAGTATTTGAAGTGATGAAATCTAGCTTGGCATCATAAAACCTAAATCACTATTATCAAAACGCGTTAAGTTAGGAAATACTGCATTGATTTCATTCATGGATAAACCGAACCATTTGGCTAGTGTTGCTGCGTATTGATCTACTGAGGTTGTTAGAATAATTCGGCCATCGCCAAAATCATCGACGGAATTAAGAGTGAAATCCTCAGGCATAGAGCCATAAATATCTCCACCTTTAACTGCGCCCCCCATCATTATTTGATGACCACCCCAGCCGTGATCAGTACCGTCACCATTAATGGTTAATGTTCTACCAAAATCAGACATGGTGAAAGAGGTAATATTGTTTGCTAAACCTCTTGCTTGTAAATCGGCATTAAAAGCAAATAATGCCTCACTTAAGTTTTGAAGTAACATAGGTTGATCCGTGACTTGATTATCATGGGTATCAAAACCGCCCATGCTAACAAAAAACACTTGTCTTGGTTTTGCTAATAATTGCTGTGAACTTGTTAATGTTGCTACCATTTTTAATTGATCGGCTAAGCTATTTTCAGGGTAAGTAATAGATGGCTCTCCAACACTATTAATGGCATTTGCCACAATATCTATGTTGCTTTGAGCGCGATTATAGATTGCATTGTGAGCTTGCCCTAACAGGTGATTCTCTGCTGTCATCAATTTTTTAAAAGTATTCACTCTATCGCTATTCCAATCTTTATTGGGGTTTAATGCTGCAAATGTTTCCACGCCGCTGGCATCAAGCGAGTATGGTAAGGAGTTAACACCCGTTTGTAATATATTAGTGCCAGCAATAGACAGGTTTATAGAAAGTGGATTTTGACTATCCATAATTAAATCTGCCATACGGCCTGCCCAACCAGTAAGAGAGGTTTGCTCTGGCCAAGCGGTTTGCCAATGTTTTTGCTGATCGTTATGGGAAAAAAGTTGTGGTGGTAATAGCTTTGAGTTTTGCTGGATTTGGCTTTTGGTAACAGGTTGTAATAAAGGCCCTGTATTGGCCAAAAAAGCTAAATTTCCTTGATTGAACAACTGTTGCATAGGCGACATGAAATTTGGCATAGCTAAGTTGTATGGCGTGGCAGAGTTAGGAGAAATATTAACTAAGTCACTCTGCGAAATTGCAAGGTTTTGTCGGACATCTTGATAGCGTAGATAATCGATATCATCACTTGGAATAAGCATATTAAACGAGTCATTCCCACCATGAAGGAAAATACAAACTAAGGCTTTATAGTCATCGAAACGATTGCTTGATTGAGCCAAAGTGCTACTCATTAATGACATGTTAGAAAGTGCTGCGTTAGCACTACTAATACAAGCAGAGCAGCCAAGTAGGCTTTTAATAAAATTACGTCTATTCATTTTTAATCCTCTTGTTGCCTTGTTATCTTTGTACTGTGTATTGTGGCGATATCATGATTAAAAAAAGCAAGTTGCTTAATCGGTCGTTGATTTCTTGATCGCTAGTTTTGTCAAACGCTTCGGTTAGAATTGCGCGCATTTCTTCACTCATAGTGCCACCTAATAACAATATGTTTAAATGCTCTAGTAATTCATTAGTATCATCGGCAAGAGGCTTTAATGGGCTCATATCAATTAAAATACGCTTCTCTTTGGTATTTTCATCTTCATATTCAGTGTGCTCCCAGAAAGTTGAATAGGCTAAGAAGTTACTAGTACGAGTTAAAAAATTCTCAGTAACAATTTCCAATTCTGGAGCAATTAAATTATTGTCGCTTATAACACCTGGTGAAGAATAATCAGGTGAAAAAAAGTTAAATACATGATGTGCACCTAATGGAGCTTGGGCAAAAGCATAATCTGGCCAGTTAAATTGAAATCTTTCATTAGGGGAATACGCATCAAAAGCTCGCCATAGATGAACTGCGCGTAATAACGGTTCGCGTATTTTGCCAAAATTAGCATTACTGCTGATACCTTCAATAGCTTCTTAATCTAATAATATAGTTTTGATTACTGCGCCTAAATCGCCGCGAATACCTTGACCGTTATCATTAAAGACGTCGCTAACTCGGGCGACATATTCTGGGCTAGGGTTACTGCTCACTAATTTTTTAATTAATTGTTTGCCAATGAATGGGGCAACATTTGGGTGATTGAAAAGGTTATCTAATGCTATTGTTAGATCTTGCTCCGCTGTTTGGTTAGCGGGTACTACAACACTATTTAATAGCTGCTTTTGTGAGGTGTCATGAAAGGCTTCAACAGCAGTCATTGGCTCCATGGTATTGTAGTTGCGATGAAACTGCCACCAAGTTTCTTCTGTGGCACCATTAAAACTCCAACCCGTGTAAACATGGGCAAATGCTTTTATTGTATCTTGATTCTATGTTGGGATATTTTGGCCATTTTGTAGTTTTTCGCTGCCGTCGTTATTTAACTCAATTAGACCAATACTAAAAAGCTGCATAACTTCACGAGCATAGTTTTCATCTGGGCGAATGTTCTCTTCTTCATTTGGTTTTTCATTACCAAGCACACTTAAATACATCCCCATAATTGGCGATAGAGTCACTTGCTCTAATAAATCAGGGTAATTGCCGAAAGCATTATTGATGAGCAAGTCATAATAATTTGCTAAGCCGTAAATATCATCACCAAAAGTACTTTGCTCAGAAACAACAAAAATTTCACTTAAGGCAAAGGCTACTCGCTGCCTTAGTTGATCTGGCGCGGTAATAGCGTGGGTAAACCAAGCTTCTAATCTTTCTTTGCGACGTAGCTTTTCATCTTCAGATAAATTTAGCGTGGGCTCTAAAACTTGCAAGTAAACAACATGTGAACTGGCAGGTAACGCTATTTGCTCATCAAGCCAAGATTCAAAACCAATGTTGCTGACATTTTCAATGCTAGATGTATTGGCGCCAAAACTTGCCATATTAAGAAAACGTGCGCTTTCATTGTTGTTAGGTAATGGGGGCGGCTCTGGTGTTGGTGAGGGAGTTGGCTGTGGTTGTGTTTCATCAGTGCCCCCCCGTGTCAGAATAGTTGTCACCCCTAAAATTTAAATTTT
>ENA-UZWX01000145-UZWX01000145.1-metagenome-genome-assembly--contig:-Day-4---50m-contig-145_pt1 | contig 20814 bp, 20 predicted proteins | sample MGYA00260347_ERZ794907 | MGnify/ENA metagenome assembly ERZ794907 | reverse complement strand
TGGAGTTTCAATCCTGAATGGAAAACTGGGCTCGGAGGTTCATGGTTGCACATAGACCAGCATCCTCTCGGTAGGCCCGGTAAGCAGTGCGTGCAGGGACTGGTTAATCTTTTACCCACAACACCGAATACGGGTGGCAACGTTGTTATCCCCGGCAGTCATATGATGCATGACCAAATATCCGAGCTGTATACCGAGCGCTTGGCAAGAATCCCCGCACAAATTGATCACTTTCGGTTTCCTAATAATGATCCGCTGCTTGCTGATTCAAATCCGATCACTTGTCATATGGAAGCAGGTGATTTGCTTCTCTGGGATTCACGCACAATCCATTGCAGTAGCCCGCCGACGAATACTGACGCTGTTGCGCCAGACAAAAATGCCCTGATTCGGGCAATCAGCTTGATTTGTATGATGCCACGATCTAAATCTAACGAAGACGTTATTTCGCGCCGGAAGGCCGCAGTGTCAAAGCTCACCTCGACAACTAATTGGAGTGATGTTTGGGTTAATGCTGACAAATTTCCGGAGGTTTCCGCGCCGGGCATAAAGGAAAAATATACGCTCCCTCCTGTTCCTGAGTTGAATGCGACGCAGTTGAAAATGGTCGGCTGGACAGACGATGAATTGAGACGACCGCCAGGCACGCAATCAGAAAGGCCCGAATTATAATCGGCTTGTGGAGAGCCGTCGTATTGCACCAGTGATGATCGCGTGGTGCTGATATAACCTATCGATGTCGCGTGTCGTTAGTCGGGTGAGCTGCCGCCCAACCCCTGAAATATCGCGGAGACAATATAGTTTTGAACTTCGCTCATGGAATGGTTATCGCCCACCAGCGCATTGAGTCGATTTTCATTGACTAAAGAGACGTAGCCATGCACGGTCGAAACGATCCAAACAGCCTGTAGTGATGGGTCAGCTTTGGGAAGAATGCCAAGCTTTTGGCAATCGACCAGTGTGGTTTTCATCTGTTCAAACGCTGCATGGCTGGTGTGTTGTAGCGTCTGACTGCCATCTGGGTCTAGAAGATCGCCGCTGAACATGACGCCGTAATACCCCGGATATTTTAGGCCGAACGCTAGATAGGCGCGACCACTTGCCGCAAATGCAGCTAACGCGTCATCTCCCGCGGTGTTAAGTTCCCTAGCCATGGTTTCTTGAAGCAGTTCAAAACCGCGTTCAACCACTGCGTTGATCAGTTCGTTTTTGTCTTTAAAGTGGCGATAGGGGGCAGCATGTGAGACCCCGGCCCTGTGGGCGACTTCTCGTACTGTGAGCTTTCTAGGACCTAATTCTTCGATAATATCCAGCGCTGATTCGATGAGCGCTGTGCGCAGATCTCCGTGATGGTAGCTGCGTTTCTTTTCCGAGCCCTTTTGGTCGCTAATTTTCATACATTCAGTTTATCTTCTCTATGTTTCCTTTGTAAACATAGCAGTCATTTGCTAGTGTTTACAATGTTAACATTCACGCACGAGAGAAGACGATGACAACAGCGGCCAGACTTGAGTTACCTGACAACCCGTTTTTACAGGGTGCTTTTGCGCCCATCAGACACGAATATGCTTTTGATAGCCTGCCTCTGACGGGAGAGGTCCCTGACTGTTTGAGCGGGTCCTTTTATCGAAATGGCCCTAATGTTCAGTTTACACCGCGGGGTGATTATCACCTGTTTGCTGGCGATGGCATGACGCATGCCTTTCATATTCAGAACGGCTCTGTTGCTTATCGAAACCAGTGGATACAAACCGCCAAATTTAAGCTGGAAGCAGAAAAAGGGCGGGCATTGATAGACCCAATGAATCCGTTCAATTGTGAAGAAGGGTATCTAGAGTTTTTGCTCAACGACAAGGAAGGCCTAGCCAACACCGCTTGTGTTTGGCATGCGGGGAAATTGCTTATCCTCGAAGAAGGTCATCGACCCTTTCAAGTTGACCCGATAACACTAGATTCCATTGGCTCTCATGATTATCAGGGAAAACTCAATACGGCCATGACGGCGCATCCCAAGCTTGATCCGGTGAATGGGGAGCTCGTATTCTTTGCTTATATGGCGACCGGTCCTTTCGAGGCAGATGTTGCTGTCCACAAGGTGAATAAGGAGGGTGTGCTGACAGAGTCTTACATTATTCCAACGCCCTACTCGGCGATGGTGCATGATTTTGTGGTCACCGAAAATTACATCCTTTTCCCGATCTTTCCGCTAACCGGCAGTATGGACCGTGCCATGCAGGGTCAGCCGCCGTTTGCTTGGGAACCGGAGAAAGGAGCATCAATTGGCATCTTACCGCGGGTCGGTGGTTCCGCTGAAAATATTCAATGGGTCGAGTGTGATCCTTTCTTTGTTTTCCACTTCATGAATGGGTACGACAGGGATGGCAAGATCTTCGTTGACAGCTGCCAGTTTGACCATGCACCACTATTTCCGACAGCGGACGGCAAAGAGACCGAAGACACCGAGGCAGTGTTGAACCGTTGGACGATTGACATGAGTCTGAGTTCTCCAACGTTCAGTACTTCGCAAATAGATGAGAATAGATCAGAGTTTCCGGTTGTCGACCCTCGATATGCGACTCGAGAATATCGACACGGCTACTATGCCTCACCCGATGCTGACGAAGGTCCTATGTATAATTGTATTGGGCATATCGATCATGTGACCGGTAAGACAAAAAAGTATGCCTTCGGTGATCGAAGAACCACGTTTACTTCTGAACCCATCTTTGTGCCACGGGCTGAGGACGCGGTAGAGGGTGATGGATATCTGCTCTCGGTAGTGACAGATTTGCCAAGTGAACGCAGTGCTTTACATATTCTGGATGCGAAAAATATAGACGCAGGCCCCGTTGCCACAGCGCAGTTGGAACATCGAATTCCCGTGGGTTTTCACGGTAACTGGCGACAGAATAACGGCTGACTACTGAATTGACTCGACGTTAGCTTCCCAATTTTGACCATCAAAAGGCGTGATGTTCAGTGTTGTGATGTCTGCGTCGAGGCAGCGCGCATTAATATCATAAGCATCAGGGTGTGACCGTGGGCGAGTATGAGTATGGATACCACAGGTTTTGCAAAACCTGTGCTCTGCGACCATTGTATTGAATTGATAGGTTGCTAGGTTTTCCTCGCCTTGGGTAAGTTCAAAGTGCTCGGGTTTTGCGATAATGTTAATGAAACCCTTCTTTAAGCAGATAGAACAATTACACTCGATGACTGCCAAACGCTCTATCCAAACTTTGAACCGTACCTTGCCGCAATGACAGCCTCCTGTTGCCCAGGATTCGAGCGCTAGCGTTGTTGTCGTCATTTACATTCCTCAAAATTTTCAAAAGTCTATTTGCTACTCGAACGAAAGCTAAGTAGGCCAGTTAAAGTCCAAGCACGCGTTTGGCGATGATGTTCTTTTGAATTTCGTTAGAGCCACCATAGATTGATTGGGACCTTGTACCCAGATAGTCAACCATCGCTTTCGCCCCAGCTCTGTCCGGCATTTCGGCACTAAAACTGGCAATACTCGCATACTGCCTTACAACCATGCCAAGTTCGGTTATGTCTTGCGCAAGTTCTGTTGCCATAATTTTCAAGATTGAAGATTCGTTTCCTGGAGACTCACCATTGGCGACGGTGGCTAGTACACGAAGCACGGTGACATCCAGCGTGTCCAATCGCACGGAAAGCTCGTTGAACTGTGCTTGGTGGTCTTGCTCACCAATGCTCTCCATAAACTGCTCAATCGCAGCCATCTGCATGCGTTTGCCCGCGACATGCGCGTAAGAGGTCCTCTCGTTTCCCAGCAAAAAATTTGCGTAATGCCAGCCCTGACCTTCTTCTCCTATTCGATTTTGTACCGGTACGCGCACGTTATCGAATGTCACTCTGTTGAGGGAGTGTCGTCCATCAATCGTGATGATCGGGTGAACCTCTATCCCAGGGCTATTCATGGGTGCGCAAAGAAACGTAATGCCCTGTTGTTTGACGTCCTCATGACTCGTTCTTACCAGTGCAAAAATCCAATCCGCATGTTGGGCTAAGCTAGTCCAGATCTTCGTGCCATTCACAATGTAATCATCGCCATCTCGCTTAGCCTGACACTGCAGCGAAGCAAGATCTGACCCGGAGCCGGGCTCTGAATATCCCTGTGCCCAAAAAGTAGTGCTTTGCTGAATCCCCGGCAACCAGCGCATTTTTTGCTCGTCATTACCAAAAGCCACAATCACAGGCCCTACGTAAATGACACCCATGGGAACAGGGCTAATTGCCCCGGCGAGTTCCAGTTCCTCATCGTAGATAAACTTTTTGGTCACGTCCCAACCTGGACCGCCAGCATCTTCTGGCCAGTTCACGCATAACCATCCTTTTTCAGATAAGGCTTGTTCGGACTTTTGATAGTCTGCTTTATCGAGTGGGTCACCACTTGCAGCTTTCGCAATTAAGTCCTTCGGGTAGTCGTTTGCAAAGAAAGATCGTACCTCCGTACGAAAGGCGTCTGTATCGGGTGGAAAACTCATGTCCATGGTGTCACGTCTCTGAAAATAGTGATTTTTAAAAAGGCCTATTGGCGTTCGAAAGCACAGGGCCTATGTTACGGGGTGTGTTAATCCTGCGCTTGAAAAACGTATCGTTAAAGCGCGCACCCATTAAGAACCGCTAGAAGGATCATGAAACCCCAGTGCGCGGTACATCTCAAATCCGGCAATCTGTTTAACTTTTGGCGATAACCTCGCGACCTGTTCGGCAGGTACATCTAAATACTGGTTTTCTTCTTGTCGCAACCATCCCAGTGAATAGGTCAATATGACCCCGTAACGCCAATCTTGCGATGTGTTCGCACCAGCACCATGTAACAGCCCTCCTGACCAGAACAAGACCGATCCCGCGGGCATTTCAGCCGGCACAATCTCGTGACTTTCCGGCACGCGTTCCGTCGGCCATTTATGGCTTCCAGGTACAATGAGCGTGGCGCCATTGTCCGATCTGAAATCAGAAATAGCCCACATGCTAGCAACGATCAAATTTGGCCTTGGCACAGGGAAGAAGGTAAAAGAGTCTTCCTCGCGGTGAAGCACCTGCTCTCTGGCGCCTGGTCCCACTTCGAGTGCTGCGGTCACGTGTAGTTGATAACCAAACTCGCCGTTAGGTAACAGAAATCTATCGCAAACACCGGTTGAAATTGGGTGTGGTACCAGTTGCTCGGCGACGGTATTTGATCGTGTTAATAGCGCCGTTGTGCGACGCGTGCGGGCGGGGTAGAACTGTTCTGGGTCATCCTCCTCTACCACGCGAACATTGGCCATGTGAGGCGCTAATTCTGCGCTGATCGATTTTCTCTCCTGCTCATTTAGTAAACCCGTGACGACCATGCATCCTGCATGATCAAAGGCTGAAAGCATTTGCTCTGTAACAGCGCTGCTCGTGAAAATAGGGATGTCCATTGGCGCCTCCATTAGTCTCATGTTTAGCGACAGCATACATGATCAAACACTGGCCGACACTCAACCCGCAGCGCACCTCGGTGAGCAACCGTGATATGGTGAACGCAGTGAATTTGTGGAGCAAAGAACGAGTGAGCGAGGAAAAGAAAGGAAAAACAAAAAATATTCTTGAGGGTGCCGAGGGTTTTCGAGAGGTTTTGCCCGGCATATATATTCTACCTGCTCAGGGTAACGCGCTGGCGGTGGAGGGAGAAGAAGGTATCGTTCTCATGGACTCGGGGCCGGGTCGTGGCGCTACCTCAAAAATGATCGAAGCGTTAAGGTCGGTAACCGACAAGCCGGTGCAAATGATCTGTTATTCGCACGGCCATCTCGGTTACAACGATGGGGCGGATGACTGGATTACCCATAATGAGTCTCGTGGTGAGACCGCGCCGATTTTAGTCGCCCATGAGAATTGCCGTAAACGCTACATTCGATATCGTGAAACCAAGGGCTTGCAGCAGAAACTGGCAGCGATGCAGTTTCCTGGCGCCAAGATTAAATTCACGATGCGCGATCCTGAGATGACATTTACTTCGAGGATGATGCTGCCACTCAAGGGCCGACGGGTTGAATTGTTATGGGTGCCATCAGAGACAGACGACTGTATTGCTATGTGGCTGCCGGATGATGAAGTCCTGTATGCCGGTGCTGCCTTCCCGGGCACAACTATTCCGAATATCGGCACACCCTTGCGAACACAGCGTTTTACCATCCGGTGGGCGGAGTCTTGCGAGCTAATGGCCTCGTTGGGCGCGAAGATCCTGGTTCAGGAGTTCGGGCCGATGATCGATGATCCGAAGGAGGTCCATAAACGCTTATCAGCAACCGCTGAACGCTTGCGATGGTTTCGGCGTGAAGTGGTGACTCGAATGAACCGAGGTATGAGTGAAGGGGAAATTCTGGAAGACATCACCTATCCCGAAGACTTGCAGCAGCTAGAATACATGAAAGCACGCTATGGCGCGCCAGAGTATATCGTACGAGATATCTATCGTGAGGAGAACGGCTGGTGGGACCGCAATCCGACATCCCTTCATCCTGAGAGCATCAATGATGCAGGTGATGCTGTGCTGTCGGCGATAACAGATCCGGAGGCCGTCATTAAACGCGCAGAGGTGCTCCGAGATGAGGGTCATGTCCAGTTGGCTTTGCATGTTGTTGATCTTATTGCCAACGCCGGTACGGTAGATGAGACGGTGCTGCGGGCTCGGGCGCTGAAAGCCGACCTCTGCCGGCGCCGTGCTAAAGAAATACGACCCTACGTTTCAAAGGCGCTATATCATTCGTCAGCTGAGTTACTACAAGCCGGGCAGCTTTCCTGGTGCTCGCCCGAAGATGACAGTTAGAAGGAAGGAAGTATGAGTAATTATGTTGAAGACAAAGTGATTGTTGTTACCGGTGCCGCGAGCGGCTTCGGTAAGCTCCTTAGTGAAAAAGCAACGGCGTTGGGCGCCAGCGTGGTCGCCGGAGACATCAATGAAGCTGCCTTGAGCGAGGTGATTGAGCCGCTTAAAGCGCAAGGCGCGCGCGTTTCAGGCTTGAAAGTCGATGTTACTGTGAGATCAGAAATGCGGGCGTTGGTTAATCACGCGGTTGAAACATTTGGTCGAGTGGATGTGATGATCAATAACGCCGGTGTGATGCCGCTAGCATTTTTTAGAGACCATGAATCTGCGCACGATGCATGGGACCGCTGCATAGATATTAATTTCAAAGGTGTGCTAAATGGCATAGCAGCGACCCACGACGCGATGATGAAACAGGGCCGTGGCCACATAATTAACATCTCCTCTATCTATGGTAATCATCCCGTCACCGGTGGTGGTGTCTACGGGGCGACCAAGGCAGCCGTGGCTTTCCTAACGGAATCCCTGCGTCAGGAATCTCTGGGTAAAATCAAGGTGACCACTGTGAAACCTACGGGCGTGCCTGCTACGGCCTTGGGAACCGGTGTGGTAAACCCGGAAGCAGTTTCCGGCATTCTTGGTTCGAACGCACCCGAGTATATGGGGAAGTTTGCTGCAGCGGCAGAAGGCGCTTTGTCTTCAGAAGACATGGACAGCAATAATATCCAGTATTGGGCGCTTGAACCGGAATATCTTGCTGACCAGATTATCTACGCTATCAATCAACCTTGGGGAGTATCGATTTCGGAAATCACAGTGCGCGCATCTGGTGATGCCTATGTGATCTAGTAGATCACGCGGCCGCTGCGTCTGGGTACACGAGCTTGTGCGTCAGCGTGTTCTTCTTGCGGTGTGTCTCAGAGTTAAACAGCAGNNGACGTCCTCGTGATAGCGATTTAGCCATTCTATTTCATTTGCCGTCATCAGGCTGGAGTCCACCAGTCGAAGGTCAAATGGTGCAAAGGTCAGTGTTTCAAAACCCAACATACCATTGTCTTGTTCGACGACTACCATCAGGTTCTCGCATCGGATACCGTAGCAATTTTCTTTGTAGTAGCCTGGCTCATTAGAGAGCACCATACCGGGTAATAGCGCCTGCTTTGAACCGGTTTTTGCAATGCTCTGGGGGCCCTCGTGTACGCTCAGGAAATTGCCAACGCCGTGCCCCGTGCCATGGTCATAATCATAACCTTCGCCCCAGAGAAATTGGCGTGCGAGCACATCAAGCTGCATGCCGCCTGTACCCTTAGGGAAAGTGGCAGTCGCGAGAGCGATATGTCCCTTCAAAACCAGCGTAAACATCTTACGGTGTTCTGCGCTCGGTTCTCCGATGGTGACCGTTCGGGTGACGTCAGTTGTACCATCAAGGTACTGGCCGCCAGAGTCAACAAGGTAAAGGTTGTTGAGTGTCAGTTTTGCGGGGTCACCGTTGAGGTGATTGTAGTGGCAGAGTGCACCATTAGCGCCCGCTGCGGAAATGGTGTCAAAAGACAAATCCTGAATATCGGACAGTGCCATACGGAAAGACTCAAGTTTGTCAGAGAGTTCTCCCTCATCGTAGAGTTTGCCGGCCTCAACTTCACTCTCTACCCAGTGAAGAAAGCGCGATAGTGCGGCGCCATCTCGGATATGACAGTTTTTCATGCCGGTAAGTTCAGCCTGGTTTTTTTGTGACTTGGGTATCAATACCGGATCTGTGCCAGCAACGAGTTCGGCACCAGACTCAAGACAGCGTAGCTGGCACCATGCATTTGCCGTTAGTGGATCTGCCAGAACTTTAAGGGCCCCATTCCCCATTGTTTTGAGGGCGCTCTGGAGTTCTTCAAAATGCCGGATGGTGACGCCATCGCCAACATGCGAACTGAAATCGTTAGTCAGCTTGCGTGGATCAGTATAAAGGACCACTTGTCCATCTTTATCCAGCGTTGCAAATGACAATAGTACAGGTAACCTGGGAACATCCGCGCCACGAATATTAAGCAGCCAGGCAATAGAATCGAGCTGGGTGAGAAGAGCTATGTCTGCGTCGAGCCTACCAATGTCTTCGCCAATGCGTTGTCGTTTGCTCGCGCTTGACTCGCCTGTGAATGCTTCCGAGAGTAGCAGTGCGAGACTCTGGCTAGCCTCAGGTCGGTCCTGCCAGTGTTTATCAATTGGGTTTTGAGAAATCTCGACTAACTCTATTTCTTGCTTCGTGAACAACTGACGGCTTTCTTCATACCACGAGTAGGAGTGCATTCGACTGTCAAAGCCAACTCTGGCACCGGCGCCTAGGTTCTTCGATAGCCAGAGCATGGGGGGNNAAGCACAACCACCATGCCAGCAGAGCCTGTAAAACCGCTGACCCATGCAAGTCTTTCATTTTGCAGTGGAACGTATTCTCCTAGAAATTCGTCAGCTCTGGGCACGATATAGGCATCGATGTTATTAACTGCGAATGCTGCTCGAACTTGCGTTAATCGTTCATGAATTATTTTGCTCATCATTTTTCGTGACTCTCCAACAACTGTGAAACCAAGAATAAGTTGTCTGTTGCTCGTTGTTTCGCGGTCAGCTTACCCGCTGCCAGCTAGTTTTCTCACTAGGTTGATTCGCTAGCGAACGTGGTCTTCAAAAAGTTTATAAATCCGACGATATTCATCTAGCCAGGACGAGGGATATTTGAACCCGTGTTGGTCAAGAGGGTAGAGCGCGAGCTCGAAATTCTCTTTCTTAAGTTCTATCAGGCGTTGCTGTAACTTGATTGAGTCCTGCACATGGACATTGCTATCTTGCATGCCGTGAGCAATGAGTAGTGGCTTATTCGGGAATGCGTCAGCGTAGTATATCGGAGAACTTAACTCGTAAGCGGTCGGATCAACCAATGGCGTGTTCAGAATGTTGGATGTGTAACCATGATTGTAGTTTGCCCAGTCTGTCACCGGCCTTAGCGCCGCTGCTGCAGAAACTCTGTCCGGTGCCCGAAACATAGCCATAAGCGCCATAAAACCGCCATAAGAACCGCCGTAGATACCCACGCGTTTAGGGTCGCCTCGCCTGTGAGTGACCAGCCAGTCTATGCCATCTAACAGGTCTTCAAGTTCCGGATGTCCCATAGATCGGTAAATCGCCGTGCGAAAATCGCGGCCGTAACCACGTGACCCGCGATAATCTAGGTCGAGTACTAAATATCCCTGCTCGGCAAGAAGATTATTGAACATGTACTCTCTGAAGTAACTGGACCAGCCAGTGTGGGCGTTCTGCAGATAACCAGCGCCATGAACAAAGACAATAATGGGTAGCAGGTCCTTGGTTTTTGCCGGTGCGTAAACACGAGCCCGCAATGCGCCATCGAAATGTGTTGAAGGGATATCAATAAACGTCGGTTGCTGCCAAGACTGTTCTGAAAAAGCCAGGCTAGTTGTGTTGGTGATCTGTCTTGATTCAGCCTTTGGTCGATTCTCCTGAAGATACCACTCGGGAGGTTTGTTGGGTGCTGAGTGTCGAAATAGCAAATCAGTCCCATCAGGGGAAATTATAAATGGCTGATCACCAACGCGACTTTGAGGGTCTGCTGGCAGGCTTGATATTTTTGCCATTTCTGCTTCTGTGCTGACGCGGTAAATATCGTAGCTGCCGGCATCCTCGACATTGGCGATGACGGTAAAATAGTCGCCGTCGACGGAAACCGTCGGAGATTCAGTCATATAATTTCCGCTTGTTACTTGTTGGGCACGTCGTTCGCTGAGATTCTTAAGATAAAGATGCGAATAGCCGGATTGCTCAGACAAGAACCACAAGGTTTGGTTGTCAGGCATCCAGCCATAGTCATTGTGAGCCTGGTTGATCCATCGGTCATCGGTCAGTCGATGTTGTAATGTTGGCTTGGGTTTTAATGGGTCAAGGGTAACCAACCATCGATCCTTGTTGTCAACGCTGTGTAGTTGCATCGCAGCTACTGTACCTGCGTTATTCCACTTGATTCCCTCGACTCTCACCGAACGGATCGATTCGGCCTCGAGCTCCTGTTCAATTTTTTCACGATCCGCACCGTGCGCGACATGCCAGTCAGCGGCCGATGAGCGTAGTTTTTTGAGGGGATCATTTTTAATACCGGCGAGGTTGGAAAAATCTAGCGAAGTGATCTCTCCGGTTGACAGCTTCACCAATGCGAGTTGATGTCCACCCGGTGTTTTTTCACCTACCTTGGTTCTCACTGGCACATGTTCCGTGTAGCCAGTTTCAGTCACATAGTTGGGCATCTTCTCTCTGACGCCGCTGTCGCCGGTGTCCTCGGTGGTGACAACAATACTGTACTTGCCATTGGTCGAGGTGACGTTCCAGATCAGTTTGCGCTCGTCTCCAAGATATACAGACTGGAGATGTCCTACTCCGTTTATCTGGGCTCTTTGCTTCTCGCGCTCTTTTCGCACTTCTTTGCGACGGTGTGCCTCGGTATGAGCAGAAATGAGTTTTTGATTACTCAAAAAACTGTAGTCAGGTTTCTTTGCAGCGTCTGCGCCAACCTTAATATTGGTCAGTTGTGAAACCAACCCGGTGTCCATGTCGACGGAGTATTGCTGTCCATCGCGATTAAATATGACCTTCTGTGCGTCAGACATAAATCGACCTGACAAGTCTTTTGCTGCTGACTGAGTGAGTGCAGTACGTTCGCCAGTGTCAAAATCAACCAAAAACAAGTTACCGTCCCTGTTAATGACCGCTAAATTTTCACGACGGTCATCTACCTGCTCGTTGAATTGCAGCGCAGCTGTTTTTGATTTGCCTGCGGTATTGTCATCAAGGTCAATTTGGAAGAAGTCGTGGAACTGCTCACCATGCCGCTTTTGGCGATAGATGATTGATTTGCCATCATCAGTGAATCGGGGAACCTGGGCAGTGTTTCCTATCCAGTCTGGAGCAGCCATGATCATTGACAGGCTTTTACCCGAGGCTGTGAGTGATGAATCTGCGAACCCAAGCAGTGAGCAAGTGAGCATTGCCAGCGTTGTGATGAACTTACTTAAGGACGTGGTCATTGATACTCAGCCTCTGAGAGGAAACATAACGGAACATTGAGGGCGAACAGTGACCATTTTGAGGTGCTGAAATTGGCGTTCAAATTAGGCTAGCATCGAAAAACACCGCCGCATTTCTTCAACGAAAAGCTCGGGTTGCTCAAATGCCGCGAAATGGCCACCTTTGTCTAATTCGTTCCAGTACTGAATGTTCTTGTACCGTTGTTCAGCCCAGGGTCGAGGTGTCGCAACAATTTCTTTTGGAAATATACTGCAGCCTGTGGGTAATTGGACGCCATTTGCTCCTTCATTGCCAAAGCTCTTGGCGAAGCTTTCCCAGTAAAGGCGCGCAGATGAGGCTCCGTTATTAGGTAGCCAATAAAGCATGATGTTATCCAGTAACTCGTCCCGTGAAATGACATTTTCGGGGTGTCCGTTGCAATCGGTCCAGGCGTAGAACTTTTCAAGTACCCAGCCTGCCTGCCCAGATGGAGAATCACTTAAACCATATCCCAGCGTCTGTGGTCTCGTGGCTTGTTGCTTGGAATAGCCTGAATCCCACTGTTGATAAAACTGACCAGCAGCGAGTGCTTTTTTATCCTTGTCATCAGGATTTTTCAGGGCTTCTTTGGTGGGTGGGGAACTTGGCATGTTCACATGAAGCCCCTTGCAGTTACCCAAGTTCTGGAGACCTATCATCGTCGTGACGGCAGAGCCCCAATCACCACCCTGCGCGAAATAGCGATCATAACCAAGACGAAGCATGAGCTGATTCCATACCTCTGCTATTTTTATCACGCCCCAACCGGTGCCGGTTGGTTTGTCTGAAAAGCCAAAACCAGGCAGAGAGGGACAAACCACATGGAAAGCGTCCTCAGGCTTGCCGCCATGCCCAACCGGGTCCGTCAGTGGTGCTATCACTTTTTGGAATTCAACGATCGAACCCGGCCAGCCATGCGTGATAATGAGGGGGCGTGCGTTGTTTTCCTTGCTCCTAACGTGAACGAAATGAATATCTATACCATCAAAACGCGATTTAAATTGTGGGAACTTGTTGAGTTTTTCCTGAGTTTTATACCAGTCATATTCAGTCTCCCAGTATTTGCAGAATTCCTGATGGTACTCAAGTGGCAATCCCTGGGACCAGTCGTCTGGAGTTTCAGCGTCCGGCCACCTGGTGCTTGCTAATCGACTTTTAAGATCGATAATTTCACCTTCAGGTATATCAATCCTAAATTCGCGTACTTCCGTTGCTGCGTCAGACATGGGTCAAGGCTCTTCAGAGGGTGGTTGACGGTTATTATCATAAAAAAATACCGTGTTAAGCAATCCATGATTCTCTTTTGATCCTTGATATGGTGATAGGTGCTGCTCAAACATCAATCTGTTTTTTTGCTTGCCTGACTGTGTCTTTATGCTTTGTGGTGTGAAGTCTTTAATCTTTTCAGGGGAAACGGTCATTGAAAAAACAAAATAGTCGTCGCAAGCTTGCCGTCACACGCGCGGACAGTGACGACAACATAGGTAAAAAATATGACGGATTTTAGCAATGTTACCCATCTACTTTTTGACCATGACGGGGTGCTGGTCGATAGCGAATATTGGTATTTCAAGGCAACGCAGGACGAGCTAGCGGCGATGGATATTCATTTGACGCTGGGTGAATATATGGATCATATGGTCACCGGCAAGTCCGCTTACGCATCGCAACTCTCGACCGATCAGCGTGAAGCCTTTCGTGAGCGCAGGAATCGCAGATATGCAAGTTTTCTCTTGTCTCAGGATATTCAGATCCCTGGCGTAGAAAACACGTTGGCCAGTCTCAGCGGCAGTTACCCGATGGCGATCGTGACAACTTCTCGGCGCGAGCACTTTGAGTTAATCCACGAAGCGCGCAATATCACTTCGTATTTTGACTTTGTATTGGCATTGGGAGACTACGCACAGACAAAACCCGCGCCTGATCCGTATTTGGCGGCGATTGATCGCTTTGCAATAGCGCCGGAAAACGCGTTGATTATCGAAGACTCTGCGCGAGGTCTTGGCTCAGCCATGGCTGCTGGTATTCGGTGCGTCATGGTGAAAAATGAGTTCACCGAGCATCAGGACTTCACCGGTGCGACGGCAAAAATTGATGCGCTGACAGATCTGCCTGAATTGCTTGGCAAACGTCTTCCCGGGTTCCACAGAGATTGAAGCAGGCGTGAGCGTGGTTGGTTTTGATCTTGCCCACCGTCAGTCATGAAACTGAACGTGTCTCACAACCAAGGTGCTGGTTGTGAGACAGGCTGTCATTTGGCGTGACTATCTTCTCGGTTGAAGCGACGTGTATTAAGCAGCAAACTGGTCGAGGTGATAGTCGGTGTTGCCGAACTGTGCCTCAATGACAAGCAGTCGCTTGAAATAGTGACCAACCCGCAATTCTTCTGTGACACCCATTCCGCCATGTGTCTGCACCGCATTCTCACCGACAAAAAATGATGCCTTGCCAATCAGGTGTTTGAGAGCATGTACGCAGCGTTGAGCGTCCTCCCCGTTGGAAGCAACTTCCATTGTGGCGCGAAACAGCAATGATTTGCACTGTTCGTATTCCATGAACATTTCAACCATTCGATGCTGTAGTACCTGAAAGTCTGACAGCGGGTGGTCAAATTGCTCTCTGTCCTGGGTGTAGGCAACAGTGTCCTTATAAAGGACTTCCATCGCGCCGACTGCTTCTGCAGCGACAGCCAGAATGCCGTCGTTGATCGTTGCATTGAGTGTTTCAAAACCGCCATCAACATCACCAATGATGTCTGCTGCAGTGACGGCGACCTTATCAAAGGTGAGTTCAGACGACTGGAGACCATCAACGGTAGGGAAAGCCTGAATAGATAAGCCTTCTCTGTCTGCTGGAATCAGCGCAAGTGTTATACCTGACTGATCAACTGTGCCGCCACTTGTTCGGAAAGAGACAACAAATGCAGTCGCGGTGCCGCCGTGCAGTACCATACATTTTGTGCCCGTTAGTGTATATCCATCGCTAGTTTTGCTGCCTGCGAGTGCGACATTGTGAGGTTCGTCACCGGACTCTGGTTCAGCGTAGGCGAGTGCTAGCTGTTTTGATCCGTCGATCACACCCTCGAGCCAAGCCTGGCGTTGTTCATCGTTACCTGCTCGCTTTATGGCGCCGCCGCCCAAGATGATGCTAGCAAGATATGGCTCCAACACGAGACCTTTACCAAATTGTTCCATCAGCACCATTGTGTCGATCTGGTCTCCTCCGAAACCGCCATCGTCTTCGCTAAACGGTAATCCAAGCCAGCCGAGTTCGGACATCGTCTTCCAGTATTCCTCGCTATATCCTGGAGACTTTTTCACGATGGCGATTCTGCTGTCGAGATGATAGTTTTCCTGCACAAACCGTTCAATTGAGTCTGAAACGAGTTGCTGTTCTTCACTTAAATCAAAATTCATTTCAGTTCTCCTATTTCTTTGATGACTTAATGCCAAGCACTTTCTTGGTGACAATGTCCTTCTGAACTTCGCTTGCGCCACCGTAGATAGTGTAGACCCTGCTGGACATGTATCCACCCATACCGGCTCGGGCAAAATCTGGTCCGGCATTGGTGCCACCCCAGGCTGCAGAGAACTGTCCGCCTGCTTCCATGGTCAGCTTTTGAATTCGTTGTTGAATGTCCGTGCCCTTGAGCTTGAGGATCGAAGACTCCGGACCTGGCGCTGTGCCCGCACTGGCGGTTGCTAGACTGCGAAGCTCTGTATATTCGACGGCCATGAGGTCAACCTCAAGCTCCGCGACCTTGGCGCGGAAACTTGGTACATCCATCAGGCTGCCATTGCCGCGCTTGACGCTTCGGGCTTTGTTTTTTAGACCTTCGAGGGCGACAATTGAGTTAGAAATACCAGCAATACCTGTGCGCTCATGCTCGAGCAAACCTTTGGCATAAGTCCAGCCTTTGCCTTCCTCTCCAACGCGGTTTTCAACAGGTACTTTGACGTCTGAAAAGAATACGGTATTGACCGTATGTGACCCACCAAGCGTAATGATCGGTTTGATTTCAACGCCATCTTGCTTCATTGGAAACAGAAGAAAAGTAATTCCTTCCTGTTTAATGCCAGCATCAGATGTTCGAGTGAGACAGAAAATCCAGTCGGCAATGTGTGCCATGGTGGTCCAGATTTTAGTGCCGTTGACGACATAATGAGAGCCGTCCTCTGACAGTTCGGCCTTCGTCTTCAGACTGGCGAGGTCTGAACCAGCGCCCGGTTCAGAGTAACCCTGGCACCAGTTGACTTTGCGTGCACGAATATCCGGAAGAAAACGTTGTTGTTGTTCCTCGGACCCGTGGGCCATTAATACTGGTCCCAACATGCTGAGGCCGAAAGGCATATCCCATGGTGTCCCGGCACGAGCAGTTTCTTTCTGCCAAACAAAATGCTGATTCGGTGTCCAACCAGGACCACCAAACTTCACCGGCCATTTGGGTACGTCCCAGTTGCCCTTTTCTCTGGCTTTCTCAAACCAATTCATTCGCCATGCTTCTGCGTCGCCGCCAGTGTAGGCATTTTCTTTCAAAAAACCTCTGACTTCTGCTTCGAAATCGAGATCTTCTTTGCTCAGTTCAATATCCATTAAGGTGTCCAAATAGGTTTTCGAATAGCTGAATATAGCAAAAATAGAAATTATTACTAGAACAAAATTCTAGAATAGTGGTTTAATATGGGAAATAGTGATTCAGACATATGTCACAGAAATATGACCTCTCCCACGATGTTCCACAAGCGTCAGGCTGGTAAAAGCCAGACCCGTAAGAGCCAGACAAGTGCCTTGAAGTCCCGCGTAATGGAAGTCTCGCTGGCGCATTTCTCGGATGTCGGCATAGAACAAACAAATGTGGGAGACATTCTTCAGGATGCAGATTGCTCCGTGGGTAGCCTGTACCATCACTTTGGCAGCAAAGAAGGTATAGCAGAAGCGCTGTTTGTTGAGGGCGTTGATCATTTCAATGCGGGGTTGCTTGCAGCGCTGCTTCCACGAAGAACCGCGAGCACGGGTATCAAGGCGATGGTGACCTTTTGCTGCGAGTGGGTGACCGACCAACCGCAATTGGCGGCCTTTCTATTATCGAGGGAAATAAAACTGTCCGAGCTTGCCAGACTGGAGCTCAGGGAGAAAGATCGCGCGTTTGGCCAATCGACTTACGATTGGTTTGCACCCCATGTGAAGTCCGGTGAATTGCAGGCGTTGCCAACAGGTTTGTACATGCCGCTAATTTGCGGTCCCACACTTGAGTGTTCTCGAATGTGGCTTTCAGGCAGAAGCGCGCGTTCTCCCGGAGAAGTCGCAGCGATACTAGCGGAAGCCAGTTGGCAGTCCGTTAGAAAATCCGTGAGAAAGTCCTAATCAGCCAAGCGCCGCTTCAATGCTGACAGCGCCATTTTATTGGCATTCTTGATTTTCTCCATCGTCGGTGCGACAGCGGATATATCACCCAATTCAGCCAGTACCGTATGCACATCATCGTGTCCATCGACCTTGGTCATGTCGTCAAGCCATCGCGACACGTTAGGAAAGGTTGAAAGATCAAACACGTTGGTGAATTGAGGCTGCAACTGTCCTATTTCCACATAGGCTGCGAGATCTGCCAAAGTGACAGAGTCACCGACAAGAAAACGATGATTCGAAAGCCATCCGCTCTCGAGTGTTTTCAGCGCAGCGGTCAGATTCCTGCGTGCCCCCTCCTGAATTGCCTCGGGAATATTCAGATCTTTTCTGATCTTGGGAGCTACAAGTCCGACTGAAGCCTCGCGGATGTTTCTGTGATGGTAATGTAAATAGGCATCGATGGTCGCCCGAGTTTGCTCGTTCTCCGGGTAGACGTCGGTCCAGCCGCGGGTCCGCGCCAAGTAGGTCATGATGGCATGTGCTTCCCCCAGCGTGAATCCAGTTTCCGTTTCCTCTATGCAGGGGATAGTGCCACTCGGGTTTTTGGCGAGAAAAGCCGGATTCCGACTCCCTGTCTCTCCCTTAGAGCCTGGATTGATCAACACCATCTCAAATGGTGCTTTTTTGAGAAACAGTAACCACATAACTGCCCTGACGGGCTGCGAAAAAGGTACACCGTAGAGGACTAGCGACATTAGGAAACTCCCTCACTGAAATGCAGTCAGGTTAGCAAGTGTCTGCCGGAGCCTCAAGCGATTGCTCCCTCTATGCGGGCGCTCTGTAGGCGGAAGGAACTAAGTCGCGTGGCTCCTCACTCGCTTGCCCAGTTGATTCATAAATAAAAAGAGGATCAGAAAAAGACCTGCTGCAAAGAAATAAGGTGCAGTGGGCGAAAGCGTATAAAGTGCACCGCCAATAAACGGACCGAGTGTAAAACCAAGTGGCCCGCAGGAACCTGCCACACCAGCGACGGCGCCTTGCTCCTCCGGTGAGACCGCAAGCGAAGCGCCGGCGGTAAATCCGGGAGAGGCTAAACCCATGCCGAGTCCCTGAATCATCATTGCTATCGTTAGCCAGAGCTGCGTTTCGAGCAGCGCCATCATCGTAAAGGCGACGATCAAAAGGGGAATAGCGAAACGTAGCAATGTGAAGGGTGCAAGATTAAAACGTTGCACGATAACAGCCTGTGAAAACAGCGAACTCGCACCCGATAACATCATGGCAAAGCCGAAGTTTTGCGCCGTTTCTGCTGCGCTTAGGCCTAGCGCATCCTGAAAGCGAAATCCCATTGTTTGCTGTACAAGCCCCATGCCGGTGAACATGGCTATGCCGATGATAATAAATGGTAGGATTCGAGGGTCTGAGTACTTTAGGCGATCGCGTACAACGGGTGTTTGATGTTTCGGTGGCTCTTCTAAAAAACGCCAGACGAACAGGCCGTTGAGAAATGCAATAGCCGCCATAACCCAGAGCGGAGTCAACAAAGAGATGACTGCCAGACCCGCTACTGCCGGGCCTAGAATTGTCCCAATGTTATTTGCGGCGCCAGCAGCTGCCATACCTCGTGTGCGGCTTGCCGCGTCGGTAATATCTGCCATATATGCGTTGGCAGCTGGCATAGAAGCTGACATCACTGAGGCATGGGTCACCCGGGCAATAACCAGGGCAATAAAGAGGAGTGAGCCAGTTAGGATGCCTGCGAGTCCGAGGTATAGGACAGAGTTAAACAGGAAAGTCCCCGCTGAAAATCCGAATAGCCCGCATAGCAGCACGCGCTTGCGTCCCCAGGCATCACTCCGTCGCCCCCAAATAGGGCTAGTCAGAAACACTACCAGACCGGACGAGCCAATGATGGTTGTGATCTGAATTTCCGACAAGCCCATTTCGCGGCCGAGAGGTGCGAGAATGGGGAATAAGACCGTGAAACCCATCCCCACTGAAACGAGTGAGAACAGCAATGTTCGCTTTGCACGTTCTGTATGGAACTCGCCCATGAGAGGAACCACCAAAAAAATGGTTAGTGTAAGCGCTTGAGAATCATCAGTGCAATGACGAATCGTTGAATCTACCGCTCCTGTAACGAGACCCGCACTAAATTGAAGTGCGCAACTGCTAAGTGATACTTATCATCGTCGCGTCTCAGTTAGGTGTTGAGTCACAATAGCGGTCAAACTGCAGATGCCGAATCCCGCGATCAGCGGCAAGACGGTACCGTTGTAAGATAACCCAATGAACATCCCTATTGGCACGGAGATAAAGGTCGCAAGTGAACTAGTGATTGCTGCACCAACCCCGGCAATTTTTCCTAGCGGTTCCATTGCAAGAGCATTCAGGTTTCCGAACAGAATGCCGGTACAAAATAGTATGGTTGAAAGGAAAAGCATAAACGACCAAAGAGGGGGGTGGCCATCGCTATAAGAGGCGAGCACTCCGTAGATCAACACGGCAGTGCTCATCGTGATGAGTGCGCGTCGCGCCATCGAGCGCATGCCAATCCGCATCACCAGTCGTGCGTTTAAAAGTGAAGCGCTGCCTACTGCGATAGAAAGTCCGGCAAAGAACAAAGGAAACAGCGTGCCTAACCCATATTGTTGCTGCAGGATTTGCTGTATCGAACTCAGGAATGCCACAAAGGGACCAGAAACCAATCCTGCGGTGATGGTGTAACCCAGCGTAACGGGATTACGCAAAACTCGACTGACTGAATTAATGAGTTGTTGCGCTGAAAACTGTGCTCTTTGGGTCGGCGGTAGGGTCTCTGGTTGGCGGATCATAAACCAGCATAAAACCAGTAAGGCCATGATTAAAAGCATTGTGAAGATCATACGCCAACTGGCGACGAACAAGATAAGTTGGCCGAGCGCGGGCGCGAGTACCGGCACGAGAATGAATATCGTCATTACGTAGGACATGACTCTGGCCATCTCTCTGCCCTGATAGAGATCGCGAATAATTGCGGTGGAAATAACCCGAGGTGCGCCGAGTCCTACTCCCTGTAGCAGCCGGCCCCAGAGCATCCAGCTGAATTCAGAAGCAAAAATACACAGCAGACTTCCGATGATGAAGATGGTGATGCCTGCGAAGACCAGTGGTTTTCTGCCATAGCTGTCGGATAGGGGGCCGCAAGCCAACTGACCCACCGCTGTGCCCAGAAAAATCACACTAATGACGAGCTGTGTATCGTTCGTGTTGCTGACTTTCAGGTCGCGCCCGATTTCAGTCAGTGCAGGTAACATGGCATCGATTGATAGCGCGGTCAGGGCGATCATCAAAGCCATGATGGAAATAAATTCCACAAAACCAAGAGACGTGCGTTCGTCACTTAGCATTGTTTGCCAGACTGACTCGAACTATTGCAAATTGAACCCTGACAGCGTGATGGACGGCAGATTGCCAATAGATGGCAGGCTGTGTCCACGGGATGCGGCCAGACCGGAAGCGTTTTATTCGAACCCGGTATAAGTGACAAAGTTGTCGTTGTCTTC
>ENA-UZWX01007827-UZWX01007827.1-metagenome-genome-assembly--contig:-Day-4---50m-contig-7827_pt1 | contig 21591 bp, 8 predicted proteins | sample MGYA00260347_ERZ794907 | MGnify/ENA metagenome assembly ERZ794907 | reverse complement strand
GCCGGTCGAGTTTCAGCGGTTAACGAGTGTTTCTACTGAACCAACGCACATGCAACGATGCTCCGTGTGAGCGCGCAGACGACAGGCAGAGATATAGATTTGCAGGGTGTTAACGGTGATGCCGCAGCAGCCGGTATGGGTGTTGAACATGGAGCGGAGTTGATGCAGTTTGCGGAAACTTTCGCGCAAAGAGATGATGATGCGCTGGCCAGTGCAAGAACGACCCTAGTCTCTGTAGCAGGGGAGGCGGTGTTGGTAGACGCTGCTGGCGTCGCCGCCAATTTTCAGAGAATGGTCCGGATTGCTGACTCGATGGGCATTCCAGTCGACGATATGGCCTCAGAACTCGGTCAGTCTATACGCCGCGAATTGAAGCTGACACGATTTGAAAGTGCGAAAAATAGTCTTAGCCCGAGCTAGTGTGCCAGTTAGCAACTTTTCATTGCCGCCAATGAAGACATTTCTCCTACAAAGTATTTTGGTCGTTATTTTCATGATCTTTCGGGAAATCGTCTGATTTGGGTGATATGATTAAGCAAAACCCTTCCGTTACCAACTAAACAGCAGTTAGAAAGTTTTTGGGACGGTAAAACGATACGCTCGCGAATATGTCAAATTTGTTAAAGACTCTGCTAACAACCTCATTGTTAGTCGTTTTTGGTTGTGGGGGTGGTGGTTCAGGCGTTGAACAAGATACGTTAGTCGACGTGCCTATTGCTGATCGGGGATTTGCTGAAAACGGCATATTTGCTGGTTCTTTGCCAGAGGGCGAACTACTCCTTGTGCTTGAAAGTGGTCAATACTTTTTTGTGGCAGGAGATATTGCGAGTCAAGGCGCGTACAACATAGAAAGCGTTCAATTAACGGGTAGTGGACCCGCATACAGTTTGTCCGCGAACGGTGAGCTGACTGGGACACTTGAGTTAAGAGGCGAATACCGCACTGACAGGCACGTTGAGTTAATCTGGACAGAGTCAGCAACTGGAACAGAACGCAGTTTAAATATAGAAGCAACACCTCTCTATTTTGAACCGGCTCCTTTGGATAATGTGGTGGGTGCCTGGATCAACCAAGATGAATCAAACCTCGTGTTCTTTGATATTTCAGAGAATAGGGATCCCATTGGTGGTGATGACTATGTCGCGGTCACGCCGGGAATACCAGAAACAATTGATATTCTGGCTAATGACCGGGACCCAGAAGACGATATGCTTCGCATTGCAAGCGTCGACGCCACGAGTACATTGGGTGGCATTATAGAGGTAGACGATCGTGGCACAACTGAAGTGCTAACCGACGATGTAGTCGTCTACACCCCACCAGTAAGTTTTGAAGCAGGATTTGATTCTTTTCGGTACGTCGTCGAGGATCCCGACGAGGGTAGCGACAATCCGGTAGTTTTGATTACAGCGCCGGTAAGTGATGTAGATTTGAGTTTGTCACTGACAGTAAATGATGAAGCACCTACCTCCGGTGATTTTGTTCAGGTAACGACGACAATCGCAAACAGTGGTGATGACACGGTTCGGGCTCAGGTGTTGCTAACGCTAGGTAGTGGGCTCGTGTATCGCTCAGACGACGGCGATGGTAGTTTCGACAAAGAAACGAGTTTCTGGGCGGTAGACCTTACTGCGGGGGAAACTAAAACCTTGATCCTTGAGGTGTTTGTCGATTCATTCGGTGAGTTTAATATTGTTTCAACCCTTACGTCGCTCGATGCGAGGGATACCGATGATACTAACGATAAGCAAGAGGTGACATTGGTGCCGGCGAATCTGTCATCAACGCCGCCGATAGTGCTCAGAAAAGCCGAAATTGAAGGAGTTATTCTTTCCTCGCTGACGCAAATTTCAGGATCTATTACTGAAAATGAAAACGGTGCAAATGTGTATAGTATTGAACTGAATTTTGGTGGCGGTGGTTTGGGCGGTAGCTCGGGTGTCGTTGATCCATATGTTGGCTATGTAATTGCAAGCGAAGAAGAGGTAGAAACGGCGAATGAAGTTGAGGGTGAGCCACCCACATTGCAATTACGACCAACTATTTTAATACTCACTGCAACGCCCACTTCGGTGTATCTAAATAAGCTATTTGGAGTAAGTGAAGATGAGTTATCTGGGAATTAGTCGTCAAAGAATTAGTGAGTGTCTGATCTAAATCTGCCTGAGATTTTTTCAGACCTGGAAATAAATTTTAAACAGCTGACAACGCTTTTAGTTGAGGAATTGGACAGTGAATAATAAAAATAAAATGATAGCTGCAGCATTATTTCTTTCGTCTACGGTGATGATGTCACCGATATCTTTTGCGGAAGTGAGTTTGTTTCCCGACCATGTTTACTTGTCCACCTCATATACATCGAATACCGATGATCAGTCTGGGAAATTGATGGGACAGCTGGGTGTGCCTATTGAACTCGCGGTTTACGCTGTCGAAGATATCGCTGTGCAGCCCGCGACGAAGGAAACCAAAACAGAGGGGCTGCAAGCGGATACCGCTAAATCGATAACCGAGGAACCTGAACCCAAATATCTGGCTATTAACGCCACAAATATAGAACCCGCGACTTCCGAATTGTCTGATTCCGCCCCTTTAGAGGTAGAGGTGTTAGAAGCTGACCCATCAAAGAAGGGGTTATCCGAAGTTGAAACACCCGAAAGACAAGGTTTGTTCACACGTATGGGGAGTTCGTTTTCAAACTTATTTAGTCGGGACCAAGTTTCAGATTCTCCTGAGCCAGTGTTAGCAAAAGCCGTTGTCGACGTTGAGGCTGACGTTGAAGTAATTGAGGTAAATACAGCAAAGGAAGATGCGCAGATAGTGGTTGTGGAGGAAATATCTGATGAAAAGTCTGCTACGCCTGCCGAGAGAGTTGAGCCTGAGCAGGAACCGGCTGAGGTAATGGTTGGCGAAACGGAAAAAATGACGAAGCAAAAAGCTGATAAGCCAGGATTTTTAAATAGAATGGGTAAGTCAGTCTCCAATGTGTTGAGCGCGGACAATCGTAAGAAAAAGAACAACGCGATGAATGGTAAAGTTGACATCGCGACGGAAAGCCTTGGAGCGGCTTCCGACATGTTTATTAGTGCCAATGATGGCGCCGTAGTGTTGTCAGTTAGCAAAGATAGGTTGCCACTCAAGGACTTTGTGAAGCTTGTTGCAATTAGAAACGATCGCATTGCCTACCAAAAGACGGAATGGGCGATTGCCAAGTCTGGTGTAGACAGTGTGAGTGGCATTTATGAACCTGAGCTCACGGCTTCGTATCAGTACACCGATAGCGATACTCCGAACACAACGGAAGAAGAGTTTCGTCGTTCTTTTGCACCTACTTTTATCGAGAGAAACCATGACTATAGTCTGGCGGTCGAGTCGGTCGTGCCAACAGGTGGGCGTGTGCGGGCGTCTTACACCTTCCGCGACATCGAAAATAATATTCAACCAGAACCTATCAGAGGCGAGGAAGAGAAAAACTATTTTGGGCTCTCTTTAACTCAGCCGCTACTCAGAGGGGCTGGCTGGCGAAGTGTTGAATCTCCTCTTAAGGTCGCGAGGAAAGATCAAGGCATTGCAAAAGAGACGTTTAGGCAGTCTTTGTTTCAGACAATTTCCGATGCTGTATCAGTCTATTGGGATGTGTATATGGCTGAAAAACGAAAAGAACTGCGTGATCGTTCTGTTGAAATAGCGAAAGATGTGCTTGTTGACGAGAAAGAACGGGCGCGATTTGGTAGAAGTAGTCAAGCGAATATTCTCGATGCCGAATCAGCTTTAGCCCAGCGCCGTGTTCAGCTACTAGCTGCGGAGCAAAGCTTATTTGCAGTCACGGGACAATTGCGTAATTACATTGCTGGCATGCCTCGAGACAAAAAAATAAAAGTTGACGTCTCAGGGATGAATGAGCCCGGCTCTGTTTCGTTTGATCGAGCCTCGATGCTGGCGAACGCATATCTCTATAGGCCAGAATATGTTGCTGGTTTGCTGAGGGCTGAACGAGAAGATGTCAGAATACAATTCGCGAAAAACAACAAATTGCCGCAACTAGATTTAGTCGCGAGCTACGGTTTAAACGGTTTGGCGGAATCTTTTGGAGAGTCTTGGGACGATGTTTGGGATCGGGATCACGAATCTGTGTATGTCGGCGTTGAATATCGCATGGCTTTGCAGGGCAACAAGCGGGGCAAAGGTGAATTGAGTGCTGCTAGGCTAAGAAAACATCAGGCGTTGCTTGAAATTAAAGCAGCGGAAATCGCGATACATAACAGTATTGATACAGCGATAAATAATCTTGAAAGTGCTCGGATGCAAGTTTCTGAATTAACAGGTGTCGTCGAAACAAACAAAAAGCTGCTTGATTTTGAGTTGGCAAAATTTGAAGCAGGCCAAAGCAATAGCCGCGACCTGTTTGAAATTGAAGAACGTCTTAACAGAGTGTTGGAACTTGAACTTGAGAGTAAGGTGAACCTGCAAAAAGCAATTGTTGGCGCGGCTTTATCGGAAGGGACATTGCTCCAGAATTTTGAACTTGAAAAATAGCGGATTTTAGTCATGTCAGATGTTGTTGTATCTCAGGAAAAAAGAAATCTTGCACTCATCGTTTTGTTTTCGGTGTTAGCTACATGTGCTCCAAAAAGTTACGCGGAACCTACGCGTTACGCTTGTGTCACAGAGCCGCATAAGGATGCAATTCTCAGTTTTACAGTGCCGGGAAGAATAGTAGATATACACTATCGAGAAGGCCGTAAAGTGATGGCTGGTGAGGTGCTTGTCGACTTGGAAAACAAGGTTGAAGCGCTGGAACTTAAGCGCCGGGAACTTATTCATCAAGACAAATCGGAATTGCAGGCATCTAAGGCCCAGAGTGAAACTTTCAGCGTGTTATTGGCGTCGACTAAAGGGTTGTTTGAGTCCACGGGGTCTATTAGTCGCGATGAGCTTTATCGCGCTGAACTGGAATACAATTCTGCAGAGGCGGATCACCAAAGACTGTTAATCGCCGAGCAGAGAGAGAAAGTCGAATTTGAGTTAGCCAAGGCGAATTTAGCTAGGCGCTCACTTGCAGCGCCTTTTGATGGGACTATCGTCGATGTGATGTTGGACGAGGGTGAAATCTGTGAAGCAAATCAACCCATGCTTAAACTTGTTGATATCAGCAAGGTCTTTCTCGTTTGTAACATTGATGAACCGGCAGGACGGTTATTGAAAGATGGTCAGGTCTACCCGGTTGAGTTTGATTCGGGAGATCAGCGCTGGAACGGTGACGGTAAGGTGGTGTTTGTTGCTCCCATCGTCGACCCAGCAAGCGGATTGCTTAGGGTAAGGTTGAGTTTCGATAATACTGACGAAGAAGTTAGGCCCGGGGTACCTGGATATATAACGCTTGAATCTAACAACTCATTGTTTACCGATTTCAATGCTTCCGAGCTTTAGTGGCGAAATAAAAGTATGAGTTTAATTGAGAATCACCAACAAAATAGCCTCTCTTATTTGAAGTCGCTGCGAGAATTACGTTACTTCAATGGTTTGCCAGCAGAATTTTGGTCAAAACTATTGGACAACTTGGGACTTTACGCGCAATCAGACAAGGTTCTATTGTTAGTAATGGACAACGCCTCTGAAGAATGGCGGCACTTACGGGCATGGCCTCGCAGTGCGATGCGCGTTAAAAAAGACTCACCTGAAATGGAGCAGATGAGTTTGGTTGCAACGCAGGCTCAAACCGACGAAATATGTATCGATTATGGGGCCGGTGCTTCAAGTGATTCACCAGTAAAAATGGGATTGAGTCTCGATCTTGGTGATGCACGTTCTCAGGGTGCATTGATCTTTTTTGTTCCACGACTAAGTAGCGTCGAGATAGAGCAACTTGCCCAGCGGCTGCAGTTGCTGATGGATATTCCTGCTAATTATCAAATTAATCGCGCGCTTCAGCAGGCCAAAACTGACGTGGTGCAATTTGCAGATGCGATTGACCTGATGACTCTGCTCAATGAAAGTGACAGGTTCATGAGTGCTGCGATGACCTTCTGCAATGAATTGGCAGTTCGTCATGAATGTGACAGGGTGAGCCTTGGTTGGCTTGAGTCATCCTACATCCGAGTGCAAGCCATCAGCCACATGGAAAAGTTCGAGAAAAAAATGGCTGCGGTGCAGTTACTTGAAGCAGCAATGGAAGAAGCGTTCGACCAAGACGAGGAGCTTGTTTGGCCCAAGTCTGAAGAGCAGAATGCAGTCGATCGTGACCACGAACATTACGCAAGCGAACAAAGCTTGAGTAACTTGGTATCGCTACCTATCAGGGTCGATGACGAAAACGTCGGCGTGGTGACGCTTGAGCGTGAAAAACGTGAATTCGACACAGACGAAGTTCGTGGCCTGAGGCTGGTGGTTGACCAGGCCGCGCGACATCTGTACCAACTTAAAAGACACGATCGCTGGTTCGGGGCTAGATTTACTACGTGGTTTAAAGAGCGTTTGGCGTGGTTTGTAGGTCCTGAGCAGACCTTCGCCAAGGCCGTAGGCGTGCTCGTAGCTTTTATTCTGGCATTTGTCTTCCTTGGCTCTTGGAACTACAGAGTTGAAGCACCTTTTATTCTCCGATCTGACGAAGTCGCATTCATTCCTGCACCAATCGACGGTTATGTAAAGGATGTGCAAGTAGAGATCGGTGATCTGGTCAGCAAAGGTGATGTGCTCGTCACGTTGGATACGAGGGAACTTGTCCTCGATGAAGCGATGGCGTTGGCGGATATTTCTCGTTACAGCCGAGAAATGGAAAAATCAAGAGCCCAGAATGCGCTCGCTGACATGAGAATTGCCGCGGCGTTAGTTGCACAATCTGAAGCTGAGTTGGCGAAAGTCAGATATCACATAAAAAATGCTGAGATAAGTGCGATTTTTGATGGCGTTGTGGTTGAGGGTGATCTTAAGGAAATGTTGGGTGCTCCTGTGAGGAAAGGAGACATTTTGTTTAAAGTCGCAAATATCGACAAAATGTATGTCGAATTGGATTTAGCGGAACGTGATATTCACGAGGTTGCTGTTGAGGGGACGGGTGAAATTAGTTTCGTTAGCCGACCAGACCAAGTGTTTGATATCAAGGTTGACGAGATAGACCCTGCTGCTGTCGCAAAAGAGCAAGGAAATATTTTCATGCTAAGAGCGAGTTTCGAGGGAGAATCATCAGACTGGTGGCGCCCAGGGATGAGTGGCGTAGCTAAAGTTAATGTCGGAGATAGGAACATCTTCTGGATAATGACTCACCGGACCGTCGATTTCTTCAGAATGTGGTTGTGGTGGTGATGTCTCCGAAATTTGCTTCAGTACGCAGTTGGCGACAAAGGTCCGCTGAACAACGAGTTGAGTTGTTATGAGTGTCATCGCACCCACCTTTAGTGAATCTTGGCATCGTGTTGCTGGTGTGAAAGCCTCTCTGAGACCGACCGTCAAATGTCGTCGACAGAAATTTCGGGGAGAGAACTGGTACGTACTACAAGATTCTTTTAATAACCAATTTTTTCGTCTGAGACCTGCAGCCTACGATTTTGTAGCACGACTCCGGCCAGACAAATCGGTCGAAGAGGTTTGGCAAGAGTCGCTTGAATATGACCCTGAGGGTGCGCCCGGGCAGGAAGAAGTTATTCGGTTGCTGACCCAACTGCACTTCGCGAACCTTCTTTTTTACGACACACCTTCAGACAGCGATCAATTCTTTGAACGTTATCGACAGCGTAAGCAAAGAGAATTGCAATCCAAATTATTAGCGATCATGTTCATTCGCTTACCACTGTTTGATCCTGACGTAGTTTTGCAACGAATCCTACCTTTTACACGACCCTTGTTTACTTGGATAGGTGCAGCAATATGGTTGGGGGTCGTGTTACTCGGTATTAAGGTTGCGATAGACAATGTTGAAAGCCTAACGGTTCAGGCGGAGGGTGTGCTTGCACCGGATAATTTGATACTGCTATATCTGGGTATGGTCGTCATAAAAACGCTGCATGAGTGCGGGCACGCACTTGTTTGTCGACATTATGGTGGTGAAGTTCACGTCATGGGGGTAATGCTGTTGGTGTTTACACCGCTTCCTTATATGGATGCTACCTCCAGTTGGTCATTTAGAAGCCGTTGGCATAGGGCCTTCGTTGGTGCGGCCGGAATGATAGTGGAGTTATTTATAGCCGCCTTGGCGGTGTTTGTTTGGGCTGCAACAGGTCCGGGGGTTATTCACAGCATCGCTTATAACATGATGTTTGTCGCCTCAATCTCAACCATTATCTTTAACGCGAACCCGCTACTTAAATTTGATGGGTACTATATCCTCTCGGATCTCGTCGATTTGCCAAACCTTTATACTCGGTCAAGGAAGCAATGGGCTTACTTGTCGGAAAAGTTCCTGTTTGGGGTGAAACATGCCATCGAAGTTGCAGATAGCAAACGTGAAACTTGGTGGTTAACTTGTTATGGCGCTTTAAGCGGTGCATATCGACTAGTTGTGTTCGCAGGCATTGTTATCTTTGTTGCCGATAAGTATCTGATTCTTGGCGTGTTAATGGTGATTATCCTGATCATCTCTTGGGCATTTGTGCCTCCATACAAACTGATTAAATATCTTGCAACCAGCCCGCGTATTGAAAGAACAAGAACGCGAGCGGTGGGTGTCACGGCTGGCGCTCTGACTTTTGTTCTGCTGCTGACCGCCATCGTGCCGTTACCCAACAGGTTTCGTGTGCCGGGTATTGTCGAGTCTGAAACGCACAGTATTGTGACGAGTGATGTGGGCGGTATTTTCGAGGAAGTATTAACGTCCAACGGTTCGTTTGTGGCGGCAGGCACGCCTTTGGTGCGTTTTTCAGATTGGGAAATAGGCAACGACAAAGATATCCTCAATGCGCAGTGGCAACAGGTTCGAGCTACGGAGCAATGGGCGGCCAGTCAGCGGGTGAGTGACCTTGAGCCGTTGCGTCAGCGTCGCGAAGTGATTATTAAGCAGATGGAAGAAGTGAAATTTCGTGAGCAGTCTCTGGTTATCCGCGCTAAGAAAGATGGCCTATGGGTCGCCCCGGATCTCGAAGACAGAGTGGGCTCATGGCAGCATCGCGGAGATCAGTTGGGACAACTCTATGATGCAACATCTTATCGTTTTACCGCTGTAGTGCCGCAGGATGAAGCAGCAAATCTGTTCGTTGATCAAATTCAATTGGCTGAGGTCCGGTTGATCGGCGCTGAGTCTCAGAATTATATTATGAAGGATTTGCAAATAATCCCTTACGAATCCCAGCGTCTACCATCTGCAGCACTGAGTTGGTTAGCGGGCGGAGAAGTGATAACTTCTGACGCTGATAGTAGTGGTCTAACCAGCACCGAGCCTTTCTTTTTGATCTACGGTAATTTTGATGAATCTACCGCAGGCGATATGCTGCATGGTCAATCCGGCAAGTTAAGGTTAACGATGGAATCCCAACCCCTGCTGAGTCAGTTGTATCGACAACTGAGGCAGTTGCTGCAGAAGCGTTACCAGATTTAGATAAACAGCTTGTTTGTTTAGTGATCTATTTCGGATACCTTTTGTGTATTGCGCCTATAAACACCAGTTCATGATCTCTACATTTTCTTAGGAAAGCATAGCGCAAGCTTTTTAAAGTTATCTCCTTTTTATCTTCGTTGCTACCGAAGGTAATGTCATATCATTTGAGTCAAGCGCTATCATCAAGTCGAATTCTGTCGTGAACAATGCTCATGTCGTTGTCGGCATTTTCGCGCGAGCTTATAGCCTTGTTAGCGCTGAAAATACAGGGTAATTGTGTTTTTATATTTTTCAAGGAAGTGAGTCCTAGTGCGGCCGTTGGCCGATTATGCCCGCTAGCCAATGCCGATTTTCACCGACTTACTGTTAAAATTGGTAGAGTCAATTAGGGTTATTTGTTCGGCTGCCCTCATGCTAAACTTCTAATCCTAACTATCAACAGAATGTCTCCTTTGCCTCTCCGGCAGCGAGACCGCAGAGTAAGCATGACGGCACCCAGTATTGAATTTCGGCGGACCCAGGTTGTTAAGCCGGACCAGATTACGACCGGGCTTGACGCCGTGCGAAATTACTTTTCAGGACTATATTACCGCGCGGATGTCCATGGTGAAAAAATTCTGACATCCGCGGAGGCGATCTATTCGCAGGCCGAGGACTACCGCGGGTTTTCTGAGAGAAAGCTGAAAATAGCGTTGGGCGAAAGTCGGACACATTTTAGACGCCAGAACCAAACAAGAAAGCAGGTAGAGCACGCGCTTGGACTGCTGGTAGAGGCGGCTCATCGCTCTTTGAAAATCAGACCATACCCGGTTCAGGTGATGGCTGCACTCGCGATGTATGATGGCTACCTTGCAGAAATGGCAACGGGTGAAGGCAAAAGCCTAACAGCCTCGCTAGTCGGTGTGATGACCGGTTGGTCCGGGCGACCATGTCACATTCTCACGACAAATGATTATCTTGCTTCCCGTGATGCGGTTGAGTTTCACGATTTTTACCGCTTTTGTGGCGTAAGTGTGGGTTCTGTTATCGCTGAAATGGAGCCCGAAAATCGGCGAGAGATATACGAAAAAGGCGTGGTGTACACGACAAGTAAAGAGCTGCTAGCTGATTTCCTACGCGACAGAATACGGCTGGGCAGCCTTTATCACCCGCAACGCAGATTGTTGAGAGAAGTGCTCGAACCGCACCGAAACATCGGAGGCGAGATTGTTTTGCGCGGCATTGATACAGCAATTATCGATGAAGCCGATAGCGTGATGATCGATGAGGCCGTTACGCCGTTAATTATCTCTAGTCAGCAAGAAAATAAGTGGCTAATTGAGGCAGCTACTGCGGCGAGCAGTCTGGCGGAAAAATTTTTGTTGGATCACGATTTTAAAATCGACACAAAATATCGAGAAGTTAACTTTACTGACGTAGGGCGGGAAAAGCTGGTTGAGGTTGCGCCCTTGCTCCCCGAAATGTGGCGTGGCACTTCTAGAAGAGAAGAAATTGTAAAACAGGCGATTGTTGCCAAGGAATTCTACAAGCTTGACCAGCAATACGTTATCGAGGAGGGAAAAATAGTCATAGTAGACGAATTCACGGGTCGACTAATGGCTAATCGTTCTTGGGGAAACGGACTGCATCAGGCGGTGGAAGCGAAAGAAGGGCTTGAGCTGAGTGATCCCACAGAAACGCTGGCAAGATTAAGTTTTCAACGATTTTTTCGATTATTCCGTAAATTATCGGGAATGACCGGTACCGCAAACGAGGCGGCAGATGAGTTTTGGCATATTTACAGGCTGCCGGTTATGTCAGTGCCTACTAACCGCCCGTTAATTCGAGAACATTATGAACCGATGTTTTTCGAAAAGTCGGACGCAAAATGGGCCGCTGTTGTTGAAGAGATAAAATTGGTCCACGCACAGGGTCGGCCGGTGCTGGTGGGTGTGAAAAGTGTCAAAGGCAGCCAAAAGCTTGCAGATTTGTTGCAAGAAGAGCAACTTGCATATCGCCTGCTTAATGCCACAAACCATGCTGATGAAGCCTACATAATTCGAGAAGCTGGTCGAGAGGATGGCATCACTATTGCCACAAATATGGCGGGTCGTGGAACCGATATCAAGCTGAGCCCAGAGGTAGCCAAGCAGGGTGGATTGCATGTCATTGTGACAGAGCGGAATGATTCTGGACGCATTGATAGGCAGCTCGTTGGTCGGTGTGCACGTCAGGGTGACCCGGGAAGCAGTCGTATTTTCGCCAGTATGGAAGACGATTTGATGACCAGATACGGCTCACGGCCGGTGGTCAAATTAGCCAACCATGCGTTAATTGACCAACCTAAGTACCGCCAAAAAGCTGTTTCAACGGCATTCAACTTCGCCCAAAGCACCGCTCAAAAGATCGCTTATCGACAAAGAAAGACGGTGCTGAGAACCGATACTTGGCTTGACGAAGCACTAATCTTCTCCGGATCCGAGGGCGGATTCTAGTTTTTTTTCGCCGAAATCCGCTCGGAAAACCGGCACAAATCTCCAGCTGAATCTTAAATAATCTTACAAATTTATTTGCAATCGCGCTTTCAAGAAGTTAATACTGGTTCCCCTTTTTGAAAACCTAAGACGAATTTCAATGATATTCGTCTCCGAAAAGTGTCGTTTCCTCAAGAAAATATGAGCGAAATAGCAGTTTTGGCAACAGGTTAGCGTCTGGAAATAACTTAATAAGTGGATAAGCGACTAGGCAAAGAGTTCGAATTAGAGACCCTGGAGGAGAGAATTCTCCTCTCGGGGGATCCTCTATTGGACCCGTTACAGGCCCTAGGTACGCAAGAGAAAGATCCAACCCGGGATAGTCTTTCATCGTCTTACGGTGTCGATAACTCTTTAATGATCGAAAAAATCGATCATAAGTATGCGGCATCGATCACCTCAAAAGATCGTTTAGCGTCGGAATCTGGTCACTCAGGCAGCGTCAGTTATGCGCCAGAGGCGATGTTAGATGATCTGTTCGAAGGTTTGTTGGAAGAGGATTTTGAAGAAGATACTTCGCCCTTAGCGGCTGCCGAAATGGCAAAACAAATTCAGGATGAATCGGAAGAAAACCACGAGGCAACAGTACAGACCCTAGTTGCGACAAGTATACATGGCTCCCTCCAGAGTGCAGACACCAACACCACGGTAGGGGTCGCAAGTCCGAATGATGATGTAAAGAACATCTCGACATATGCTTATTTTGGCTACTCAGCGCCGCCAACCGTTGAAAAACAAACGCTTGAAACATCACAATTAAATACCCCCCCATTGCTCGCTAGCGCTACGGCAGACGCTACCCTGCAGCTTGCAAAAAATCACGTTCTGTCTCGTGATATCCTACCTGAAAATTTAAATAATTTAATAGTATCAGCAGGTTACGGACTTTCTGGATCTGGTTCCGTTGGATTCAATATCATCAACAATGGTCGTTTTGAACCGGGCAATTCTCCGGGAATTGTTTCTACGCCAACCTTCACGAACGCTGGAGGAGCGACGCTTGTTGTAGAAATTGGTGGTGTTACGCCGGGACCGGGCACACCCGTCGATAACGGTTACGACCAGGTCAATACAACGAGCACTGCAGCAGGTTCTATTTCGCTTGACGGAACGATTGAGATTCAAATCATCAACAGTTTCGTTCCTGAGGTTGGGCAAACGTTTGAAATTTTGACTTTTGCGAATGGCGGTTCAATCACTGGTAAGTTCACTGACGCAGTCGGCCTTTATGGTTTTGATGACGGCAGCTTGTACTTCGATCTTGAAGAATATGACAACGGAGATGGTACCGGTGGTCTTCGGATTGTTGTCAAACAAGTGAACGGTGACAATTTTAGCTCGAGTGTCGAACCCGAAGCTTTGGCAAATCAATTTGGTAAGTTTCTCTCGGATTATTTTACAGTTGATGGGTCGACCGACGAACTCAGCGGTTTCGAGATTAACATTGCAGACTTCATTTCCGTCGACACCGGCAACTTTGGAATTCAGAAAGTGGGTGACCAGTTGCGATTTGTATCGAATGATGGATCTGCACATCTGAAGATTGGCAGTTTTGAAATTGGTATCACTGGCGCTGACTTGGTTGTTGTCTTGAATGAAGATGGTACACGAGCGGTTGGTACGGCGAACGGCACCTTCCAGATGCTGGGTGGACACTTCGCTTCGGCAACCGCCGCCTCGGTAGACATTCAATTGAATAACACGACCACCGATTACAGCGCCTCTAATCTGACCGTGAACGTTGGATCACTGAGCGCGACCCTCGATGTTGGGCTTGCCGAGGAAAAATTCACCGCGACAGACGTTGAAGTGACTTTGGTAAATTTCGCCACACTGACCGGAGATTTCTCTTTCCAGAAATCCGGTGCACAGATTTCAGCTGTGGCGACGGATGCAGCGGCCGAGCTAAGAGCGGGTAATTTCGCCATTGGTGTGAGTGCTGCGAGCTTAGCGCTGGTCTTAACATCGAACAACAAACTCGCAATGCGGGCAAATGGCACAGCTTCGTTCATAGGCGATGTCGTGGCCAATGCGACCGCGGCTTCGGTCACCGTTGCTTTCAACGACACATCAACGGACTTCACGGGGCAATCACTCACGATCGACGGAAACACAGCATCACTTGACGTTGGGCTTAGCGTCCAAGAAGTTTCGATGACCGGCTTGAGTGCTGAAATCAGTGGTTTCATAAGTTTCGGTGGCGACTTTGGTTTTGAACTTGATGGGACCGATATCAATGTCTCGGCAAGTAACGCCTATGCGCAAGCCGAAGCAGGCAATTTCAAAGTCGGTGTGGTGAACGGCAGCGTCGCGATGATTTTGACGAATGCAAATACTTTGGCGATGAGCGCCAGCGGTAGCGTGATATTTCAAGGTGATAGTTTTGCCAATGTGACAGCGACCAGTGTGTCCGTGAAGTTCAATGACACGGGAAGCGACAGGAACGAAGTGATTTCAATCAACGGGGTTGACGCATCCCTTGTCGCACTTGATGGCGAGAGTAGTATTTCAGTTACGGGTTTGCAGGCCGATATCTCAGGGTTTATCACCTTTGGTGGCGACTTCGGTTTTGAACAGAGTGACTCAGCGATCAGAGGCAGTGCAAATGGTGTCTTTGCAAGGGTTGAAGCGGGTACTTTTCAAGCCGGAGTAACCTCCGGGTCATTAGCAATGATTTTGAACAACAACAACGAAATTGCACTCAGTGTTGCGGGCAGTAATCTCGTGTTCACTGGCGGAAATTTTGCATCTGCTAGTGCTGTCAGTGTGTCGATAAGCTACAACGAGACGTCAACTGACTACAGCGCAGCGCCCGAAGCGATTAGCCTCGACGGCATCTCGGCTACCTTGAGTGCGGCCAAAGGCGCGGCCAGTGTCTTAATCGATGATTTAGCTGTGAGTATTTCAGGTTTTGCCACCTTGACCGGTGACTTCAGTTTCAGTCTTGATGGAACTTCTGTTACGGGAGTGGCTAGTGATGTCACAGTGCGATTGTCTGCAGGGGGATTAACCGCCGGGCTCGACAACGGTGTTCTAGGAATGGAATTCTTCGCCGACAATACCATGGTCGTTGAAGCCAGCGGCGCCTTGTTTTTGACGGGCGGGAATTTTGCGAGTGCCAGCGCGAATGGTGTGCTTCTCAGGTATAACGATACTGGGCTCGATTACACAGGAATTGCTCTGACGGTCGACAGCTCGGACTATCTGTTTGTCGATATGCCTTCCTCCTCCGATCTAAAAACCTTAACTGTAACTAGCTTACAGGCTGATTTTGCTGATTTTATTTCGGTAAGCGGTAACTTCAGCTTTAGCTTGACTGGCGGAGAGCTGATAGTCGTGGCTGAGAATGCATCTGCGGTAGTTGTTGCAGGTTCATTCAGCGCCGGTGTAAATGACGGACAAATTGGTCTGGTAAACAAAGCTGATGGAACTCAGGCCCTGGAAGCCTCGGGAAGTTTGTTCGTCTCGGGTGGTGATTTTTCTCAGCTCTCTGCCAACCTCGCAGCTGTGCACTTCAACACGTCAAATACCGCTTACACTGGCACCACGATTGAGGCGGGTGAGTTGAGCTATACCTATTCAGATCTCGAGGCGGCGCTCAATTTGCAGGTTCTCTCAATCTCGGGGCTGCAAGGTGAAATTGGCGATTTCATCAGCTTTGGTGGAAATTTTGTTTTTGAGCGAACCACTGGTGCAGCAGGGACACAAGTTAGAGCTGTCGCGAACAGCGCCTATGCCTTCATGCAAGCCGGCGATGTACGCGTGGGTTTGGACAATGGCAGTTTTGCGCTTATTTTGAACACGGATGACACTAAGGCCCTGCAGGCGACTGGTTCTCTGTTGGTCGAAGGAGGGGAGTTCGCATCAGCGACGGCGACGGATATCACTGTCAATCTAAATGAATCAACGATCGATTACAGCGCAGCGCCAATCACCTTAACAATCGACGGTATTAGTGCAGATTTGTCCAGTGCTCTAAACACGGAAAGCATCACAATCACAGATTTGGCACTTGAATTCGCTGGTATATTCAATCTTGCGGGTGATTTTGTATTCTCACGATCTGGCTCCTTTCCCAACAGCGTGATTGAGGTGGCCGCTAACGATGTTACCGCAGCGCTGGAAGCGGGCGGTTTTTCCGCCGGTGTTCAAAACGGAACGCTTGCGATGTTGTTAAATGACGATAACACAAGCGCACTTACCGCAACTGGCAACTTGCTTTTTCAGGGAGGAGGCTTTGCAAGTGCGACGGCCTCTGCAGTTGAAGTGAATTTCAATACAACAACAACAGATTATGCAGCGGCACCTAAGACCATTGCCTTAGCAGGCGTCAGTGAGGACATTGTCGCTGCGGTTGATTCAAGCAGTGTCACGATCACGGGGTTGGATGTTCAGGTTGGCGATTTTGTGTCTGTAACGGGTAACTTCGGTTTTAGTCTCGGCTCCACAGGCCAGGTGCTGGGGATTGCTCAGCAAGCAAGCGCTAGTCTTGCCGCAGGTGACTTCTCAGTTGGATTAAACAGCGGTACTTTGGGACTGGTGCTGAACGTTGACGGTACCAAAGTAATTCAGGCGAGTGGCACTTTCTTTTTAGCGGGTGGCGATTTTGCGGACATACAGGCTACGAGCATCGAATTAACTTTTAACGATACAGGCATAGCCTACACAGGCGTTGCTCTTGCTGTTGATGATCTCAGCTACACATTTACTAACCTGGAAGCGGCAGACATTGAAAAAGTAACGGTGACTGGTTTTAGTGCAGCGTTTGGTGGATTTGTCTCTTTGTCAGGAAGTTTCTTCTTTGAGCGTTCTGTTACAGATGGTGATGCGAAGGTACTGATTACCGCGACTGATGCGAACGCCTTTGTTGGCGCAGGCGCAGGAACAGCAGATGCAACGGGCTTGTTATTAAGCGAAGTCGATGCAGCATTAGTGATTTACGAAAATGGTTTAAATAGCACTTCTGCTCTTACTGCGAGCGGTCAGGCAGGCCTTACCGGTATAGATAACTTGACTCTGAGTGGCGAAATGCATGTTCGGGTAAATCAGACGGGTGGTCTAGTTAATGAGGTCGTTCGGTTTGGGGATAAGGAAATCGCAATTTTGTTTGAAACAGGCGAAGAGTCGCTTGTTCAGGCAAACGGTAGTGTGAATGTTGCGGCGTCCGATTTCTTAGCTTTCGATGGTAAGTTCGTTTTTGAAACAGCCGAAACAACGACCGGTACAGTGACCGACACGGTCATTAGAGTTGCTGCGACACAAGTCGCCGCTTTTCTTGGTGCTGGCAGAAAGACCCTCGATGCAACCGGTATTGAAATCAGCGATGGCACCTTTGGTCTGTTGATTAACAAGTCCATTGATTCAACCGCTGTTGCTGGTGCTGCAGCAGCGAGTACTTATGCTCTTGCTGCGTCTGGCACAGCGTCGGTCGTAGGAGTTGACGACTTGACAATCACCGGTTCATTGATGGCGCGCTTGAACAACACAGGCGGAGCTGTCAATGAAACGATAACAACGCTAGCAGGGGATGTTGATATCGTCTTCGCCGCCGACGAAGGCAATGCCCAGTTGTTGGAAGGTGCAATCACACTGGACATCGCAGGCTTCGTCGGTCTTGATGGTGAATTTAGTTTTGAAAAAAGTGATGAGGTCAGTGGCACAGTTACTGACACTGTCATCAAAGTCGCAGCCACTAATGTTAATGCCTTCGTAGGCGCTGATCGTGGTAATGCAGATGCTGCAGGCGTCCAACTCCAGAATGGAGAACTCGGGTTGTTGCTGTACCAGACTGTTGACTCCTCCGCAGCAGAGGGAGCTTCTCCTAGTGGTACTTATGCGATAAACGTTTCTGGTGATGCGGGGCTGGTTGGCGTACCTAACATCACTGCCTCAGGGACGCTTGCTGTTCTAATAAACAATACGGGTGGCGCGGTATCGGAAACGCTAACAGTACCTGGTGGTTCAGTTTCGATTGAGTTCTCCGCGAGTCAGGGTGATTACCAGAGCGTTGAAGGAAGCGTCGCGTTGGCGATCGCAGGTTTTGTATCGCTATCAGGTGAATTCAGTTTTGATAAGACCGACGTGGTTACGCCCGGTTCAGGCGGATCAAGTTCACCAGCGTTAACTAATCTTTTATTTGAAGGGGGAAGCGCTGCTGTTTCAGATGAGCTGTATCAGCAATTGAAAGATGAGCTCGCAGCCGAACAAGATAGATTGGCAGCAAACGGAGAAGTTCTAAGTTCAGTTGAATTCACTGTTGGTGCGTCCGCCTTTAATGAAAAACATGTTGATACAAACAATGATCTGATAGTTTTTTCTGGTGAACACGGGTTTGCAGATGGACAAAAAATCGTCTACTCAAGTGGCGCCGGTGTGGCTGTTGGCGGCTTAAGTGATAGCTCAACGTATTTTGTAAACGTTGTTGATCCAAATACTGTTCAAATCTCTTTGACTTCAGGTGGTGTTGTCATTGATCTCACGAGCGATGGCACCGGGTTACAACAGCTGATTCCCGTGTTCGATTTCGATACTGAGAACAGCATCCTCGTGGATGTTGTCACAAACGAAATCAATTTTACCAGTGTCCACGGGTTTGAAGCGGGAGATCGGGTTAAGTACTCAAGTGCTGCAAATGCGAATGTGATTGAAGGTTTGGTTGACGGAGAAAACTATTTTGTGCTTTTGACCGATGCCGACACGATTCAATTGTCCCTCACTTCTGGTGGTTCGGCTATCGATCTAACGGGCGAGGGAAGCGGTGATCACAGCCTGGAGCAAGTGTTAAGTTTCGATAGTAGTAACGATATAGTCGTCGAAGTGACCGATGATACGATAGTGTTTGGGTCTGCTCACGGATTTGGCGAGAACGATAGGTTGCTCTACAGCGTCAGTGGCGGCGATGCAATAGGTGGGTTGACCGACCAAACGGTTTACGATGTCATTGTGAAAGACAGCAAAACGATTCAGTTGTCAAACAGTAGTACTGGACCGCCGCTAGATCTCACATCGGATGGTACCGGCACGCACAATCTTGCGAGGGTACTAACGCTAGAGGTGGGTAGTGTACCTGTAGTCGACACCGTAGCTGAAACACTAACATTCCGCGATAAGCATTATCTAAACACCGAAGATACAGTCATCTATCAAGTTGTCGACGGTAGTAAGATTGGAAATCTCACAAAATCCTCTGGTATTTATTACGTCATCGTTGTCGATGACAACACGATCCAATTAGCCTCAACAAAAATTCTCGCCCGTTTTGGTGAAGACATCAATCTGCTGAGTCAAGGTAGCGGCCAACAAAGCCTCTATAAATCAACGGATATCTTCCTAGACGAAACCAATATCTCTGACATCACTTCAGATGTGATTAATTTGGGAACAGATCACGATCTGAATGAATTTCAGCAAGTAGTGCTAGATGTGAACGCAGGTTCAAATCCGTTTGTTGGGTTGGTTGCGGGTAACACTTACTGGGTGCATAGAGTTGATAACGATAGCCTTCAGTTGGCTGAAAGCCGAGACGATCTGGTCGCTGGAAATTACTTGAGTATAACGCTCGATGTGGCAGCTACTTCGAGCTGGCGCTTCAGAGCTGTTGTTAATTTTGGTACGCAGGAAGCTGGTACTGCGGTTGATACTTCGGCTAATGCGATTAGTTTTCCATCTGATCACGGATTTGTCTCAGGCGAAGAAATTCAATACAAGGTGGGCAATGACCCCTCCAGCCTCACGATCGGCGGGCTAATCGACGGAAATAGCTACTTTGTTGTCGCCGTCGATTCGAATACCTTTCAATTGGCTGCAACAAATGATGGCCCTGTAATTAATCTGACTTCTGCTGGCCTTGGCTACCAGTCATTCACTTCGCAGGTTGGAGTTGATTTTTCCGCGACTAATTCCCTACATATCGATACGTCACTAAATAGAATTCTGTTCGATGCTGATCATGGCTTGGCAAATGGCGACCAAGTAACTTACGCGTCACAGTTTACAGCGGGTGATGAAAATATTGGTGGGCTCGTTAACGGAAACGACTACTTTGTTCGACTTGTAGATGCGCAAACAATTGAGCTAAGTTTGACTTCTGGTGGTGCCGTTGTGAGCCTCACGAGTGATGGAGTTGGTGATCACCAGTTTACCTATAATCCCGTCACATTCAGTAGTACGGGAACTGTCGCGATAAACACAGCTACCGATGTCATTAATTTTGTCGGTGCGGATTTAATCGCTAATGGCACCAAGGCAACCTACGACGCGGGTGCCGGAACGGCGATAGGCGGTTTGATCGACGGCAACGATTATTTCGTTATATCTGCCGGTGCAGGCAGTCTCCAATTAAGTGCAACCGCTGATGGGGCAGCGATTGACTTGACCGGTCCGGGCGTAGGACAACATCGACTCATTCTAGACGGAGTCGAGTTCGATGCTGATGATAATCTCGCTCAGACGAGGCAAGACAACTTACTTGCGCTTTCGGATAGGTTGTCACACGACCTTGGCATAACAGTCACAATCAATGCGGGCACTGTCAGTAGTACAACAGACCCGTCGGTATCGGAAACCGCCCAGCAGACGAAAGATGCCAGAAACGTTACGTTTAGTGCAGTTACTGCTACGTTCACCACAGCCGCGCAAACGGAAACAACAGTTACCGTCGCAGCGACAAATGTAACTGCCTTCCTTGGTGCCAACGAAGGCACGGCAAGTGAGATCGGCGTCAAACTTACAGGCGCAGAACTGGGCCTGCTGATTTTTAAGACGGTTGATCACACAGCTGCCCCGGGCACGGCGCCCGCAAGCATCTACGCTCTCACAACGAGTGGTAGTGCCGCTATTGTTGGTGTTCCCGCCCTCACTTTAAGCGGCACTCTCTCCGCTAGAATGAATACAACAGGCTCAACGATAAATAGAACGTTGACGACACCTGGGGGTTCGGTTGACGTCGAGTTCGTTGCAGGCGAAGAGAATCTGCAGAGTCTGTCTGGTAACAATTTAACGCTAGATGTAGCGGGATTTGTAACAATTCAAGGTGATATCGGATTCGAAAGCAGTGGTGTGACGCCGAACACCATTATTCAGCTGGTGGGTGAAAATATTGAGGCTTCGCTCGGTGCGGGCGGATTTGCTGTTGGTGCGAGCAACGGCGCGCTTGCATTGATCCTCAATGAAGATCAAACATTTGCTTTAAACGCGACTGGTTCGTTCTTCTTTACCGGTGGTGACTTTGCCAATGCAACGGCGACAACTGTTTCTGTGGCTTACAACGATACAACAACAGACTATAGCTTGACGCCGGTTGTCGTTGACATTGATGGTATTAGTGCAAACGTCAATGCGGGGCTTGATACGTCTTTAATATCCGTCGCCGGTCTGGCAGTCGACATATTAGGTTTTGCTAGCATCAGCGGTGACTTTGGCTTCCGCCTCTCTGGTACAAATATCGAAGTTGCAGGTAACGAGGTAACTGCGCAACTTGGTGCGGGTGACTTTATAGTCGGTGTCGAAGACGGCAACTTGGCCATGCTGCTGGCGGCTGACAACACAACAGCA
>ENA-UZWX01002104-UZWX01002104.1-metagenome-genome-assembly--contig:-Day-4---50m-contig-2104_pt1 | contig 21624 bp, 17 predicted proteins | sample MGYA00260347_ERZ794907 | MGnify/ENA metagenome assembly ERZ794907 | reverse complement strand
AGGCTCCTTTCCCACTGGTACAGATAATTCATGGTGGCCCTCATGGTCCGCGTGATTACTGGGGTTGGAATAGCGAAGCACAATTTTTAGCGAGTCGAGGTTATGCAGTAGTATCGGTAAATTTCAGAGGGTCTGGCGGTTATGGAGAAGCTTTTGAAGAATTAGGCTACCATGAGTGGGGCGGTAAAATGATTAATGACATGACCGATGCAACTCTGTGGATGGTTGATAATGGCTATGCAGATAAAGATAAAATGTGTGTATATGGTGGTTCTTATGGTGGCTATGGTACTCTGCAAAGCGTAGTAAGAGAGCCGGACTTGTATAAGTGTGCCTTAGGATATGTTGGTGTATATTCTTTGCATGAAATGAAAAAGTCAGGCGATATTCCAAAGCGTGAAAGTGGCCGTAAATTTTTAGATCATGTTTTAGGTACTGATGACGATCTATTAACCGCGTTTTCACCTGCTTTAAATGTAGATAAAATCAAGGCTGACTTGTTTATTGCCCATGGTGAAGACGATGTTCGTGTACCTATGGAGCAATATGAAGCCTTAACTGAGAATTTAGATAAAATAGGCAAACCATACAAATCAATGGTTAGGGATGAAGGCCATGGCTTTCAGCAAGACAAAAATAAATATGATCTTTATCGAGCTATGGAAAAGTTTTTTGCCAAGCATTTGAAATAGGAATAAATTTAAAATAGGTTTATTGAAATTCGTTTTATTAAATTAAGGTGAATGCCTGTTATAAGGAAAGCTATTTAAATTAAGGGAGATTCAATACAATAAACGCGGACATGAGAATTTTAAAAAGTTGAGATATTTGTATGATTTTTTCAAATTTTTAGCAAAACATGTCCGCCCTTTCTTAGGTGAGAGAATGGATTCAGGAAGATACAATTATGTTGTGTTTTTTTAGACTGCCTTGCCTAAGAAATATCATCTAAACATAAAAATAAGTTTGACTTACTACGAAGAAATTAGTAAAACATACGCTGGCAAAACATTTGTGCCTATCTTAGGTTGTTTTGCATACAATTAATGCAATTTTAAACTCCTGCCTTGACAGCTTGATTGTCATTTGGGATTATTAAATTTCTGTATTTATAAAAAGTTAAAAATAAAAAGTTAAAAATAAAAAGTACAAATAAAAAGTTACATAAAAAACGATAGATTTTTATATTTGCGGTAACAAAAATCTTTGTTATCAAAATTTAAATAGCAATTGGTTGGGAACTATGTCCAAAGTAAGTAAGAAAAGCCTTATCGCTACGGCAATGGTAGGCGTACTAGCATTAACAGGTAGCAACATCGCTGCCGCAGATGCACTAACAGATCTTCAAAAAGCTGAAGCTAAAATATTTAAGCAATCAGCTAAATCACAAGCAAAAATCAACACTATTTACGAGCAAACGCAAGATCTTCTTGCTGAATACCGTAATACTGTTGATGAAGCTGACGTTCTCCGTGGTTATAACGACCATGTACAACGTATGGTTGATGATCAAAAAGCAAATATCGCCTCACTGCAAAAGCAAATTGATGGTATCGATGAAGTTAAACAAGGTGTTGTACCTCTAATGTACAAAATGATTGATACCTTAGAAAAGTTCATCGAGTTAGATATACCTATGAACATTGAACGTCGTAAAGAGCGTGTTGCTAATTTACGTGACGTTATGACTAACTCAAACGTAACAACGTCAGAGCAATTTCGTTTAGTGCTTGAAGCATTCGAAATTGAAGCGGGTTACGGTACTATTTTTGATGCTTACCAAGCAGAAATGGACTTTAATGGCACAACATTAACGGCTGATTTTGTTCACATGGGACGTATCGCTTTTGTTGCACAATCCTTAGATGGTAAACGTTCTTGGTTATGGAATAACCAAAACCGTGCATGGGAAGAACTAGGTGATGAATATTTGAAACCTGTTAAAGATGCTATCGCAATGGCGCGTAAGCAACTTCCACCAGATTTAATTAAATTACCAGTATTTGCAGCAGGAGCAGAATAATGAAGAAAGTTATTAATTTTGTAACGGCAGCAGTAATGATGACAGCTGGCTTAGTTGCAACAACACAAGCAAATCAGTTAGATGATTTATTAAAACAAGTTAAGGCTGATCGTGTTTCTGAAGCTAAACTTGATAAAAAACGTGAAGCTGAATTTAAATCAGCTCGTGCTGACAAGCAAGCGCTATTAAATAAAGCGAAAAAAGAGTTAAAAAACCAAGAAGCGCGTAATAAACGTTTAACTAAAGAATATGCTGCTAACGAAATTACGCTAGCGCAAAAAGAAGTTGAACTAGATAATGCTACGGGTACTTTAGGAGAAATGTTTGGTGTTTCTCGTGCGGCGGCTGCAGGAGCTTATGGTCAAATTGCTACTTCAATTGTAAGTGCTGAATTCCCTGGCCGTGGCGAAGCGCTTAACCGCATTGCTAATGCTAAAGAAATTCCAGCATTAGAAGATCTTGAAGAGTTATGGTTTGCCCTGCAAACTGAAATGACTCAATCAGGCAAAGTGTCTAAATTTACTGCTGAAGTGACTAACTTAGATGGTTCTAAATCTACTGAAACGGTTACTCGTTTAGGTACTTTCAACTTAGTATCAGATAATGGTTACTTAACTTACAACGATGAAGTAGGTCAAGTTCAACCTTTACCTAAGCAGCCGGCTGGTTACATTTCTGGTACTGCATCAAGCTTTTTTAATACTAGCTCAGGTTACTCTGGTGTTTATGTGGATCCTTCACGTGGTGGTATCTTATCTTTAGAAACTCGTAAGAAAACGCTTGAAGAGTTCTTCCATGAAGGTAAAGAAGTTGGTTACGCTATTACGGTTCTTTTAATTATTGGTTGTTTAATTGCCCTTGAACGTGTAATTGTTCTAGGCGGCATGAGCTCTAAAATTAAAGCACAAGAGAAAAACCTTGATACACCAAATGAGAATAACCCACTAGGTCGTTTACTTAAAATTTACCATGAAAACAAATCTGTTGATGCTGAAACATTAGAGCTGAAACTTGATGAAGGTATATTACGTGAAACACCAAAAGTAGATCGTGGTGTTAACTTAATAAAAATGTTCGCTGCCATTGCTCCATTAATGGGCCTATTAGGTACGGTTATCGGTATGATTATGACGTTCCAAACGATTACTTTGTTTGGTACAGGTGACCCGAAAATTATGGCTGGTAATATCTCACTAGCGTTAGTTACAACAGCATTAGGTTTGATTTGTGCACTACCACTTATTTTAATCCACTCAGTTGTTGCTGGTAAAGCGAAAAGTGTCTTACAAAAACTAGACGAGCAAAGCGCAGGCTTAATTGCTGCGATTGCTGAGAAGGAGTCTAAATAATGTTATTCCTGATAGAGCTTTGGGAATCTGTCAGGGGTTTTATTGCAACTGGCGGTAACGTACTTTACGTTGTTGCCTTTGCACTCTTATTGATGTGGATAATGATGATAGAGCGCTATTGGTTCTTGTCATCTGTCTACCCAGCAATGAAGAAAGATATTGTTTCTCGTTGGGACGCACGCACAGACACAACGTCTTGGTATGCACATCGTATTAGAGAGACTTGGATTTCCGAAGCAAATGAACTGCTTGAACAGCGCATGATCACCATCAGAACTTTAGTGGCAATGTGTCCATTAATTGGTTTGTTGGGGACAGTTACCGGTATGATTGGTGTGTTTGAAACAATGGCACAACAAGGTACAGGTAATCCGCGTTTAATGGCCGCAGGTATATCGCAAGCAACTATTCCGACTATGGCGGGTATGGTAGCAGCACTATCTGGCGTGTTTTTTAGTTCAAGACTAGACGCTCAAGTTAAACTAGCAAAGGCTAAACTGGTTGACAGTTTACCTCATCACTAGAGAGATATTTTCATGGCACGTAAAAAGATTCGTGAGGACGAAGAAGCGGTAATTGATATGACACCGATGTTAGACATCGTATTTATCATGCTGATCTTCTTCATTGTAACCACTTCTTTTGTTAAAGAAGCAGGTATTGAAGTAAACAAACCAAAAGCAGCACAACAAACTAAACAGAAAAACGCTAACATCTTTGTTGCAATTAAAGATAATGGTGAGATTTGGTTAGATAAAGGTCGTGTTGACGTCGAACGTGTTGGCGCAAGGATTGAAAAATTACTTGCTGAGCAACCAACTGACGTGGTTATTATCCAAGCTGACAAAGATGCTAAACATGGTGTTGTTGTCAAAGTAATGGATGCAATTAAAGAAGCAGGAAGTGGTCTTAGAATCTCTATTGCTGCAGCTAAGGGGTAGAGTATGGGACGCTTTTTAGTATCAATACTACTAGGCGCTGCGGTTACCTTTGGTTTATTTGCTTTTATGGCTTTCCTTGTTTCTAGCGGTGATAGAAGCAAGGATGAGGCACAAGAGAATATAATCGTAGAAGTAAACACTACGCCACCAAAGTCTTCTGCAGAGACACGTCGTCGTGTACCGCCTCCACCGCCGCCGCCGCCTAAAGCGCCACCAAAACAGGCTCCGCCAGAGCCTGAAGCAAGCAATGATGGTGCAGGGTTGCAGTTTAATATGCCAGGTGTACAACTATCTGGTGCATCAACTGGATTATCTGCACCTGGTGCTGGTTTTGGTCGTGATGGTGATGCAACACCAATTGTTCGAATAGAGCCTAAGTACCCTGTTCAAGCAGCTCGTGATGGTAAAGAAGGTTGGGTTAAACTTTCATTTACTATCAATGAAATTGGTGGTGTTGAAGATGTTAAAGTAATTGAAGCAAAACCTAAGCGTGTTTTTGATAAAGAAGCTAAGCGTGCACTTAGAAAGTGGAAGTACAAACCAAAAGTTGTTGATGGTAAACCATTAAAACAACCTGGTTTAACAGTGCAACTTGACTTTAAAATGGACGGAGAGAAGTAGTTATGTCTATACAGTTTAACCTTAAGTACTTTTCTTTTAGGAAAGTATCGACTTCTCTAGTCGTTATTGCTTCTCTTTTAGTGGCTCAAGCACCTTTTGCAGATAGTGTATTGGCGGCGACTGCTAAGAAAGAAGAAAAGAAGAAACGTCCTACGCAGCTGGTTGGTCCAAAAGTTGGTAAAAAAATTCAGAAAGCATTTGAACTTTATGCTGGTGACGAAAAGAAGGGTATTAAGTCTGATATAGATGGTGCCCTAGTTATTTTGTTGGACATTAGTGCTAAGAAAGCCTACGACAAAGCTTATGTTTCACGCTTTATCGCAGTTATGTACGCTACAAAAGGTAGTCAAGAGAAAGAAGCTATAAAATACTTGAAGCTAGCTGTAGGTCCAGACCTTTTAAATGAGGTTGACCATGGTGAAGCATTAAAGTTATTAGCTGATTTGCAAATGCAAACCAAGGATTACGCTAGCGCATTGGCTAACTACTATGCGTGGATGGAATTTACAGGTAAAGACGATGGCAATACTTGGGTTAAAATTGCCCAAGCTAACTATGAGTTGAAGCAATTAGATAAAATGATTGTACCAGCTGATAAAGCTATTGCTGCATTTGGTGATAAACCAAACCAAAATCCCTACATTTTAAAGCTTACTTCATATTATGAACGTAAAAAATATAAAGAAGCGATTGATGTTTTAGAAACGGTTATTTTAATTTTTCCTGAAAATAAGGCGTGGTGGACTCAACTACCTATGTTTTACTTGTTAGTGGAAGATTTCCCTAAAGCTGTGCAAACACTCGACTTAGCTTATAAACAGGGTTTTCTTGAAAAAGAATCTCAGTTCAAAACCTTAGCTAGCTTGTATTCTTCTTCAGAAGTGCCTTATAAAGCAGCTATGTTGTTAGAAAAGCATATTGCTTCAGGTGAAATCACCCGTGATGATAAAAACATTTCTGTATTAGCTAATGCTTGGCATGCGGCGCTGCATATTAGCACTGCTGCAAAGTATTATGGTGAACTGGCTAAATTGACTAATGAAGCTAAGCATTACCGTAAGCAAGGTATGTTGTTAAAGCAAGATGAGCAATTTAATAAAGCAATTCCTGCGCTGCAAAAAGCGTTAGAACTTGGTGTTAAAAATAAAGGTCGCATTTACATGAGTATTGCAGAGTCTTACTTTTACCTTGAAAAGTACAAGAAAGCTCACGCTGCAATTAATAAAGCAATGGAAGATCCTAAGTCGCGTAAAGCTGCTAAGAGCTGGAAAGGCTTTATTGTTGATACTGCTAGACGTAAAAACGTTTCAATTTAGTATATTTAGTTTAATTACTATTAATATTAAATCCTTAAAAAACCAGCATGGATGCTGGTTTTTTTATGTGCCCTTAAAATTTAATAAAGCATAATTTTTTGAAATTTTAATTAGCACTTGATGGTCTATGTAAAAAGTCATATAACTAATACATTATACCTAAGTGAAGTCAGTATCCTGCGTTTTGTGTTCATTTAGGTATAAGTATCAATAATTTAAATAAAAAGGAAACATGTCATGAATCTACTTAAAAAATCTGGTTTAGCTGCTGTAATGGGCTTATTAGCATTGTCAGTTTTTGCCAGCAATGTTGCTAAAGCAGAAACTAACCCATTTGCTGCTAAAGATGTAGTAACCATCGCATCGCACGGTGGCGAAGGTAAGTGCGGCGAGGGTAAGGCCACAAAAGGTAAATGTGGCGAAGGAAAGTGCGGCGAAGGTAAAGCCAAAGCCATGGGTAAAGGTAAGTGTGGCGAAGGAAAGTGCGGCGAAGGTAAAGCCATGGGTAAAGGTAAGTGTGGCGAAGGTAAAACCATGGGTAAAGGTAAGTGTGGCGAAGGAAAGTGCGGAGAAGGTAAAGCCATGGGTAAAGGTAAGTGTGGCGAAGGTAAAGCCATGGGTAAAGGCAAATGTGGCGAAGGAAAGTGCGGAGAAGGTAAAGCCAAAGCCATGGGTAAAGGTAAGTGTGGCGAAGGAAAGTGCGGTGAAGGTAAAGCAAAAGCCATGGGTAAAGGTAAGTGTGGCGAAGGAAAGTGTGGTGAAGGCAAAAGTAAAAAGTGTGGTGGTTAATTCACTAGGCTAAACTTTTAATATCAATAAAAAACGAGCTTAATAGCTCGTTTTTTTATTCATTTATAACATAACCTTTACTTGATAAGAGTTTGAGGGGGTATTCAGTTTTCTTCAGAATGCCACTTACCATCAGGGATGTTTGTAATTACGTTGATACACTTTACGGGTGATACTAATAGTGATTAAAAACTGTTAAAATTACTTTAAGTCTATACCTCTCCCTCATTACTAGGAACTCTCTTGAACAATAATGATGTAATACGCCGCTTGCGCTACACTTTTAATTATAACGACAAACAAATGATGGCATTGTTTGCTTCAGCAAATATGACGGTAAGTCGTGAGCAAGTAAGTCAGTGGTTAAAAAAAGATAATGACAGTGATTTTGTTGTCTGCTCAGATATCGAACTTGCTAGCTTTCTTAATGGCTTCATTAATGAAAAACGCGGTAAGAAAGAGGGACCACAAGCGGTAGCCGAGCGAAGGCTAACCAATAACATAATTTTAACTAAGTTAAAGATTGCCCTAAACCTAAAGGCCGAAGAGCTTATCTCTTTACTTGATAGTGTAGATTTTCGCCTAAATAAACCAGAATTAAGTGCTTTTTCAAGAAAGCCAGATCATAAACACTATCGAGAGTGTAAGGATCAAGTATTACGTAATTTACTACAAGCAATAGATAAAAAATATCATGTTGCCAGAACGACAAAATTTACCAAGGATGTTTCTGAAAGTAACAGTCTTGGTCATAAAGGTTCAGGAAAAAAACACTTTAAAAGTAAGAGTAAAGAGCCTCAAGTTGATGGTGCAAGACCAAATGCCAGTGCTATTTATGTTAACCCAAAAAATGAAAAAAGTAACAAGGCCAATTCTTCACGTAACACCTTAAAACTCAAGCCTGAAGATATCTATAAACAGCCTGATAAATAAAACCAAAGTGCAAGCATACCAATACAAATGAAAGATAAGGGTGGAAAAGCAGCCAAAACCTTGATGATACAAGGTACTACGTCTGATGCAGGTAAAACAACTTTAGTTGCTGGTTTGTGTCGTTTTTTTGCAAAACAAACTTTTAAAGTGGCACCCTTTAAACCACAAAATATGGCACTGAACAGTGCCGTAACCTCCTGTGGTGGTGAAATTGGTCGTGCTCAAGCACTTCAAGCTAAAGCGGCTAATGTTGCTCTTGATGTCGATTTCAATCCTATTTTGCTTAAGCCTAATTCTGATACTGGCGCACAAGTCATTATCCATGGTAAAGCTATCTCAGCGATGGAAGCCGCGCAATATCAAGATTATAAAAAAACAGCCATGTATGCGGTGCTTGAGTCTCATCAAAGGTTAAGCAAGCAATATCAGTTGATTGTCGTTGAAGGGGCGGGTAGCCCAGCAGAGATAAACCTTCGAGAAGGTGATATTGCTAATATGGGCTTTGCTGAAGCGGTTAATTGTCCGGTTATTATTGTTGCTGATATAGATAAAGGCGGTGTTTTCGCTCAGCTTGTTGGCACCTTGATGTTATTGTCTCAATCAGAGCAACAGCGCGTTGTAGGTTTTGTTATCAATCGTTTTCGCGGCGATATTGCTTTATTAGAGTCAGGACTTACCTGGCTTGAACAGAGAACTAATAAACCAGTGCTTGGCGTGCTGCCTTATTTGCATGGCCTAGATATTTCTTCTGAGGATGCTTTAGTTACCCAACAAGGGAAAACAGCAGCGCATAAAATTCGCGTCGTGGTATTGGTTTATCCACATATGAGCAACCACACCGACTTCGATGCTTTGCGTCATCATCACAATATTGATTGTCAGTTTCTTTTTGCCAAGAGCCCACAGATTAAAGCCGCTATTCCTGCATGCGACCTAATTATTTTACCGGGTAGTAAAAATGTTATTGCTGATTTGCAATTTTTACGAGCTCAAGATTGGCCGCAAGATATTGCCAAACATCTACGTTATGGGGGCAAAATTTTGGGAATTTGTGGGGGGTATCAAATGTTAGGAAAGCATATTTTTGACCCTCTCTTGATTGAGGGACAAATTTCTAGTTGTCATGGTTTAGATTACTTACCTATCACCAGTGAGTTACAAGCTATAAAAACATTGACCAATGTACAAGGGCAACTACACCTTAAACAGAAAAATGTCACAGTGACAGGTTATGAAATTCATGCAGGCAAGAGCGAGCTACTAATACGCTCTGATATAGTAACCAAACCTTTAATAACCATTGATACCGAAGAACACGGCTTAGTTAGTGAAGATGATCAAGTGGCGGGTTGTTATTTTCATGGGCTGTTTGATTGTCCTGAGGCTTTACAGCTTGTGATGAGTTGGGCAGGTGAAAATGTAGGGCAAGGTGTGAGTATTGATGAGCTTGAAAATATTGCTATTAATAGAATAAGTGATGCCTGTGAACAGTATCTTGATATGGATAAAATTGAGGCGTTAGTTAACGCTTGGTATTAAAGTAGCCAAGCGACCTTAAGAGTTATAATTAAAACCTTGAAGGCGCTTGGAAATAGCTAGATGATTTTTATCAGATAGCTAAACTTTGATATAAATCAAAACATACTTGCTTTGTCTTGTTAGAATCAGAGTATGGCGATTTTGTGTTGCTATGATTTAATTAAACAAAGAGAGAAATATTCCTGTGTCAGATAATAAAAATAATGAGCAAGAAAAACTGCAAAAACCAATCGTTTATTCATGCTCTGGTTGCTCAAACCTAGCGCAAATGGCGCATAATATTTCATTGAACCTTGATGGTGATGGTATTGCCGAGATGTCGTGCGTATCAGGTGTTGCCGGCAAAGTTGGTCCTATTATGGATTTAGCTAATTCAGGTAGACCAATAATTGTTATCGATGGCTGTGGTTTGTCTTGTACCAAATCTTGTCTTGAAGCAAGTGGTTTGAATGCCGACTATCACTACCAAATTAGTGATTTAGGTTTTGAAAAACGCAGTAAATGGAATGATTCTCTTACTGAGAATACCATCGCTATGAAAAGCATTTACGATAAATTACTTGAAGAAGGTTTTGGCTTTCAAACAAAGAAATAGTTTTTTTAGTGATAAGTATCGGGCTTTTAAACACGATACTTTAACTATTATTCTACACTTGCCTAAGGTTAATAGTTAACCCAATGGGCATAATTCTCATTCTTTCCTAATGCCGACTGGCTACCTTTTAGGGAAAAATCATAACCGCATAATGAAAACTTACCTCGAAAGGCAAGCGCTTGAATAAGTGCTTGGCTATCAAGTGGTGAAAAACTGGCAAAATAGTCAGTATTTGCTGCGTCTTTCCTTTCAACATTAACACTTAAAGTACGTATTGGCTTACCCTTATCGAAGCTAATCTGCTGACAGCTTTCATCGCCTTGTGCACTAAATTGTGACCAAAGCACGTCAGAACTTACCTCATCAGCTTGCCAGTTAATAACCACTCCTTGGTGTTGAGATAAGTACAAGCTGAAATTATCAGGCATGACTAATGGGTGCTCGCGCACTATAGTACTATTAGCGCTGGTACTTGTTGTCATTTGAGGGGGAGTACTCATCTCAACTTCACCGGAGTCATTCCCACTGAAAGATGCTAGTAACCATGGGGTTAATATAGCAGCTAAGGTGAGAATCACTATCGCTATAATTGCTAATTGTGCTTTTTTATTGCCTAAGAGTTTTAATCGAATCAACTCGCCAATATCTGCTTGGTTACTATCAAGTGGTGACGTTTGTTGGCTATTTCCAACTGCATATGCTTGCTGAGCACCTTGCTGTTGGAGGTCAAGGTTTATTGTACTTTCACCCGCTATGCTTGGCTCGATGCGAAATTTTGCTGACTTACCTTGGTGCGCGACCTCTTGGTATTCAGACATATCTACAGGGCCAATATAGCCTAAGGTATAGTTGTTCTTTTTAGCTGACTGTTTGCTTGGATAGGTGAGTAAAGCCGCTGAGCAGAGGGCAGGAATTACTAACAAATAATAGCTACTGTGCTGCTGTGAAAATATGATAATGAGTGCTGTTAAGGCAAAACTTAAGCTTGAGGCAAATAACCAGCTTTTATTGAGTTTCGCATCCTGTAGTCGACGAAGGGTAGTTAAACCTAGAGCGACACTAAATAATGCGCAGATAACTACTGAGACAATTAACTTATCGGTGAAAGCGGAGGCCAGCATAATGAAAATAATATATATGGCGCTGCAAATTGAGAAAAAACGGATTCGATTATCAAAACCTTGTAGGCAAAAAAGTGACTTTAATAATTGCACAGTGTCTCCATGGAAAATTTAAAATTGGAAAAGTTTTTCATCCCGCAGGGTTAGTGCACGGAAGTTGAACCTTTAAAGTTATACCAAATGTATTAATTCACTCGATAGGGGGGAATATCAACATTATCTAACTTTAAGCCAAGTAAAGATAAGGTAGCATTGTTGCTTGATTCGCCATCACCACTAAATTCAATATCAAATATGCTCAGCCAAACTAATCCATGTTGTTTGGTAAAGGTTAAGCGGCTTGAGCGTCTGGCGATAGCAATAAATTGTAAATTATTTTGTTCACAATAATTTTTGGCATGCCTGCGCGCAGATTCTGCTAACTTTCTCAAATAAATAAAATACCAACAAATTAAGCAAAAGAGTAATAAATAATAAATATTTTCCATGGTATCTTGATTTACCTTAAAGAAATTATGTTTGGCTAAATAGTTGCCCAATAGCTTTTGACAATACTTCACTGCGCTCGGGTGCTCGCATGCACTGAAAAACAATCGGTCTAAGTGCAGGAATAGCGACAAGATCTTTAAAGATGCTATTAAATAGCGCTTGATCTTCGCATGCGACAAGGTGTTCAAAAAATGCCATCAAGTTATCTTTATCCTGTAACGCTAGCCAACAACGTCCTGACAGAGTAATGAGCAACTCAGCTGCCACGGATTGCTGCTGTAACAACAAACTAATTAACTTCTCTATATGAGGATGCTGGCAATTGCTGGCTAAACTGCGCAGTAAGTGTTGCTGCACCTGTACAATGTCTTCGTTTTCGGATGTTTTTGTTGCTAAGTTTTGTTTAAATAATGCTATTAATGCATCAAGTAATGCAACAGGCAGTGGTTCGTTTTCTAATGCGCCACATAGAGGAAACAATACTTCATTGGGTAAGTGTGGTAATGCTGCAATGAGCAGGTCGTAACTTGTTTCTTTAGCGTCTTCATTAATACGCGCGACAAAATCGCTAATACCTTGCACGCCAACGCCTTGCCAATTATCCCAAGGGGTTTTGGCAGATAGATAGCTTAAAAATGGTGGTAAGTATTCACTAGCAGGCTGTTTTAATTCAAACTTTATTTTGCTGTTTAATGCGGCTAATTTATATTGCGCTGGGGTGAACAAATAAGGATTACTTTTTAATAACTCTTCTTGTTGTTCGTTAGCATCTTGAGTTAAATCAGAGCCCAGGGCTTCAACAATAATGGCAATAAAATGATTTCTAGCTCCTTGGTTTAATAAACCTCGCTCATCAAGAGGGAGCTTTAACAACCACAAGTAAGGGTGTGGCGACTGTTTTTGCCAAAAAGCAATGGCGATACAGGCATGTCCTTGAGATGGCGTAGGATAAGGAATTTGGTTTTGTTCGATTTTTTCAAACTGTTCTTTGGAAATCTTTGCTATTTTACGACCAACATCATAAAGGCGATATTGTGAATTAGAGGACTGTAAAAGCTGAGAAATTGTATCAATAGTATTCATAACTGCCGTAATAATTTGTCAATAAAGTGCATTTGTCTTTAGCTGTTATTATAAGGATAATAGTGCCATTAACCTAGTAAAAACTCCTTGGAAGTATCGCTTAATGACCATTGAAGCGCCTTGTTTACCCGAAAAACCCATACTCACTATTTTATATCAAGATGACTATTTAGTGGTGGTAGATAAACCTGCCGGTTTATTTGTCCATCGTAGCTTTATGGATAAGGATGAAATTTATTTTGCTTTGCAGCTAGTTAGAGATCAAATAGGCAAGTATGTTTATCCTGTGCATCGTTTAGATAGGCCAACGTCAGGCGTGTTGCTATTTGCTTTAACGAAAGAAGTGGCACAAAAACTCAATGAAGCTTTTGCCAATAAATCGAATGAAGTCGGTGAACCGCATCAAGATGTTGAATCAAATCTAGTAAAAACCTATTACGCTTTAGTGCGCGGGCATTTGCCTATAGCCAAGCAGAGTGAATTGGTAGATTACCCCCTTAAAGAAAAGCTGGATAAGCTGGGTGATAAGAATGTCTGTCGTGATAAACCAGCACAATTAGCACAAACCCATTACCAAGTGATTAAACAGGCTAGCTTACCTATAACGGTGGGTAAATTTGACAGTGTTCGTTATTCTTTAGTGAAGCTCAACCCTGTCACTGGAAGACGCCATCAAATACGACGCCACTTAGCCCATTTAAGACACCCAATAATTGGCGACATCAATTATGGTGATAATAAACAAAACCCCTTTTTTGCTAAGCATTTTGGTTTTAAGCGCTTAATGCTTATTGCAAAGTCATTAAGCTTTACACACCCCGTTACTGAGCAAATGGTTACCATTACTGCTGAATTTGATCAGCAATGGCAACAGGTGTTTACTGAGTTGGGGTGGCAAGTAGAGACTTAGCTTCTCGTTAATCGCTTAGCAAAAGTATTGGCATGAAAAAAGCCAACACTAGTATTGCGTGCTATTTTAGTAAAAATCAAATAACACCAAGGCACTAAAAATAAACTAGTGATGGTGGAAAAAGTTAAACCACCAATGATCGCTATCGCTAATGGTGAATATGATGGGCCATCGCCGCCAATTTGTGTTGACCCTAGCGCAAGTGGGATCATACCCAGTACCGTGGTAGACACAGTCATCAGAACAGGTCGTAAACGGGTGATGCAAATGTCAGCAATTACTTGTTCTAAATCAGCCGTTTTTGCGGACATTTGATTAATTTGATCGATTAATACGATGCCATTGTTCACTACGATACCCATGAGTATCAAAATGCCTATCATGCCCATCACTGACATGCTGGTGCCTGTGATAAAAAAGAACCAAAATACGCCAACAATAGAATAAATAATTGAGCTAATAATGGCGGCAGGCAAAAGTAACGATTCAAACAGTGCCGCCATGACGATGTAAATCATCGCTAATGCTAAGATCATATTAGTGATCATTATTTGCTGGTCAGCTTGTTGGCGATTAAAGCCTTGACCTAATTTCCAGCTATAGCCCTGTGGTAGCTCAATAGCATTCATTGCCGCAGTAATACGGTTTTGCGCTTTCTCCATGGTGATATCATCCAAATTTGCCCCTATAGTCAAAGCAGTTTGGCGGTCTTCACGATATATAGCCGTTAACCTTGGCTGAACCTTGAAGTAGGCAACATTTTCTAAGGTGATGTTTTGACCGTCTATTTGTGCGATAGGTAATTTTTTTAATTGACTTAAGGAATATTTAAGACGTTGATCATAAAGTAAGCGTATTTTTACTTCGCCATTGGGATCATGTCTAAAGCTTCTTAATTCTAGGCCTCGTAGAGCGGTGCCAACTATTTGGGCGACTTCGTTAGAATTCAAACCTATTTGGCTGGCTTTAACTCTATCAATGATCAATACCATTTCTTTTTGATGTTGTGAAACATCACTTTTGACATCAGCTAAGCCGTCAACATGATTAAGTACCGGAACTATTTGATTGGATAACTCAACTAATAAGTCAGTAGACGGCCCCACTAAAGTCATACTGACACCACCACTTTTCGCACTTTGCCAGCCAAAATCAGGCTTAGCCTCGGCAAAATTTGGCATGTTTTTACGAATGCGCGCTTTTAGCTCGGTCATAGAAATATCACGGTCTTCTTTAAGCAATAAGGTGGAAGAAGCGCGCTCACCACTGTAATAGCTATAAATCGATTCAATATAGAACTCTTCTTGATGCTGGTATAAGTAATCTTCAAAACGATCAACCATGGCTTCCACATGCTCTAACGGGAATTGTCCCTCAACATGGTAGCGCATATACAAGCGAGTACCGTCTTGACTATCCATATTGTCTGAAGTGATGGCTCCCATAGGAATGGCTGTGCTCGCTAAAATGAGTAAAGCCATAATGGCGGTAATTTTCGGGTGAGCAAGTACCCAAGTTAAGCTGGTTTTGTATTTAGCCTGCAAACGACTAGGTTTGTACTTAGCTTTATTTTGAGTGTTGGTTAGCTTATCAAGTGATATTTTGCTTAATAATAACGGCAGCAAGGTTTTGGCAATTAATAATGACGCCACTAAAGAGATACAAATAGCGATAGCAACATGCTCTAAAAATATCGTTAACTGTACTTTTTCACCAATGATATTGGGTAAAAACACAATCATGGTGGTTAAGGTACCCGTCATTACTGCTAGGGAAACTTTATCCACTCCCTGCAAGATATTTTGTACTTTACCTGATGTAGTCATACTGGGTGATTTTTGATGTTGTGCTGAAATAGACTCAGTGATCACCACTGAATTATCCACCAGCATACCTACAGCAAGTAGCAAGCCCATCATAGATAAAATATTAAGCGAATAGCCAAGCAGGTACATGATGGCTAAAGTGATGCAAATAGAAAAAGGAACCGAGGCAACAACCAGTAATGTTGCTGTAGTGTTACGAATAAATAAATACAAAACACCAAAAGAGAGTAAAGCACCAATTGCACCAGCCGTTAATAAATCTGCCAATGAGTCGGTCACTCCTTTGGCTTGATCTTCCATCATAAAAATATTTACACCGTCAAACTGTCGACTATCACGGATATTTTCAACGGATTTTACTACGCGGCCTGCTACTTCAACTAAATTAGCGCTAGACTCTTTAAACACATTAACGCCAATAGCGTAGTTTCTATCTAGGTGGCGGCCATCTACTTGTTCAGGTTGTTCAAAAGCTACGCTAGCAATATCACCAAGATAAACATTATCACTTACTTTTAAAGTCCGTATGTCGTTTAATTTGGTAAATTCACCCTTAGGGCTGATACGAATACTGGCTTGCTCTGACTTTAGAGAGCCGGCATTGATAGTAAAATTCTCTTTTTGCAGCATCATAGTGAGCTGTCTAATATCGATGTTATGGCTAGCCATTCTGTCGCTGAGTAAGCGAATTGAAATCTGACGAGGATCAACACCATAAAGTTCAACTTTAGAGACGCCGCTTAAACGCTCAAGTGGCTTTTTCAGGTAATTATTTAATAACTGATAGCTATTTTTCAGCTCACGCTCACTAGAGATTCTCAAGGTTAAAATTGGCATATCAGCAGTGGAAAATTGATAAACAAAAATTCGTTGTAAATCTTCAGGTAGTAGATGACGGATAGCGTCTATCTTCTCTCTTGCCTCGATAGCTTTACCAGTTAAACTGCGCTCCCATTCTACTTCTATACCTATTTGCGCACCATGCTCAGTTGAATTGGAGTTAAGGCGAATAATTCCCCCCATAGTGGACAATGCTTCTTCTAAGGGCTTAGTGACTAAGCGCTCAACTTCTGCAGGGGTTGAAGCTTGGTACGGTGCATTAACCATCATCTCTGGAATATCAATCCCCGGCCATTTCTCTAGCGGTAATAATTGTGTAGCAGCAAACCCCGTTAATAACATGGTTAAGCACAGCATAAAGATTGTGACTGGTTTTTTTAATGCCAACGTTGTTAAGCTCATGGTGGCAGGTTTTGTTTGGGCTTGTTTAGACATTGGTTGCCTCCACAAACTTATCACCTTTGGGAGTTTGCTCTAGAGATATTTCGTCAATACTGCTTGCAAACTTTTTATAATCAAATAATTGATATAAAACAGGAATAACAACTAACGTCAGTAATGTTGATGATAACAAACCGCTAATAACGGTAATTGCCATGGGGGCTCTAAGCTCAGCCCCTTCACCTAAGCCTATTGCCATTGGTATTAAGCCAAGGGTGGTGGTTAGCGTGGTCATCACAATAGGTCGCAATCGAGATATAGCCGCTTCTTTAATGGCGCTAATTTTGTCGTTACCTTGCATGCGTAATTGATTAATTCTATCTACCAGTACAATGGCATTATTAACGACGATACCAGCGAGCATGATTAAACCGATAAATACGATAACGCTTATATTAGTGCCGGTGAGGAATAAACCATAAATAGAGCCAACACCCGCCAGCGGTACGCTAAAGAGAATTAATAACGGGTGTAATAGTGATTCAAATTGAGAAGCCATGACTAAATACACCAGAAATACCGCTAGTGTGAGCGCCATCAACATTGAATCAAATGAATTTTGCATTTCTTCACTTTGGCCACCAAAGGTAGCTACCACAGAAAAAGGTAGATTTAGGGCGTCAATATGTTTTGTAGCACTGGCAAGGGCAGTGTTTTGATCGCCCATGGCAATGTTAGCACTTACTACCGCGACTCGTTTTTGGTTAATGCGATTGATCTGTGCGGGACCCACGGTCTCAACAATGTCACTGATGCTGGCGAGGGTAATAGGGTAGTCGCTGCTTGGGTTGATCACTAACTCTTGTAAATCGTTAATAGAGTCACGCTCTGTTAGGGTGCTGCGCACTAAAATATCAATTTTTCTATCTAGCAGGGTATATTTGCTGGCTACATTACCACCAACTTTAACGGCTAGTAAGCGAGCAATATCAGGTGTGTTGAGCCCTAACTGGGCAATTTTTTGTTGGTTAAAATGAATTGCCAATTCAGGTTGACCTTTACGCTGACTATTAGCAACATCGACAAACTGATTATCTTGCTCCATGGTAGTGGTTAACAACTTAGAGTATTTTTTAAGTTCATCTAACTCATAACCCCCCAGCTCTATACTGATAGGTTTACTAAAGGTAAATAATTCAGGACGATTAAGTGAGGTTGTTGCGCCAACAATGCTGCGGGCATACTTTCTTACTTTCGCCATCACCGCTTGTTCATCATCGCTATTATGCAGGATAACTTGTAAACGCGCTTGGTGCTCGCCCCCTTTATCGGCACTACTGGTCATTAAACTGCCACGGCCAGTTAATGAATAAGTACTCTTAACTCTATCGTCACTTTGTAGTTGCTTTGCCACTAAGTTAATTGTCTGATCTGTTTTCGCCAGCGGTGTGCCTGGGGCTAACTCTACATCAAAGTAAAATTCACCTTGGGATAAGGGCGGTAATAATTCGACGCCAATTTTGGGTAAAATTAAACTTGCCGAAGCCGCGAAAATCAAGCTAATCAGTAAGGTTTTAATGCCATGATTTAATGCTAGGTTAAGCAGCTTTTGGTAACCTAGAGCAAGTAAGTCAAAAAGCTTATTAAAGCCTGTCGTTATTGGTTGCATAACGAAAGCGAGTACTTTTTTTACGCCATGAAAGATGATTAAAATTAAGCGTATTATTAGCATAGGCAGGTAAATAAATACTACTTTAAAAGGTAGAGCGAGTAGCCAAGCCGTTTTCTGCACAAGGGAGAGCTGCTTAAAGGACAGGCTATCCTTGTTATTTATGCTGTCATCCTGCTTTGGTGGGTTTATTTGTCTAGAGGCGAGCATTGGGATTAAGGTGAGTGCTACTGCTAAAGAGGCAATAAGGGCAAAAGCGACTGTCATCGCTTGATCAGCAAACAGCTGTCCAGCAACACCTTCAATAAAAATTAGGGGTACGAAAACAGCTAGCGTGGTTAGCGTTGAGGCGACAATAGCACCACTGACTTCTTTAGTGCCTTTTCTGGCTGCTTCAACAACGTTTAAGCCTTGCTCTTTGTAGCGTGAAATATTTTCTAACACTACGATGGCGTTATCCACTAATAAACCCGTCGCTAAGGCAATACCGCCAAGAGACATGATATTTAAGCTGATATCATTGCCATACATCATATTAAAAGTGGCGATAACAGAAACAGGAATTGATAATGAAATGATCAATGTTGGCACTATGGCGCGTAGAAATAAAAACAGCACTAACATGGCGAGTAGACCACCAATAATAGCGGCAGATTTTACTTCACTGATGGCATTGCTAATAAAAGTAGATTGATCATAAACCACGGTAAGTTGGTATTTATCGCCAGATTTTTCGCCAATACTGGCTAACTTATCGTTAATTAATTTTGCCACTTGCACTGTATTGGCATCGCCTTCTTTGTAAATGGCTAATTCAACGGCTTCACCTGAGTTAATGCGAGTCACATCAGTGCGTTCTTTGTAGCCGTCTACGATGCTGGCGATATCATTTAGGTAGATGATTTTGTCATTTTCACGATAGACAACCAGCTGACCAATTTGGCTGATATCGGTAAATTGATTGAGGGTACGCACTAAATATTGGGTATTGCCATCAATGAGTTTACCCGCAGAAATATTGATATTTTCGGCATTGATACGATTAATAATTTGCTGGCTGGTGAGGTTTAATTGTGCCAATTTGTGTTGATCAATAATCACTTGGTATTCTTGCTCTAAGCCACCACCAAGCTTTACGGAAGCAACCCCTAATAAAGACTCAAGTTGACGTTTAATATCATATTCACCATAGGTTCTTAACTTGGTTAAGCCTAATACTGAAGTATCTTTACTTTGAAAGCCAAGGCGAATAATGGGATCTAGCGAGGGGTTAAACTTTAGAATAAGAGGTTTTTCAACATCTAAGGGGAGGGTGATCAAGTCAAGTTTTTCACGCACCTCTAAGCTAGTGATATCCATAGGTGTTTGCCACTCAAATTCTAGCAGCACATCAGATTGACCTGCCTTAGAAATGGAACTGATTTTTCTCAGGCCTTTCACCACCCCTACCGCTTCTTCGATAGGCTTGGTGAGTAGCTGTTCAATTTCACCTGGGGCTGCGCCTGTGTAATTAGTGCGAACGGTAAGTGTTGGGTAGGTTAATTCAGGCAGTAAATTTACCGCTAATCGTGATAGGCCAACTAAGCCAAATAAAATGACAGCAAAGGTAAACATCCAAACAGTAACAGGGCGCTTTATTGCAGTATCAACTAAACTCATGGGAAATCCTTTAGGTACTTAGTTTACTGGGTATTAATGATTAGTGTGCTTTGACAATAGCGGTTTCGTTAGTTAACAGTGCATCATCACTGTCAATGCTATTTTCGCTATTAAGCACTTCAACTAAAGCATCTGCTTTTAGGTTATGTTGCCCATTAACAACCACTAAATCACCCTCTTTTAGCTCTCCTGCAATATTACCAATAATCTCTGTTATTTGCTCTTCAACAAAACCTTTAGTTACCTTGATTTCGACGGCTTTATTGTCTCTGACTAAATAAATTTTGCTGGTGTTATCTAAGGTAATGATAGCGTTACTGGCAATGGTAAAGGCATCATCATGGGTATCAAAGGTCAGGGCAATTTGAGCGAACATACCAGGCTTTAACTGTTGATTTGAATTATCTATAGATAAAATAACTTTAAAAGTACCGCTGCGTTGATCAATTACTGGAGAAATAGAACGAACCTTGGCTTGGTAGACTTTATTTTGGCGGGCACTAAAACTCAATAATGCTTGCTGGTTTAACTCAACATTACTTAATTGATGCTCGGGTAAATACACAACTGCTTGTAAGCTTATAGGGTCGACGATATGGAATAATTTTTGATAGCCTTGAGTAAAATGTCCTTGCTTAACATAACGATGGGAAACATAACCTGAAATAGGGGCAATAATTTGGCTGTCTTGTAAATCAAGCGCTGCTAATTTACGCGCTGCAACCGCCGCTTGATGTTGATATTTAAGTTTGTCGGAAGCTTGGGCACTGACTAATTTTTTCTCAGCCATTAACGATAAACGTTGTCGCTCTTGATTTATACCTTCAAGCTCAGCATCGGCTTTATCAAGGGCTAACTGGTAACGACGAGGGTCAATTTTTACTAGTACTTGTCCTTTCTCTACATAGTCACCTTCTTCAACATCCAGTTGCTCAATAATACCGGTAACGCGAGTAATTATATCTGCTTCTGTACGCGATTCTAAGGTTGCTGTGGTATGAAAATTGGCAGAAATACTACCACGTTCAATACTGGCAACCGTAACAGGAATAGCAAATTCTTTTTCCTTTTCTTCTTCTACATTAGCGGTAGTTTCGCTACAGGCACTAAGCAATAGCGTATTAATTGCTAGGATTGTAGTGATAAGTACTTTTTTGGTGTTTAGAGTTAGCATAGGACTTGTCCATAAAGTAAAGCTATATTTAATTAATATAAAAATAGCACAGGCTATACCAACAAGTGTTAACACTTATGTAACAAGGAGTTACAAGATTAATGTTTATAGAAGGGCTAAATCAAGTTAGTGAAATTGTTAACAATTTGGTTAATTTACTCAATTTTTAGTAACAAATGTTGAGTGTTTTTCCACCGCTGAATGCTTGCTATGGAAGAGGCGCTGAAATAGTTACGGCGTTAATATCTTGATTGATCAAGTGTGCGTAGAGGTGAGCAGAGCGAGTATTACTGTTATTATTCTCTTTTGCCCCCCTAATGGCGACACCTTTATTTGCATAAGGCCTCCAGTATCTAGCCCTTTATT
>ENA-UZWX01000351-UZWX01000351.1-metagenome-genome-assembly--contig:-Day-4---50m-contig-351_pt1 | contig 21652 bp, 19 predicted proteins | sample MGYA00260347_ERZ794907 | MGnify/ENA metagenome assembly ERZ794907 | reverse complement strand
GTCATTCAGAGTCGACTCAAAGCATGAGCGTCCGCTTTGAGGTGAAAGCGGACACTCTACATTACTGCCAAATTCCGCATTTGGGCATATATCGTGCGAAACTTGATGGCACCCATTGCCAGCTAGTTTTGGGAAAAACAAGAGAATCAGCGTCCTCTCGATCGCACTGATCCTAATTAGATTGTGAACCAATACCGACGACAAATTCCGGCGATCGAACTCTCGCCTCGAAGGCCGTCCAGGACAATGCGTATTTTCTCTTCCGTAGAATACTTCCGACGGGTGTTCCTACGGATATCCTTGACCGCTTTTTCAGTGTTTGACATGCTCATATCGAGATTCCTCTACTTTCACTTTGAAAGTAGCAGATGTATCTCTTAGTGAATCAGGTCATTTGGTTCTGTATGGGCTGAAGCCGCACAAAAGGAGGTACCAGGTTTCGACCTTTACCGTTTTGACAGCACCTATCGACCTGCCGTGGCCGTGACGCTCGACGGATTTGGTAACCCGGCCAACAACGGCGTGCGCAATGCCATGGTGGTAGGCGACGACCTCTATATCGGCAGCTCTACCTATAGCAATATCGACGCGAAACAGGGCGGCTGGGAGTTATTCAAGTTGACTGCCCCGTCTTTTAAGGAAATGGCAGAATGAATACGGTTTATACCACCTGTCGCTATTGCGAAGCAGCCTGCGGCCTGGCGGTGCAGGTTCAGAACAATAAAGTTGAAAAGATCGTAGCCGACAAAGAAAACCCCCAGACCTGGCGCGATATCTGCTCCAAAGGCCTAACCGCTCATGAATTAGTAGAGCACCCCCGGCGTATCAAGGCGCCCATGAAAAAGGTAGGGGACTCTTTTGTAGAGACGACTTACGAGGAGGCCATTAGCGTTATTGCCGCACGATTCAACGAGCTGATAGCGGTTCACGGCGCTGACAGTATTGGCTACTACCACGGCAACCCACTGGGTTTTACCTCGGGGGTTATGTTCTCGTTGGGATGGGTGGACGCCATTGGCACCCGCAATCGGTATAACGTGGGCTCCATCGACCAGAATAATAATCATGTCGTATCCAGCGCCCTGTTCGATTTACCTTATGTCCCGTTCAATCCTGACATTGATCGTTGCGATTACTTGCTGATGATTGGCATGAACCCGGCGGAGAGCAAATTTAGTTGGCTGGGCAATGCCAGCGATGGCTGGGCGCGGGCGCGGGAAAGACAGTCTCAAGGCGCCAAACTGGTCGTGGTTGACCCACGCAGGACACGTAGCGCACAACAGGCCGATACCCATCTGTCTATAAAGCCGGGCGCTGACTGGGCTTTTATTCTGGGCTTATTACATACCGTGTTTGGCGAGAATCTGGTGGACTCCGCCGCCTGCGCGGCCTTGCCCGCCGCGCAACTCGAGTCGATCAGAGAAATTGCGCTGGCTGCGGATCAGGCTAACTTATCCGGTCGTTGCGGTATCGATGCTGAGGACATCCGGCAAGTTGCCAGGGATTACGCGCAAGCCACGGGCGCTATGTGCCTCACTCAGACGGGGGTATCCATGCATACCACAGGTACGCTTGGCCACTGGCTGGGGCTGGTGCTCGACATCGTCACCGGCCATCTGGACAAACCAGGCGGGCGACGCTTCGATACCGGCTATATCAACATGACGGAGTTTGCCGCCACCGGCAACCAGTCGGAAACCGCCAGCCGGGTGCGGGGGCAGCTCACGGTTATGGGCAATCGTTCTCTGGCAGAGCTGCCGGATGAAATCCGCACCCCGGGACCGGGCCAGATAAAAGCCATGGTGATTCAAAGCGGCAACCCGGTGGTGTCGGGCCCCAATGGCCAGCTATTAGACAGCGCCCTGGCCGAGTTGGATATGTTGGTCGCCGTCGATCTGGTACAGCGGGAGAGTCATCGTCACGCCGACTGGTTGATTCCCGGCGTTCACTGGCTGGAGCGCGAAGAATTACTATTCAATCTAGCTGGCGGCATGGACCAGCCTTTTGCCCAGTATTCTGCCCAGGCCGTCAATCCGCCTGAGTCAATCCGACCTGAGTGGACGTTTTTTGTCGACCTGGCGTTGGCAATGAAGGTGCCGTTTATGGGTAAAAAAGGCGCCAATACGATGATTCGCATCAGTCGCGTACTGGCACGCCTGCTAAGAAAACCGCAGTGGGCCTTTTCCCCCGGATTGCTGGAACGGCTGATGTTAAAAGGTGCCAAGACCTTCAGCTGGCGACAATTGCAAAATTCACCCCACGGTTTGCAATATCGTGACCGCGCCTACGGCCAGCTTCAGGCGCAGATGCGAGGCAAGGCGATCCAAATCGGGCCAGCACAGTTCTGTACGGAGCTGCAGCGTTTGTTGGATAAAAGCAATCAACCTGGCACTGAATATCCCTTCACCCTGATCGGTAAGCGAACCCTGAATATGATGAATTCCTGGTTGATGGAACTGCCCAATATGCAAAAGCGGGAGCAGGGCAACGATTGCGAGATTAATCCGGCAGATGCGCATTCCCTGGGAATAAAGGAAGGTGCCAAAATCGAGGTTACGTCAGCGGTTGGTAGTCTTTCTATTAAGGCGCGCATCAGCGACCGCGTAGCGCCGGGTGTTGTTTGCATCCAACACGGCTGGGGCTCGCGGGTGTTCTCTCCGGTGGATAAGGAAGAACCCCTTTGTTTCGGCGTCAACGTCAATCAGCTGGTGGATAATGCCGCAATCGACCCTTTTTCCGGGATACCCAATCTCAATTCGACCCGGGTTAAAGTCACAGTATGTGCTGACACTTAGTGGGTATCCGGTCATTGTATTAATTTTTAATGCTATGGTTTGCAATAGAATCTAGCATGGGTTTCAATTCCTCGGTCGCGGAAGTTTGCACCTCTTGATGGAGCCCAGTGACGGTGACAAAAAAATTAAGTGTGACCAGGCGGCAAAAGCCAGACACGCCTGCCAGAAAAATAAAAGGAGATTCAAGAATGACCTCAGGATTACTGACTTTGTTGAATGACAAACGGGCCCAGTCAAACCTATTGGGACGCTTTGGGCTGACCCTGCTGCTAAGCTTGTTCGCATCCAGCTTCGTCCAGGCGCAGGACCAGGAAAAGCCCAATATACTGATTATTTGGGGTGACGATGTCGGGTGGTTCAATACCAGTGCCTACAATCGCGGCATGATGGGGTATAAAACTCCCAACATCGATAGTATCGCCTCCGAGGGCGCCCTGTTTACTGATTGGTATGGACAGCAAAGCTGCACAGCCGGTCGCGCCGCGTTTGTGACCGGACAAAGTCCTTTTCGCACGGGGCTGTTGAAAGTTGGATTGCCGGGCGCCAAGGAGGGACTATCAGAGAAAGATCCTACCGTAGCGGCCTTGCTCAAGAACCACGGCTATATGACAGCCCAGTACGGCAAAAATCATCTGGGTGATCTCGACGAACATTTGCCGACCAATCATGGCTTTGACGAGTTTTTTGGCAACCTGTACCACCTGAATGCAGAAGAAGAGCCAGAGAGTGCTGACTATCCCAAGAGCGCAGCCTTCGCCAAGAAGTTTGGTCCACGCGGTGTCATCAAGTCTAGCGCCGATGGGAAAATCGAGGACACTGGCCCGCTGACTAAAAAGCGGATGGAAACCGTCGACGAAGAGGTCACTGCTGGCGCCCTTGCTTTTATGGAGCGTGCCGCCAAGGCTGAAAAACCTTTTTTCCTGTGGTGGAACTCCACCCGCATGCACGTCAATACGCATCTTAAGCCAGAATCTGATGGCGTAACCGGGCTGGGTGTTTATGCAGACGGCATGGCTGAGCACGATAAGCATGTCGGTCAAATACTTGCCAAGTTGGATTCATTGGGCTTGGAAGAAAACACGATCATCATGTACTCAACCGACAACGGCGCGGAAATTTTCACCTGGCCGGATGGAGGCATGACGCCTTTCAGAAACGAGAAGAACTCCAACTGGGACGGTGGTTATCGCGTACCTACCATGATCAAATGGCCCGGCGTGATCAAACCCGGCACAGTCTACAACGACGTTTTCTCGCATGAGGACATGCTGCCCACTATTATGGGCGCGGTCGGAGAGCCCGACATTAAAGAAAAGCTGCTTAAAGGCCACAGGGCGATTGGCCGAAACTACAAGGTGCATCTTGACGGTTACGACCTTGGACCTTATTTCCGTGGCGACGTCGATGAAGGCCCGCGCAAGGAATTTTTCTACTGGACAGACGATGGCCAGCTTGCCAACCTCCGTTATGATCGCTGGAAAATGGTGTTCATGGAGCAACGCGCCCACGGTTTCGATGTGTGGCAGGAGCCCTTCGTGACATTGCGACTGCCCAAGCTGATCGATATGCGCGGCGACCCCTTTGAAAGAGCCGAGCATGAGGCAGCACCCTATCCCATGTGGCGTTTTGACAGGGCCTATCTGGTTCTGCCTGCAGTGAACTACGTTGCGGAACATCTTGCTACTTACAAGAAGTTCCCACCACGCCAGGAGGCCGGTAGTTTCAACTTGAACAAGGTACTGGAGGCGCTGCAGAAAAACCCGGGTACCAATTAAAATCATCTTGCGCATAGGGGGCGGCGACTCGTCGCCCCCTATGGTGCAGCGCCTTCTAGCTTAGTTATACCGCAAGGTGTCCCAACTCCCTCTTGGTTTCCTTGACATTGAACCGTTTCATCAGGCGAAGAAAAAACGACGAGTTTTCTCTAGGCTGGAAGTCCATTGCCGTCAATTCCGGTTACAAACTCTAGGCATCGCGGCGCGGATAGTTAGCTTCGCTTTGGTCAGGATGATGACGCAAGGTATTTATTTTTGGACCTTTGCTGTAGAAAATATTGGTGAAACAATTAAGCGCAATACTTATCAGCAGTAATAAATAAATGGCGGTGACTATGGCAGAAAAAACTTGTGTTGTGGTAGGGGTAGGACCCGGCATAGGTGCCGCCTGCTGCCGGCTCTATTGTGAGCGCGGCTACAAGGTGGCAATGATTGCAAGGTCTCCTGATTACCTGGATGAACTGGCCGCTACTTTGCCAGGCACCAGCCTTTCGTTGATTGCTGATATCACCGATGAAGAAGCCGTTACAGTGACCTTCGGAAAAATAGCCAAAGAATTTGGCCAGGTTGATACGCTGATATACAACGCAGCGCGCGGCAGCTTTGGTAGTTTTTTAGAGATGAGGCCCAAGGACTTATCGAAGAACTTCGAAGTGAACACCATGGGGCTGCTCTACTGTGCGAGGGCCGTAGCACCGGGCATGATAGAGCGTGAAGCGGGCTCTATTTTAGTCACCGGCAATACAGCAGCAACTCGCGGCGGCGCCAAATTTGCTGGCTTTGCCCCTTCAAAGAGTGCCGCGCGCAGCCTGACTCAATCCATGGCGCGAGAATTGGGCCCCAAGCATGTACACGCGGCTTACCTGGTGATTGATGGTGCCGTCGACGGACCCTTTGCGAGAAATTTGCAGAAAGATAAACCGGATGAGTTTTTTATCAAGCCTGATGATATTGCACAGACGATCTGGCACCTGGACCAACAGCCCGAAAATTGCTGGACGTCAGAGATTGACTTAAGGCCTTTCGGCGAGAACTGGTGACCGTCTTTTCGTTATTAATCGCTGTTGCTGCGAGTTGAATATTTAACGCGTCCGACTCTGCCAATGCGGCATGCGCGATTTGCGCTGTTATTCTTCATTTACAAAAACGCTTTACCGCACACAAGCATCCATTCGGCCGCAGAAGGTCGCCGCTCAACGAAACGCTATTTTTTCTTTCTGATTTTTTTCCTATCGTTCTCCCCAATACCAGCACAAGGCAAGCCGGAACCGGGCGGTGGCATAAGCGATGACCGAGATCAGCATTGCCTCAGTCGCTTCAATTAATTAGGAGTTTCCTGACCCCTGCAACCCCTGGTGGGGGTCACTCTGGGGCGCTGCCTTCTAAGGCAGTGCCCCTTCACCTTCTTCAGCATCATCCTGAGTCAATTCCACGGCTTCCAATCGCTCCAGTTCAATGTCAGCGTGAATGGGCTCTAGTTCAGTCAGGCTTTTACTTGCGTTGCTGGAAAGCTGCCGGAAGCGCTCTACCTTCCCTACCAGACCTTGTTGTCCCGCCAGGCCTTTTACCGTCTGGTTATAGTGGTTGTTGGCAGACTTAAGGGTATTACCGAGCTTGTGTAGTCGCTCGGCGACAAGACACACCTGATTGTAAATTTCGCCGGCGCGTGTACTTATCTCCCTGGCTTCACGGTTACTCTGGTCGATCATCCACAGGTTCGCCACTGTGCGCAAAATAGGCATCAGCGTCGTGTGTGAAACCATCACTACCTGCCGTTGATAGCCGTAGTTGAACAAATCCTTGTTGTATTTCATGGCCTCGATATAGGCAGGCTCAATGGGCATGAACATGAGTACAAAATCCGGGCTGTCTACGCCGGACAGATTGGAATAGTCTTTGGAGGACAGGTCATCAATGTGATTGCGAACCGCTTGCGCATGCGACCGTAGCGCCTCACTCTGTTCCTCTTCTGTTGCTGCGGAAATGGCTCGGTCGTAATCTACTAACGAGACTTTGCTGTCGATTACCAGACACTTCTTCTCGGGTAGTTTGATGATGAAATCGGGCAGCCGCCGCTTGCCTTGCGCATCGGTGAAGCTGGCCTGGGCCTCATAATGATCGCCAGGGAGCAGGCCGGCCAACTCAAGAGTTCTTTCCAGTTGGGCTTCGCCCCAGTTGCCGGTGGTTTTTTTATCGCCTTTGAGAGCGGTCGCCAGGTTGGTGGCCTGGGAGTTCATCTCAAGACCAATTTCAAAGACCTTTTTGATTTCTGCTTCCAGGGCAGTATTGCCCTTTACCGCTTCCGTGTGTACTTCGTTGATGCGCGACTGAAAACCGCTAATTTGCTCCCTGAAGGGCTTGAGTAGAGATTCCAGCGATTCCTTATTGGTGGAGGTAAAGCTTTTACCCTTGTCCTCGAATATGCGGTTGGCCAATAACTCGAACTCCTGCTTGAGATTGTCCCTGGCTTCTTTCAACAACGTCATTTGGCTCTGGTGTTGTTCTTCTCTTTCTTCCTGCTGGGTGTGTAGGCGAGTATGTTCATTTTGTAGGGCCTGGTAGCGCCGGCCGTGGCTGTCCAGATCGTTTTCCAGCTTGGATAACGCGGTTCGACCTTCCTGTAAGCGTTCTTGTAACTGGTTTCGCTCGACTTCCAGGCCACTAATAACGCGAGTGGCGCTCGCCAGTTCGAGTTGCAGCTCTTCATTGGATGCAGTCATTTGGAGACGCAGTCGCTCAGCTATGCCCTGCCCCCTGATAACGCCAATGAGCAAGCCCAGGGCTATGCCACCGAAAGCGATTGAACCGGCAATAATTAGCTGCTGTATTTCGGTTTCTGTCATGCTCTGCCCCACAAGAATGGGCCCAGTTTAAAACAAAGGCGCAACGATAAGCGGATTTATTGTACCGCGAGTTGGGGGCGTGTCGCTTTTTAAGACAGGTATCAGGAGAGGATGTCGCGACTGGCAGCCGCCAGGTCAGCGTAGACAGGTATGCCGCTTGAATCGACCAGGTCGTTATTGGAAGACTCCAGTTGCAACCGGGTTTTTTCTCCCTTGCCGGTGAGCACCAGCACGGGCTTGCAGCCCATGGCCCGGCCAGCCTGCAAGTCTTTGAAGCTGTCGCCAATAAAGTAGCGTTCTGCCACCGGCTCACTTAACTCCGTTTCAATTGCACGCAGCAAACCGGTTGCCGGCTTACGACAGTCGCAGCCGTCATCAGGCAGGTGGGGGCAGTAGAAAATACCGGCGATCTCGCCACCCTGCTCTTCTACCAGCTGGCACAGATGATTATGAATAGCTTCAAGTTCTTCCAGGCCAAAAAAGCCCCTGCTTAGCCCGGATTGATTGGTGGCAATGGCCACCTGATAGCCTGCCTTCGATAGCGTCGCAATGGCTTCTATACTGCCGGGTATAGGCTTCCAGTCATCGAGCGAGCGGATGTAATCATCCGAATCCTGGTTAATAACTCCGTCGCGATCCAGGATCAGCAGGGGCATGCTTACTTGCCTACAACCAGCTGCGAAATGTCGGCTACTTCCAAGAACTGGTCGCGCAGTGCTTTCAACAGGTTAAGTCGATTGTTGCGCAGGGCCTCATCTTCGGCGTTCACCATGACCTCGTCGAAAAAGCGATCTACGGGTGCTCTCAGGCCGGCTAGACTTGCCAATGCCGCGCTGTACTCGCCCTTTTCGAGGTGACCAGAAGCGATGGTAGATAAAGCGCTTAGGTTTTCCGTCAGCTCCTTTTCTGCTGCCTCTTGAAGCAAGTTTACGCGAACTTCACCAAAACTGTGGTCATTACTCAGCTTGCCGAGAATATTCGAAACGCGTTTGTTTGCCGCGGCCAGGGCAGAGGCTTCTGGCAGTTGCGAGAAGGCGTTGACGGCCAATACGCGTTGCTGAATATCCAGGGGTTGGCTGATGCGACGTGCAGAGACTGCGCGAAAGACTTCAACCGGAATGTTTTCTTCCTCGTACCAGGCGCGGAAGCGTTCAATCATGTAGTCAAACACCTGATCCGTTGTTCCTTCTGCAAGGAGATCCTGAGGGTATTGTTGTGTGGCTAGTTCGAGGCAATCCCTAAGATCCAGTTCCAGCTTTTTCTCCACTATGATTCGCAGCACTGCAAGAGAAGCGCGGCGCAGGGCGAATGGGTCTTTGGAACCTGTAGGTGGCTGGCCAATACCGAATATGCCGACCAGGGTGTCCAGCCTATCAGCCAAGCCCAGGGCACACGCAGTATTGCTTTCAGGTAGGCGGTCGCCGGCAAATTTGGGCCAGTATTGTTGGGCGATTGCTGCCGCGACCTCAGCGTCCTCGCCGTCGTGCAAGGCATAATAAGACCCTGCCACTCCCTGCATATCAGAAAATTCCTGCACCATGTCGGTAACCAGATCGGCTTTTGCCAGCAGCGCTGAACGTTCAGCTTTGTCAGCGTCCGCACCGATCATGCGTGCCAGGCTGCCCGCAAGCTTTTGTACACGACGGGCTTTGTCCGCCAGAGTGCCAAGTTTTTGCTGGAAGATGACGGTTTCCAGCTTAGCGGCACGTTTTGCCAGCGGTGTTTTTTTGTCGGTCTCAAAGAAAAAAGCGGCATCTGCAAGTCGCGGACGGATGACTCGCTCATTGCCCGCAATGACCTGCACAGGATCTTTGCTTTCAATGTTAGCCAGGGTTATAAAATTGGGTTTCAACTCACCATTAGCATCGACCAGGTGAAAATATTTCTGGTGCTCTTTCATGGAAGAGATCAGCGCTTCAGCGGGCACTTCCAGGAAGCGCTCTTCGAAGGAACCGGTGAGAGCGACAGGCCATTCGACCAGTCCCGTGACCTCGTCTAAAAGATCCGGGTCGATCACGGCGCTAGCATTCACCGCACTTGCCTCTGCTTCCACTTGCTCGCGAATCATGGCCTGACGCTTGTCAAAGTTGGCAACAACGTGAGCATTGGCCAGAACTTCTTCGTAGTCGTCGGCCTTTTCCAGCAAGATATCGCCGCTTGAATGGAAGCGATGTCCGCGAGTGGTATTGCCCGTGGGGATGCCCAGAATCTTGCCGTGATCAAACTTTTCTCCGAGCATGGCAATCAACCATTGCACCGGGCGAACAAATTCGACTCGGCTGGCACCCCAGCGCATGCGCTTGGGAATAGGCAAACCGGCGATGGTTTCAACAATGATGTCATTGAGGCAGTCACTGGTGTGCAAGCCTGCCTCGGTCTTTTTCAGTCCTAGCCTGGTGCCTTTCGGTGTTTCAATTTCCTGCAGGTCTTGTGCTGCAACGCCTTGTTTTTTGGCGAAGCCTGAAGCGGCAGGTGTCCAATTGCCTTCACTGTCCCTGGCTCGATCAATCGGGGGGCCAAGCACCTCGATATCTTTATCTTCACCCTGTGTTTGCACCTGTGCAATTTGTACAGCGAGACGGCGAGGAGACGCAAACCAGCTGACCTCTCCAAAGCCCAGTTCGCGCTGCTTCAAGCCGGCGGTGATGCCATCGCGAAAGGCCAGGCCCAGCGATTTTAATGCCTTGGGGGGAAGTTCTTCTGTGCCCAGCTCTATCAGCAGAGTTTCATTGCTCATGATTGCTCCTCCGCCTGAATTCGCTCCAGTACTTCCTTGCGGATACCCTCTTCCGCCAAGGGGAAACCCAGCGCGGCGCGAGCATTGAAATAGGCCTGAGCGACTGCCCGCGCAAGCGTGCGCACACGGAGAATGAATCGTTGGCGCTCGGTAACGGAGATAGCGTGCCTGGCGTCCAGCAGGTTAAATGCGTGAGACGCTTTCATCACCATTTCATAAGCGGGCAGTGGCAGGTTTTTATCCACCAGTCGTAGGGCTTCTTTTTCGCAGTGGTCAAAGAAGCCAAAAAGCTGCTCAACATCGGCTTCTTCAAAGTTGTAGCGAGACATTTCGACTTCGTTTTGGTGAAACACGTCGCCGTAGGTGACACGACCAGCTGGGCCGTCTGCCCATACCAGATCGTAGATACTGTCGACGCCTTGCAGGTACATGGCAATGCGCTCGAGACCATAGGTGATCTCACCTGTAACGGGGTAGCACTCCAAACCGCCAGCTTGCTGGAAATAGGTAAACTGCGTGACCTCCATCCCGTTAAGCCAGACTTCCCAGCCCAAACCCCAGGCTCCCAGTGTTGGAGACTCCCAGTTATCTTCGACAAAGCGCACGTCGTGGACGTTGGTATCTACACCCAGCGCTGTCAGTGATTGTAAATAAAGCTCCTGAAAATTTGCAGGGGAAGGCTTCATTGCCACCTGAAACTGGTAATAGTGCTGCAGGCGGTTGGGGTTCTCCCCATAGCGCCCATCCGTTGGTCGGCGACTGGGCTGAACATAGGCCGCATTCCAGTTTTCCGGGCCAATGGCACGAAGAAAGGTCGCGGGATGGAAGGTGCCTGCGCCAACCTCCATGTCCAGCGGTTGAAGAACGACACAGCCCTGATCTGCCCAGAACTGTTGCAGCTTCAGGATAAGTTCCTGAAATGTAAGTAGTTTGTTTTGGTTTTCTGCCACCGGAATGCCTGTGAGGTCACTGCAAAGGGCGGCTATTATACAGGCTCTTTTGTCGGCATAATACGCGCTTTAGTCGATTGTGAATTTCACTCATGGATGGCCTCAAAGTAGCGGTTATCAAGCTCTATCTGCACTTATGTGCCCTGCTTCCCCTGTCCTGGGCGCGAGCGATGGGCAGAGGTATTGTGCGTTTGTACTGGCCCTTTGGGGGTCGCAGCGTCAAAGTGACCAAACGTAATATTGAATTGGCTTATCCAACGCTGGGAGTGCAGGAGCAGGCTAAACTTGCTCGTCGCAGTTTGTGTGCCACTGGCGAATTAGTTTCAGAGCTGGGGCATTTATGGATTAGACCCTGGGACCACGTCCGCGATTTGATAAAGTCGGTGGAGGGCTGCGAGCTTATTAGCGCGGCCCAGGCCCAGGGGAGAGGCGTTATTATTCTGGCACCCCACTTCGGCAATTGGGAAGTGCTTGGCTTGCATCTGGGAACACTGGGTAAAACCGTGTGCCTTTACGAGCCGCCCAAGCTACAAGCGCTGGGTCCGATGATCGTAGCGGCTCGGCAACGCACTGGCGCCACTGTGGTTCCCACTGATAGCCGGGGGCTGGCGAAATTGGTGAGAAGCGTCAAGGCCGGCTGTGTCTCCGGTATATTGCCCGACCAGGCGCCTGCAGATGTTAACTCTGGCGAGAACGCGTCTTTTATGGGCAATCAGTGCTTCACCCCGACCCTGGCGAGCAACATGATCCGTCGCACGGGCGCACTTGCCGTTTTTGGGTCGGCAGAGCGAGTGGACGGTGGCTTTGCACTGCGTTATTTCGCGGCTGAGGATGGTATCTACGACGCCGACACCGGAATATCGCTGGCAGCGATGAACCGTGGGGTTGAGGCCTGTGTGCGCCTTAGTCCTGAACAATACCAGTGGGAATACAAGCGCTTCAGAGTGCGTCCCAAGCAGGGTCCTGGCGTTTACGACGATCTGTAACTGGCGTGGCCCCGCCTTCTTGAACTAAACGGCGCCTCAGGGCTGCCAATGGAACGCTATGTACTACGGAAAAATTATTGGCGGTGTGATTGGCCTTATGGTTCTGGGCCCAATCGGTCTGATTCTGGGAATTTTTGTCGGACACCTTTTCGATAACGGTCTGATGCAGACCCTCAAGTTTGCGTCCCCGCAGAATATCGCCCGCATCAAGAACAGTTTTTTTGAAACAACGTTCCTGTTGTCAGGGTATCTGGCTAAAGCCGACGGCCGCATTTCCCAACAGGAGATCGACCAGACTGAGTCAATCATTTCGCAGATGGGGCTCGATGCGCAGCAACGCAAGCGTGCTATTAGTCTATTTCAACAGGGCTCCGCGCAGGATTTCCAGCTGGAACCCACGGTATCGTCTTTTATGGAGACCTGCCGGGGCCAGCGCCAGTTGTGTCAAACCTTGTTGTTCTTCCTGATATCACTGGCGTTGGCTGATCACAAGATCGAGCAAGTCGAACACAATGTACTGCAGCGGATAGCGACCTTGCTCAGCTTCAGTCCGGCGCAACTGCAGCAAATGTTGCGCATGGCCCAGGCCCAGGGGCATTTTCATGGCTCCTCGGGTTATGGCGCCCAGCCGGGAACCAGTCTCGATGATGCCTATGAGGCGCTGGGTATTGCATCTGATGTGGATGACAAAGCCCTCAAACGGGCGTATCGCAAGCTGATGAGCGAAAACCATCCGGATAAGCTGATTGCCAAGGGTGTTCCAGAGGATATGATCAAACTGGCGACTGAGCGTTCCCAGGAAATTCAGGCAGCGTATGAAATGATCAAGAAGAGTCGCGCCTAGATCCGCCAGAACATAGGTGTAAATAACACTAACAAGGTAAATACTTCCAGACGTCCCAGCAGCATGGTGAAACAGAGAATGCCCTTGGCGGTATCGCTGATGCTGGCATAATTTGATGAAACCTCTCCCAGACCAGGCCCAAGATTGTTGATGGATGCCGCTACCGCTGAAAACGCAGTGGTAAAGTCTAGCCCGGTAGCCATTAGCAGCAACATGATAATGATAAAGCAGGTGGTATAGACCGCGAAGAAGCTCCACACCGCGCTCACCACTGAGGCTTCAACTCTGCGGCGTCCTACTTTCAAGGGGATGATGGCCTGTGGGTGCACTAACTGCTTCAGCTCCCGCACACCCTGCTTGTAAATCAGCATCAGGCGCATGGCTTTCATGCCACCGCCGGTGGAACCAACGCAGCCTCCCATAAATGAAAACATCAGCAACATGACCGGCAAAAAGGAGGGCCACTGGGCAAAATCCTTAGTAGCAAATCCGGTGGTGGTGGTAATAGAGACCGCCTGGAAAATGCCGTGTACCAGACTGTCTGAGGGCTGCAGAGTCTTGCTGATAATCAGGTAGACGCAAGTAATGGTCACACAAATTAGCAGCACGCTGGAGAAAAAGCGGGTTTCCGAATCTTTGCGGTAGGGAGCGATGCTGATGCGCCGCCAGAAAATGAAATGCAGTCCGAAATTGATCGCTGAAATATACATAAAGAGTGTACATATCAGCAGTATGGTGTTGCTTTGGAAATAGCCCATGCTGGCATCGTGAGTAGAAAAGCCACCGATGGCGACGGTGGATAGGGCATGGGCGATGGCATCAAAAGTGGTCATACCTGCAAGCCAGAACGCGATAGCACAGATGACTGTCAGCCCCACGTAAACCATGGCTAATGCTTTGGCGGTTTCGGTGATCCGGGGAGTGAGTTTGCTGTCCTTTGAAGGCCCGGGAGTTTCTGCCTTATAGAGCTGCATGCCGCCAATGCCGAGCATGGGCAGCACTGCGACAGCAACGACAATGATGCCGATGCCGCCCATCCATTGCAGCAGTTGCCGATAGAGCAGAATTGATTTGGGCAGGCTGTCGAGCCCAACGATGACGGTCGCGCCGGTTGTTGTGAGTCCGGAAATGGATTCAAAGATCGCTTCTATCGGAGTCAGGTTCAGGCTATCGGAAAGAGCAAAAGGTAGCGCACCGAAGAGGCCCAGTACCGTCCAGAACAAGGAGGTAATGAGAAAGCCGTCGCGGATGCGCAACTCGTGTCGAGCATTCATCACCGGCACCCAGATAATGAGCCCGGCAAAGAAGGTTATTGCCAGGGCAGAGAGGAAGCCATCAGCGGTGCTGTCATCTGCGATTAGTGCCATTACCAGTGGCACCAGCATGGTACTGGAGAACAGCATTAACAAAATGCCGAGTATGCGCAGAGAGACGGAAATATGCATGGGCTAGAAGAAACCGAAGCCCACGGCGAACAGTTTTTCTACAGCGTTAATCTTGCGCCTGTCGACCAGGAACAGGATAACGTGATCGTCTGTTTCCACGACGACATGGCTGTGGGCGATTAACACCTCCTCACCCCTGACAATTGCACCAATGGTGACGCCCTCAGGCAGTTGAATCTCATCCAGTCTACGTCCCACGACTTTTGAGGAATAGGTATCGCCGTGAGCAGTGACCTCAATGGCTTCTGCCGCGCCGCGCCGCAGCGAGTGTACATTGCTGATATCACCTCTGCGCACGTGGGTCAGCAGGCTGCCAATGGTGATCTGTTGCGGCGAAATCGCGATATCAATTTCGTCGCCCACCAGTTCAGCGTAAGCGGGGTTAGTGATTAGCGTAATCACTTTTTTGGCGCCCATCCGCTTGGCGAGCATGGACATCATAATGTTGGATTCGTCGTTGTTGGTCAGGGCGCAGAAAACATCGTTGGCTTCGATATTCTCCTGGGCCAGAAGCTGTGGTTCTGCGGCGCTACCGTTGAGCACGATGGTGTGAGCCAGCCGCTCGGACAGCACCCTGCATCGTTCATAGGATTGCTCGATGACTTTGACCTGGTATTTATTTTCTATAGAGAGCGCCAGAGTCGCCCCGATGTTACCACCGCCGGCAATCATTACTCGTTTGTAGGGCTTGTCGACTTTGCGCAGCTCTGACATAACGGCTCGAATATTTTCTCTTGCCGCTATAAAGAAGACTTCATCGTCCGCCTCAACGACTGTGCTGCCCTCGGGCAAGATGGCGCGATCCTGGCGGAAAATAGCCGCGACTCGTGTGTCTACCTTGGGCATGTGAGTGCGAATTTCCTGCAACTCCTGACCAACGATGGGGCCGCCGTGATATGCCTTTACGGCCACTAGCTGGACTTTGCCGTCGGCGAAGTCCAATACCTGCAGCGCTCCGGGGTTGGCAATTAATTGACGAATATTTTTGGTGACCAACTGTTCTGGGCCAATGATGACGTCTACCGGAATATGGTCTCTGTTAAATAACTGTTCCTGGTGCGACAGATAGTTGGGCGACCGTACACGAGAGATCTTGGTAGGCGTATTAAACAGGGTATGGGCAACCTGGCACGCCATCATGTTGATTTCATCAGAGTTGGTCACCGCGATCAGCATGTCCGCGTCTTCTGCACCGGCTTTATAGAGACTATTGGGGTGCGATGCGCCGCCGGTGACGATACCGATGTCCAGCTTGTCCTGCAGTGCACGGAGCTTGGCGCTGTCGGTGTCGACAACGGTGATGTCATTCTGCTCGTTAGCCAGGTGCTCTGCGAGGGTGCCGCCTACCTGGCCGGCGCCTAAAATTATGATTTTCATAGCTTGCGGATTCAGCTAAATGTCTGGAAACAATAAAGAAAAGCCCGCCATAATGTAAGGGCGGGCTCAGCGAAATTGTGCACAATTGTAGTCTTGCTAGAGTAACCGGCGTTTTTCGATCAGGGCGTAGAATAAGCCGTCCGGCCCGCTAATATTAGGGAGCAACTGACGGCCAACGCCGGCTGTCACTCCCCAGGTTAGCTCTGGTTGCACCAAAATGGCATCGTCGGTTGCTTTGAGGAAGCTGTTAACCACGCTGTTGTTTTCGCCATCGAGGATGGAACAGGTGGCATATAGCAGGCGACCACCGGGTTTTAGCAGCGGCCATAGTCCCTGCAGAATGGCTGTTTGCTGCGCGCCCAGCGAAGCGATGTCGTTCTGCCGACGCAGGGATTTTACGTCCGGGTGTCTGCGAATAACGCCGCTGGCGCTGCAGGGGGCGTCCACCAGGACCTTGTCAAAGCTTTGCGCCGCGAGAACCGGGGGAGGATTGGCGCCGTCGCCTGCAATTACTGAAGCCTGAAGCCCTAAGCGCTCCAGGTTTTGCTGTACTCGCTCCAGACGCTGGGGGTCCAGGTCCATCGCTGTCAGCTCGCCGAGTGCGGGCTGTAATTCCAGTATATGGCAGCTCTTGCCACCGGGCGCGGCACAGGCATCCAGTACTCGCTCCCCGGGCTGAGCGGCGAGCAACAGTGCCGCCATTTGTGCGGCCTCATCCTGAACGCTCGCGTCGCCTGTTTCAAAGCCAGGCAGTTCCAGGACATCCCTGGCCGATTCAAGATAAATGGCCTGTGGTGACAAATCACCCTCTTTGGCAGCGATGCCAGCTGCATTGAGCCGGAGCAAATAGTCCGCTCGATTGCCTCGCCTGGCGTTGATACGCAGGGTCATTGGAGGCTGTGCATTGTTGGCGTCAATAATGGCGTTGGCCTGCTCCGGCCATTGCTCATTTATGATGTCGAATAGCCACTGGGGGTGTGCGTGCCCGGCAGCTTCTGGGAGTTTAGTCAGCAGGGAATCTCGCTCGCGCAGAAAGCGGCGTAATACCGCGTTGGATAAGCCCTTGGCCCAGGGCTTTTTAAGTGCTTTGGTCGCCGCAACGGTCGCGGATACGGCAGCGTGATCAGGTATGCGGGTGTCCTCAAGTTGGTAAAGACCGCAAAGCAAAAGGCCGTGTACATCCCTGTCTTTTTCCCGTAGCGGTTTGTCCAGCAGCTGGTTTAGTAGTGCCTCAAGCCGAGGTGCCTGGCGCAGAGTGCCGTAACAGAGCTGTTGTAGAAGCCCTTTGTCGCGGGGCGCTACCTTTTCCAGTGCCGGAGGCAGTGTCTGGTTTAGTGACTTGCCTGAGAGCACATCGCCCACTATTCGAGCGGCTGCGGCGCGGGTGTCAAGCGCCATCAGTGGGCCTGTCCAGCCAGCGTGAAGCTGGCACCCGGGGTAAACAGCTCGCTACTGCCATTGAGCACTTGATCTGCAGTCAGTGGCTTGCCTCCTGGCAATTGCAGGCGCTGGATATTGAGCTGACCCTCGCCACAGTTGACCAGGATGCCATTTCGGTCAGCGCGTAAAATGGTACCTGCAGCTTCTGTTAAAGGCGCGTTGCCGGCGGCTTGGGCCTGCCATACTTTTATCCGCTGGCCTTGCAGGTGAGTGAAACACACAGGAAAGGGGTTGAAAGCTCGGATAGCGCGATCCAGCGTTGTAGCTGCTTGTGTCCAGTCCAGCTCTGCTTCTCCTTTGAGGATTTTACTGGCGTAATTGGCGTTCTCATCATTTTGAGCAGTGGCATTGGCCTGATAGCGCTCCAGGTCTGACAGCACCTTAACCAGTAGCGGCGCTCCCTGTGAGGCTAGCTTGTCGTGTAGTGCTGCTGCTGTTGTTTCGGGGCCGATTTCGCAGTTTGCCGTGGCCAGCATATCGCCGGTATCCAGGCCTACGTCCATTTGCATGATAGTGGTACCGGAGGTGTTGTCCCCTGCTTCAATGGCTCGCTGTATTGGCGCTGCTCCGCGCCAGCGAGGCAGCAGGGAAGCGTGAACATTAAGGCAGCCGAATGCGGGGGCGCTTAAAACTTCGGCTGGCAGAATTAAGCCATAGGCAACGACGACCATAACGTCAGCGCCCAGTGCAGCCAGGCAAGCCTGCTCTTGCGGATCACGCAGGCTCTGCGGCTGGTAGACCGGAATACCCTGTTCCAGGGCCAGTTTTTTTACCGGGCTGGCCTGCAGCTTCTTACCTCTGCCAGCGGGCCTGTCGGGTTGCGTATACACAGCGATAAGTTGGTGCTCACTTTCAATGAGAGCGGCTAAATGTATGGCCGAGAAGTCGGGTGTTCCGGCAAAAATCAGTTTCAGAGAAGACACTTCTCAGACTCGCCGCCGCTGGTCTTTTTCCAGCTTTTTACGGATGCGATTGCGCTTCAGGGGCGACAGATAATCTACAAACAATTTGCCATCCAGGTGGTCAATTTCATGCTGCAGGCAAATAGCCAGGAGGCCTTCTATTTCACTTGAGAAGGGCTTGCCGTCTCGTCCAAGCGCCTTTACTGCAATGCGCTGTGGTCGGTTTACCGTTTCATAATATCCGGGAACAGAAAGGCAACCTTCATCATATTCGCCCAGTTCCTTGTCTAGAATCTCCACTTCTGGATTAATAAACACCAGCGGGTCGTTCTGTTTCTCGGACAGGTCGATCACCAGTATGCGCTCATGCACATTGACTTGAGTTGCAGCCAGGCCGATGCCGGGAGCGGCGTACATCGTTTCGAGCATATCGTCTAGTAATTGTCGGTGCTTGTCGGTTACCGAGTTGACCGTTGCTGCGACTGTGCGAAGCCGGGGATCGGGAAACTCCAGGATCTCGAGTACTGCCATGTTTTAAAAGCTCTTTTTCAGGTTTTTAATAGCCCGCCAAGAGGTGCGGGAAAAGTAACATTTAGGCTTGCCAGCGGCATAACGCGGCAGCACACTGTAATCTATTATACTGCCTGGGAATAAGGGGTGCCCAGTGGAGGCGCACGGGGCAGAGATAACAAGGCCACGCAGGGACGTAAAAATGAAAACAAGGTCACTCTCAATTTGGCTGTTGCTGGCATCGCTAATGTTTAGCGGTTTCCTTCACGCAGCGGTAGAACTCAATGAAGATGTGCCAGAGACCTATATCGTTAAAAAAGGCGATACGCTCTGGGGCATTTCCGGTATGTACTTGCGCGAGCCCTGGCTCTGGCCCGAGCTATGGGACGTTAATCCACAAATTGATAACCCCCACCTGATTTACCCCGGTGATGAGCTTTACCTGGTGTGGATCGATGGCCAACCACGTCTTCGTTTGCGCCGTGGCCGCGATGTGAAGCTTACGCCAAACATGCGGGTGTCGCCTCTGGATCTCGCTATTCCTACTATACCTCTTGATGAAATTGGTGCCTTTTTGCTGCGCCACAGGATTCTTGCAGCAGATGAGATTAACAATTCCGCCTATATCGTGGCGGGGGACCAGGGAAGCTTGCTGAGTGCGCCCGGTGACCTGATCTTTGGTCGTGGCGCCTTCCCCGATGGAGAACGAGCCTACGGTATCTACCGTCCCGGCGATACCTATTCAGACCCGATAACCGGAGAGCTGCTGGGCTACCAGGCTCAGGATATCGGCAATGCCAAGCTGAAGTCTTCCAATACTGATGCAATAACCGAGTTAGAGATCAACAGGATCACCGAGGAAGTGCGCATTGCCGACAGGTTGTTGCCCCTGGAGGAGCGAATTCTGGATGCGGCCTTCCAGCCCAGGGCGCCGGAAACCCCCATCGAAGACGGATTCATGATTGCCGTCGATGGCGGTGTTACCCAGATCGGAACGACAGACATTGTAGTGCTTAATAAAGGGCTGCGTGATGGTCTGGAGGTGGGTCATGTGCTGGCCGTCTACCAAACCGGTGAACTGGTGTTCGACAAGGTAGCGCAGGGGAATGTGCGCTTGCCAGACGTGCGTGCCGGACTTGCCATGGTGTTTGAGTCTTTCGACAAAGCCAGCTATGCGCTGGTCTTAAAGTCTAATCGGCCACTCAAGGTGCTGGACAAGGTCAAGAACCCATAGTTTAACCAAGAGCGCGGCAAGGATGCGGTGCTCTGGGGCTAATGCCCCACAAAAGCCAACCGACATTACGTCAAGGATGATGTATGAGCGTTGTAGACCGAGACCTGCGAGCGGGAGGCACAGAAGTTTTGTCGCTGGCAGACCCTCTTTATCCTCCCCTATTAAAGACCATCCCTGACCCGCCGCCTGTATTGCACGTGCGCGGTAACCCGATGCTTCTGGCTAGGCCTCAGTTGGCGATCGTAGGGGCTCGTCGCGCCAGCGCGGCCGGGCTGCAGGCGGCCCATAAGTTGGCCGTTGCAGCGGTGCGCGCCGGGCTGGGGGTTACCAGCGGCTTGGCGTTGGGTGTCGATGGCGCAGCACATCGAGGCGCTCTGTCGGCAGGCGGGGACACAGTTGCAGTAATGGCCACAGGGATTGAGACGATCTACCCCCACAGGCACGAACCGTTGGGGCAAGAGATCGCGTCATCTGGTTGCCTGGTAACTGAATTTCCGCCCGGCACTAAACCATTGCCATATCATTTCCCTAAACGAAATCGCATCATCAGTGGATTGTCGCTGGGTGTCCTGGTCGTGGAGTCAGCGTTACCCAGCGGTTCTCTCATTACCGCCACCAGTGCAATGGAGCAGGGCCGAGAGGTCTTCGCCCTGCCCTGGTCAATTTCCCATAAGGGGGGTGCGGGGTGTCTCAGCCTGATACGCGACGGTGCTAAAATGGTGCTGGGAATCGAGGATATCCTGGAGGAGCTGGATTCGCTGTTTGGGTTGCAGCAGGAGCTGTCACAGGTTTCGACAATACCGAGCCCTGAATCGATTAGCGAGCAAGACTGTTTGCTGCTGGAACTACTGGGCTTTGAGGTCATTAGTCTGGACCAATTAGTCGTTGCCAGCGGTCTACCTGTTGGGCAGGTGATGGGCGAGTTGTCGTCGCTAGAGTTAGCAGGCAGGGTCAATCGTTGCCCTGGAGGTTATATACGCAGTCGATAGCCCTGTTTTGCTTGCCAATTGCAGCAGGGTTGGTTAAATTTCGCGCTTTTTTGGGCGAATACAACTTCGCCACAGTCAGGAGATAAGCAATGAGCAAACCATTTGTCGCAATTGTCATGGGATCCGACTCAGATCTGCCAGTTATGGAAGCCAGCTTTGATGTTCTGCGCTCTTTTGATATCCCTTTCGAGGCTCGTATCACATCGGCGCATCGCACCCCGGAAGTGACAAAAAACTACGTCAAAGATGCGGACGAGCGCGGCTGCGCGGTCTTCATTGCTGCTGCTGGCATGGCGGCCCACCTCGCGGGCGCAGTGTCTGCTGCTACCGTCAAGCCTGTCATTGGGGTGCCCATGAACGCTTCTATGGATGGCCTTGACGCGCTGCTCTCTACGGTACAGATGCCTGCGGGTATCCCCGTCGCCAGCGTGGCGATTGGTAAGGCCGGCGCCAAAAATGCTGGCTATCTCGCCGCCCAGATTATCTCAACGGCAGATCCTGAAATGGGCCAGAAGTTGCGCGATGAGCGCGCCGCTAACGCCGCAAAAATTGCGGAAAAAGATGCCGCGTTGCAGGCATCGCTCAAGGTCTGATTTTGCCGTTTACGCCCTCTTCCCTGCGCTTGTCCGCGGCGGTCGCCGCGCTGCGGCGAGAAGGCGTTGTCGCCTGTCCTACTGAGGCGGTGTGGGGTTTATCCTGTGACCCCGACTCTGAGCAGGCAGTGTCCCGACTGTTGGTACTCAAAGGTCGCAGTGTGGACAAAGGCCTTATTTTGGTGGCGGCCAGCGTGGAACAGTTAGGCTTTTTATTGGCGGATCTTTCCCA
>ENA-UZWX01018930-UZWX01018930.1-metagenome-genome-assembly--contig:-Day-4---50m-contig-18930_pt1 | contig 22124 bp, 21 predicted proteins | sample MGYA00260347_ERZ794907 | MGnify/ENA metagenome assembly ERZ794907 | reverse complement strand
TAGGCGCGCTGTCAGGATTTCCCCCCGCACTAGTTAATGCAGTGGCCGATGCAATTGGTCTCGACGCAAATTTCTTGCCGCTCACACCGGATCGGGTCCTTGAGGCGCTGATCAAACTGCGCCGGGCCAAACGCCGCAAGGAGGCCAACACATGACCGAAGCCCTCCCACAGTTCACGCTTGTGCGTCCCGAAACCCTGGACGATGCTCTGATCGCCCTTCAAGCAACACCAGACGCGGCGCTCTCGGCGGGAGGGACCGACTTGATCGTGCGCCTGCGCAAGAGTCTAGTTGGGTCCGATACACTGATCGATCTGACCGGTATCAAAGCACTGAACAGCATCGATCCAAACGAAAATGGATTGCGCATCGGGGCCGGTGTGACACTGGACCAGATTGAACATTCCGACCTGATTGCCCAAACCTATCCGGCGGTTGTCAAAGCAGCTGCATCAGTGGCAGGGCCAAGCCACAGGCAGGTGGCAACCCTTGGCGGCAATCTCTGTCTCGACACCCGTTGTGTCTATTTAAACCAAAGCCACTGGTGGCGAAAGGCAAATGATTTTTGCCTGAAGTACCAGGGTGATACCTGTCACGTGGCACCAAAAGGCAATCGTTGCCGGGCCGCCTTCAGCGGCGATCTTGCACCAGCTCTTTTGGTACATGATGCCGAAGTTGAAATCGCCGGGCCAACCGGGTTGCGGCGCGAGCCGCTTGGTGACCTCTACGTCGAAGACGGCGCCACGCATCTAACACTTGAGCCAGGCGAAATCCTGGTTGCGGTGAATTTGCCTGCATCCAACCGGACCTCAGATTACGAAAAGATCCGGGTCCGCAAAACCGTCGATTTCCCGTTGGCCGGCGTCGCCGTGGCCTGTGATACGAGCCAGGAGCCCCCGCGCCTTTTGGTGGCCGTGACCGGGACCAATTCGCGGCCCTTTTTGATCGACCCACCCGACGATCCAATGCTTTCCCCGGCGGATGAAGCATTCTTTATAGCCTTGCAAAAACAGGTGCAAAAGGCAGTATCGCCACAACGCACGACGATGATCGCTCCACACTACCGGCGCCTTTCTGTTGCGGCGCTGGCGGTTCGCCTAGCCAGGCGAATACTATGAGTAACGAGGTCCCTGGAACCTATTGGATGGCCGCTGACGGATTGCACGTCGACACACGCGGGCTCCCCCCGCCGGACCCGCTGGTCGCGGTGCTTTGGCACATCACGCAACCAGAACGAAACGGCCCTGTGATTGCGCATTTTGACCGTGATCCAGTGTATCTGCTTCCTGAATTGGCCGAACGAGGCTGGTCCTATGAGTACGGCGCGCCAGATTCGGATGAAGTGCGCCTAACTCTGAGACCTGCCCCATGAGCATGGCCGGCAGATTTCTGGGCGGTGCCCAGGATCGGTTGTTGCCGGCAGCAATCCCGTTTCGGTTTTTCGTAACCGCCGCTGTGTTTCACTTGTTGGCCTGGATGGTTCTGCTTCTGGCGGCGGACGAGGTCGCCGGGTTTCGCGGTGGAACTGGGCCCGTCCTGGCGGCCATTCACCTTCTCACGCTGGGCACCTTAGCGATGACAGCCATCGGTGCCAGCCTGCAACTCTTCCCGGTGGTTACCCGAAGGGCCCTAACACGCAATTGGCCGGGACACTTCAGCTATGCCCTGATGCTGCCCGGTGTTGCCCTATTGAGTTGGGGCATGGCCCTGCATCAAACCACCGCGATGCAATTGGGGGCCGGGCTTACGTGTTGCGGGCTTTTGGTGTTTGTCGCCCTCACCGCCAATAATCTACGCCGGGCCAGCAGCATACCAGTGGTCGCAGCGCATGGCTGGCTCGCACTCGCCACGTTGTTTGTTGCCGCCCTACTGGGTGTGCTGATGATTTGGGGCATCGAACTGAACATTCTGAGCAATCGAAGCGGATTGGCGATTACACATCTGACACTCGCCAGTTATGGCTTCATGGGGTCACTGATACTGGGCCTGAGCCTGGTCTTGATACCAATGTTCGTGTTATCACGCAGCCTGCCACCAAATCCAGGATGGGCCCAACTGGGCCTCACAGCATTGGCCTTGCTGGTTTTTTCGATCTCTTTTGTCAGTGAGTTTCCTGGGCTGATCTGGCTCGCACTCATTGCAGGTTTTGGCGGGACTGGCTTCTATCTATGGCAGATGGCGAAAATCCTGAGGTCAAGCATGCGAAAACGGCTCGGGTTGCCATTTGTGCTGATGCGGGCGTCTTGGGGGTTTCTGATCCTGACATTGCTGCTCGTCACCGCCTATTTGGCAGGCCTCGCGATCCCCAACGCGGTATCTCTCATCGGGTTCGTGTTGCTGGCTGGATGGTTGCTGACATTCCTCTGCGGCGTGCTGCAGCGGATTATGCCCTTCCTCGCGTCAATGCATGCTGCGGGAAAATCGGGCTTGCCACCCCTGCTGTCAGACCTGACGGCCGAAGGCCCATTAATGCTGCACGCGGTTTGCCATTTTTCAGCGGTAACCCTCTGCGGCATCGGAATCGTTGCCGATCAAAGCCTGCTGATCCGCATCGGATCGGCGCTCGGCGTTGTTGGCGCTGCCGGGTTTGCGACCTTTGCAATCATTGTTGCTTTGAAAGTCCGCCAAGGCCCACGAACAAGTTGATTTGCGCCCCTGACAAGGGAGCCTAAATTTCTTGCAAATCTAATTACGGTATTATAGTACTTATTTATGTATTTACGCTTTTGACAGGTGACCCAATGAGCTTCACGCGCCGCACTGCCCAATTGCTTCACGAAGACCACCAGCAGACGATCATAGTGATCGAGGCACTGGATCAACTGATCGCTCGGGCGCGCAAGAAAGCACCCGACACTAATGATCCGATCGTGCGCAAGACCTTGGAAAACGCCAGCGGTGCCATCGAGGAAGAAATCAGTCAGCATTTCGCCTTTGAAGAGAACCAGCTTTTCACCCGATTGGAAGAGATGGGCGATGTCAGCATTGGCGAACATTTGCGTGGCGAACACCGTGCTCTTCTCCCGCTTGGCCAAGCAGTTGGCACGATGGCACGTACGGCTCTTGCAAATGGCTTCACCGATGAAAGCTGGGCAACTTTTCTTAACACCTCAGGCGAGCTGATCGAACGGATGTTTGCCCACATCCAAAAGGAAGAAATGGCGCTGCTGCCAGCGCTGGAAGATCTACTCGATGCGGAAACTGACATAGAATTGTCCACCGCGTATGCCGACTCCCACTAAGACAAGCGAGGCCTGCACCATGCCAGACACTCAAACCAAATCAACGACCAAACCGCTCTCAGCAGACGATCTGAGTGCGGTTATCGCAATCGACAAGGCCACTTCGTGCACATCGCGTCGTGGCTATTTTGAAAAATGCCTGAAGGCGGCAAGGCTGGATCAAGTGCGTCGCTTGACGCGATCGGGGTAAAACAAGGATCCGGACTGCAAGGTGTCGGGCAATTGCTTTTGGGCGAAGTTGAAAGCATTCTGCGCCACAAGGGTGTGGCGCAGATCACTAGCCAGCTGGATTGGGATCAATGGAACGTGCTCAGTTTCCTTGCGCATGAAGGTTTTGGTCTCGCACCAAATATCATCCTGACCCGCGACACATCAGAGATGCCGCAGGTTCTTGAAGAAATTGAGGCGGATGACGAAGTTGATCTCAGCTCACCTGAGGGTGACGCCGAAAATGCATTGTCGCGGGATCGCATCCCGGTCCGCACCATGGAAGAACGCGATCTGGCTGCGATGGGCTTTAAACCTGCGCAACGCATCGCATTGCAAAAGCAGCTTTGAAGGAAGTCGAGAAAGGCAAACACCTCCCTGTGTCCTCCTTTTCTCAACCGCCCGACTGTCTTTAGGATGGCCGGGCGGTTTTTCTTTCACTAATGCCCGCCAGTTGCCGGCCCATCATGTATTGGTGAGGCTCCGTGGCATCTCATGTTCGCAAGCGATGGCACGCCTGGCCAAAGTAGTATGCTAGCCATGATGTAAGGGGCAGTGAGAGTTAGTCCGCTGAACCTCTTTCGGGAGGCATTTGGAAATTGCCCTGCTACTGCAAGGCCTCGTATTTCGCCTGCAGTTCTTCTTCGCTCTCTTCCCAATCGGGATTGGGCACAATGCAGGCCTCGGGACAAACAAGCTTGCATTGCGGCTCGTCCTCTTCACCGACACATTCGGTGCATTTCATCGGGTCAATCTTGTAGAACGGATCGCCCTCTGTAATTGCCTCGTTCGGGCAGACCGGTTCGCAGGCATCACAAGCCGTGCAAGGGTCAACAATCATGAGCGCCATTTCAATTTCCTCCTTGTAGGTTCTCAGGATGCCTTGAGCATCTGTCCGCTGTTGGTGAGCTTTTCGTGTCGGAATGCACCCCAAAGCGCGGCTCCGATGGCTCCAGCATAAATCGAATTGGGATCGTTAACGACCTCGGCCTCGACCCCTTTCATCTTGGCCAGTTGTTCACGCATCGCTTCGCAAAGACCTTCATCCAGAGCCAATCCACCGGTCATCATGATCAGATCGTTCTTGACGCCGATGGATTTCAACAATCGCGCCAGACGGCTGGCCATAGACAGATGGATACCCTTCAGAATGTTGGGCGACGTGATGCCACGCGACACCATATTGATCACGTCAGTTTCGGCCAGCACGGCGCAGATCGAGGACACCTCTTCGGGGTCATCCGCCTGCATCGAAAGATTGCCAATCTCGTCCTGGGCGATGCCCAGATATCTGGCAATGTTTTCCAGAAACTGACCCGACCCCGAGGCACATTGGCTGGTCATCTTGTAGTTGGTGACCTTGCCCTTTTCATCGGTAATCATGGCGCGACCATGCAACGCGCCACAATCCAGAATGGCAACAGTTTTTGGGTTCAGAAAACGCGCACCCCGGGCATGGCTGGTCATCGAGTAAAAGTGCCCGGTGTGATAAGGGATCGATTCTCCCTCACCCGTGGTCGCCACATAATCGAGATCGCTTTCGGCAACTCCCGCATCTTCCAGAACTTGCTCAAATGCTTCACGAGAAAGTTGCATCGGATCGCGCTGACGGATCCGCAGCGTGCATCTCGAAAGCCATTCTTCTTTGCCATCTTCGACCCGGAAGATCGCCGCTTTCACGGCCCCCGTGCCTACGTCGATACCTGCTGTCAGGGTCATGCTTCCACTCCTTCCACGCGGCCCTCAGCGGCGCGGCGGGCAAATTCGGCACCACCAAGAGCGCCGGTGTAAATCGAGTCCGGATTGATATTGATCGTCACGTCACCGTAGTTCTCAACGATCAGTTTCTTCAGCTCGCGCACTGCGGCCTCATTTTTGGCGACGCCACCGGTAAAGGTCATCTGATCGGCAACCCCACCCGAGCGTGACAGGATCGAAACCGCCCTCAGGATGATTGCCCGGTGCAGACCCGCAAGGATATCCTCGCGTTTTTCTCCCAGAGCAAGCCTGTCGCGCAACTCGGCCCCGGCGAACACGGTACAGGTCGAGTTGATGCGGGCAGGTTTGCCCGATTTCATCGCCAGCGGCCCCAGCTCGTGCAGCCCCATGTTCATCTCGTCTGCGATATAGCCCAGATACCGGCCACATCCTGCGGCGCAGCGATCATTCATCTGGAAATTTTCAACAATACCGCTGGGATCGACCTGAATACCCTTGGTATCCTGGCCACCGATGTCCAAAACCGTGCGGGTTGCAGGATACATCATATGCGCCCCTAACCCGTGGCATAGGATCTCCGACCGGATATGCTCTTTCGAAAAAGGCAGCGTCACCCGGCCATACCCAGTGCCAACTAGAAAGCTTTCCTCAAGCTCGATATCCAGTGCATTTTTGGCTTTGTTCGCCAATTCCGCACCCATCCCGGCGCCGTCACTTGTCACCCGCTCCAATGCCTTTGTGAACTTGGCATTCAGACTGCCGGAGGGCGGGCGATTTTCCACCGCGATAATCGACTTGTCATAGACATTGAGCAGAACATCATAGCCGACACCTGCCTCGCGCCCCACCTCCTCGGCCACGGCCAGATACCGCGAACCGGCTATGTCCCGGAAGAAGTCCGACTTGCGTTCCGCACCGGGTGCAAACATTGCTGGCGCTTCGCCGCGCAGACGCTTGAACACCTCGGCCAGCGCCGCTTTGACCCCGTCCCCGATCTTCTCAAACCGCTCACCGCGGACCAGTCTGGTACAGGTTTCTTCCAGATCTGCCAGCTGCTCCAGAAACTGCTCAAGCCGGAACGACCGCTCCAACGCCCCAAGAAACTCTTCAACCTGATCGCTCAGCGTTCCGCTCGCGCCGAACTCCCGCCGAAACAGAGTGAAGCGCGCGTCGACCTTGGCCTCCTCCGTGGCCACCGAGCACGCGGTTTCATAATTCGAGCGCGAATTGGTGATGCCACGGCCTAGGACCTTCTCTTCCTCATCAAGCAAAACCGCCTTGGTGGTGGTCGAGCCGAGGTCGATACCTACATAGGTTTTCATGCCGCTGCTCCTTTACCGCTACGTTTCTGTTCAACCATCTGGAAATAGCTTTCCAGCCGGTTCTTGACGTTCGCTGCCGAGAAATAGCGCGGATCGACCAGATCAGTCTCGATAAAGGCCGCCGGTTTGCCGGTGCGTTTCTCGACCTCGCGCATGATCAGAAGCTGACCCGCCGAAAAGCTGTTACAGCTCTTGATTGAGTTGATCAGCAGGCCGTCTGCCTCATACTCGTTGATGTAGTCAGTGAGCATGTCGATGCGCATTGGCAGAGATCGATTGGTGTAGACACCAAGACAGTATTCCGCCAATGATTCCAATGGCCTGTCAGGATCGTGCCGGAACCCATAATCGTATGTTCCACCCACCTTGGTATAGGACGAGGCGACCACAGTTGCGCCTTCCTCATAGAACATTTTCCAGAACTGACGGAATGATGTGTAGTTGGGCGGCCCTTCCACAACGAGCCGGTATTTCTCTTCATCCATCGGTCCATCGGGTGTGACCGGCCCAAGACCCTTGAGCATCCGCTGATCCACCTCTTCGCGCAGGAAGCGATAGTAATCGATGGCGTCATCGGTGCCACGGAACGCGCCAAAAATTGGACCGATATAGTAGATTCCGCCAAAGTATGCGTCGATTGGCGATGGTTTGTTTTTACCGGTCTGCAGGATATAGACCAGATCATCTTCCGCTTGCGCCGATTTCTTCAGGTATTCGCGCAGCCGGTCGATATCGAACTTGACACCAGACACCTGTTCCAGCGTCGGGATCACGTCTTCCTTTAACTGTTTGACCATGTACTGGATCATGTTCGGCGTGACCTTGCCGTCGGCCATGTAAGGTGTCTGCAGGAAAATGGTCGGGCATTTGTATTGCTCACGCAGCAGCTCGAACCATTTCAAAAAGGTAAAGCAGCCGGTGTAGGACAACAACAAAACATCAGGATCAGGCAGCTTTTTGCCATTTGGCCCGATGTTGCCTTTCATCATCATACCGATGTCTGATTTGACGTAAGTGCAGACATCTTCCGAATGCCCGGCACGTTCAGCCTCCATGATGTACTGGCCACTCTGCTTGCGCAGACCCGACTGGATCGCGTTGACCTCCGGCAAGTTGTTGACCAGATCAAAACACATGAGAAGCTCATTCAGGTTGCCCGGCACGAAGGTCGAGGCGACCTTGGCATCCGTCTCCGGCGCACTGGACAGACGCTCATAATGCTCCGCCATCATCTGCTTTTGCTTGATCATCGAGGCATCTTTTAGCACGTCGGTGGGCTGGGCCTTGACGACTGAGGGTCTCATGCTGCACTCCACAATTTGATTGAATCCACAAACGTTCCGGCCTGCTCGCGAATGGGCTGCATCTGGCCAGAGTTTTCGGCGTATTTGAACGCGATGAAGGGCACGTTTGCCTCTTTAAGCACGTTCTGCAGAATGGGCCGGTCCAACAGCGCCGGATCGCAGAAACTGGTCGAGGCAAAGATCACGCCTTCGGCACCAGTGTCGCGCACTGCCCGTACCAGGAACTGACCCTTCTCAGCCTGATCTGGCTCGTACTTGGCGGCGGTTGACATTGAACTGTGCAAGAACGCCTGGCTCAGATTGTGCATTGGGTCACCGTCGCTCGGTACATCGCCCAACAGCCAGCGGCTGATCAGAACAAAGTCGTCATCGACAATGTAACAGCCTGACAGCTCCAACGATTTGATCAGGTTGAGCGGCGGCTGTTCACAGAACATGCCCGTCAGAACCACCCGGGAATTGTCCTTGATCGGCCGATCCTCGGCAGTTGCGGCGGCAATGTAGTCACGCACCAGAACTGTGTGCTCTTCCACCGGAATCACCAGCCCGGCTCGCATTATCAGATAGGCCTCGGACGCTGGCGCCTTCCATGGCTGCGCTGCACGCAGGGCATAAAGCTCGCCAATCGCTCGACGGTTTTCATTGTAAACTTCGATCGAGGCGCGGATATCATCATCGCTGATCTTGCGCCCGCCGATATTTTCAAGATCATACAGAAATTCGCGCATCTCACCGGTATAGAACACGCCGCCAATCTCGTCCTTGTAGGTCTGCGGCACGTCGAAGTACTTCGAGTAGACATCCGGGAACAGCATCTTCCACATGCCACTCAGATTGCGGATCACATCGCAAATCGACGGAAACAGCATGCCATCGACAAAATCGACCCGTCCGGAAACGCCCAACTCGATGGTCGAGCGCGGAATGCGGCAAATGTAGCTTTGATAGTAAGCGTCACCGTGGATCACTTCGAGGTTGTCACCCCCACCCATAATCCCCATTGGCAGCATGCCGGCGGCGTGGATCAGTTCGCGCGGGACGTAGACTGGCATATAACCGATCACCTTGCGACCCGGTTCGGCGTCTTTCCATTCACGGGCTGCCGTGAAGTTGAGATCTTCATAAAGCTCTTCGCAACGCGCGACGATTTCGGATACGGATTTGCCCGTCATCTGTTTTCCCACTTTGCTTTGCGTTTGGCGAGAAAGGCTTCAAGACCCTCCACCGCGTCACGGGTTGACATCAGATCGTTCAGATAAAGCGCCTCGACCTCGTCCAGACGCGCCGCCATACGGCGGCAGAAATCGGCGCGCGCCGATTTCACGGCCATGCGCAGTGAACTGGCGCTTTTTGGTTTGAGGTGGGTTTCGGCAAAGGCCAAAGCCGCGGCTTCCGGTTCAGGATCGACCATATCAACCAACCCGACCTGCTCCGCCTCTTCACCGCTGATCGAGCGACCAGAGTAAAGCAGGTCTTCTGCCATCGTCTGCCCCATACGTTCCGGCATCAAGCAAGACGCCGCAGGGGCAAACACACCCAGCATCATTTCGGGCTGGCCCAGATTGGCATCGGGAGCAGAATAAATCCTATGCCCGGCCATCGCCACTTCCAGCCCGCCGCCAAGGCACTGACCACGAACCGCAACCAGTACCGGCACCGGAAACTCCAGCATCCGGCGCACCAGCGCGTGCAGCGCCGCCAGCATCTCGGCACAACTGTCCGGCAAATGCTCCTCAACCGAGGCTCCGAAACTGAAATGTGGACCCTCGGCCTCGATCAGAACGGCAACCAGATCGGTATTGCCTTCCGCCTTGCCCAACGCGGCATCCAGTGCCGCAATCATCTCGGCATCAACAATGTTCGCCTTGGGTCGATTCAGCCTTAACCGCAAAACCGCGCCATCAAGTGCGGGTGTTATACCAAGCACGTCGCTCATTTGCGCACGCCCGGCATCATGCTGTCGATGTAATCCGGAGTCCATTTTGCGCCCTCGGCCAACTCCTTGCGCAGCAGCGCAAAATCAACTTCCCGACCAACCTCACGGTCACCTTCGTTAAAGGCACGGAAGCCCATGTTGGCCTCAGTCATCATATTGCCACCCAGCCAGGCCCGTGCGTTTTCCTTGTTGGTGTTCCACGCGTTCAGCTTGGGCTTGCGCAGCTCTTCTACCGATTTGGTGGTACAGTCGGGGAAGGTCAGCAACAGGTTGGCGCAGAGTTCCTCTACCTTGGCATCCAGAGCACTCAGGTCAGTTTTACCGGTCTTCATCACCGCCTTACCGGCCGCCAACGCCTCACCCTCTTTCATCTCGCCATGTAAAATGCGGCCCATGAAATCGGTCTTCATTTCGGTTTCAACCAGCGGGTTGGCGACATATTCGCCATCCACCTTCAACCCCGGAACGATATCCGTGAGGATCCCCAGCCGCAGCGCCTTCTGAGCGGTAAAGCTCTCGCATAGAACGCCCGAATTCATTGCCTGCTCACAGCCGATCATCACCGGAAGGAAGTCGGTCGATCCACCGATGGCCGCCGAACCATGCTTGGGACCGGCCTGGCCGAACCGCGCCATATCCTGAGCGATCGAGAAATCACAGGCCATGCCAATTTCCTGGCCACCGCCAATGCGCATACCGTTGACCCGGCAAATGACCGGTTTGTCACAGCCCAAAATCGCCGAAACCATATCGTTGAACAGGCGCATGTACTGGCGGTACTCATGCGGGCGCCCGGCATAGTACTCGGCATATTCCTTGGTGTTGCCACCAGTGCAGAATGCCTTGTCACCTGCCGCCGTAAACACCACTGCGTTGACGTCGCGCATATTCGAGGCCGCGCGGAACGCGAGGATCACCGATTTCACCATGGCAGTGTTGTATGAGTTGTACTGCGTTGGATTGTTAAGGATAATCCACGCGTTAAACAGGCCATCAGCGACGCTCCCGTCAGGCAATGTCGCCGGGCGTTTTTGAAAGATCACCTGATCGGTAATGGCTTCGCGCGTGCCTTCGGGCACCAGATCATGCGATACAAAATCGAATTTTTGAAAGTTCACAAGCCTATCTCCTTTGTCAGTCTCAGGGCACCAGAATTTGGCGACGGACCAGTTTGCCGTCATGCACGGCCTTGAAAATCTCATTGATGTCGTCCAACGGGCGTTGTTCGACAAACGGGTTAAGCTTGACCTTGCCACTTGTCACCAGTTCCAACGCGCTGGGATAAAGCTCGGGCGGGCAGCCCCAGTTGCCCAGCAAGCGAGCGTGAAAAGCCATCAGGTTCGAAAGGCGGACATCCAGTTTGTCCATGGTAAAGCCAACAACGCACATGGTGGCGCCGTGGTTGAGCAGTCCAAACGCAGCCTTTTGCCCGGCTGCGGTGCCGGAACACTCCATGATAATCCACTCTGATGTCCGCAGCCCATTCGCCTTGACGAAACCGATGATCTCACCTTTCAGGCTGCGCGGATCGAAATCCCGGGCGTTAAGAGTAAGGGCTGCGCCGGATTTACCAATCGCGTCAAGCTTTTCAGGCACCACATCAATGGCCACAACGGTGGCCCCCATAGCGGCGGCCACCTGCACGGCATAGCCACCCACGCCGCCAACGCCGTTGACGATGACCAGATCACCTTCACTCACGCCCGCCTGGACGGCCGCTTGATACGGGGTCGTCAAGGCATCAGCGACGACCGAAACATCCGCGAGCGAAAGCCCCACAGCAGCCAGTTTGTCTGTATCAACCGGGCACAAGCCTCGGGCCGGAACCGCTATGTGACTGGCAAAGCCGCCCTGAATGTCGTTGCCGGGCATTTTCTGCGCTCGACAGATCGTGCCCTTGCCGCGCTGACAGGCATCACATTCACCGCATGGCATGACTGCAGGGATGATAACGGTCTGACCAAGCCACTCTTCAACGCCCGGCCCGGCTGCCGATACGACGCCGCTGATTTCATGGCCCAACGCCAGCGGCAGCTCCTGATTGGTGCGCACACCGTCATAGTAGTAGCCCAGATCCGTATGACAGACGCCGCAGCCCGCAACATCAACGATCACCTCGCCGAGGCCAGGAGCATCCAGGTCAAATTCTACTTTCTTCAAAGGCGCATCACCTGAAACCATCATCCAGCGTCTCGGCATGTCGGTCGTCCTCCGTTTTGGCGTTCGGCCTCGTCTCCCTGTCCTTCGATTTAGTCGTGTTGACAGGGCTGGCAATCTTTATTACCGTAAAGTGGTACCGCAATACCTATTTAAGGTCAACACAGAAAACCCCCGCCTCAATGGCAAACACTGGATTAAGCCCAACAATCTATGGAACGCGACATGACAGCCAGCTTAAAACCCGCAAACAGCATATCCTTCGCCATTGTCGGAACTGGCGGCGCGGGCGCGATCACCGCCGGGTCAATGCTGATCGAAGCAGCAGGCAAGGCGGGTTACTATGGTCTTCTCACGCGGTCGGTCGGCCCCCAAATTCGCGGTGGCGAAGCCGCAGCGCTGGTCAGGTTAAGCACCAAACCCGCCGCCTGCATGTCTAAAGAGTTTGACATTCTGGTCGCCATTGACTGGAAAAATGCCGACCGGTTTATCGGCGCAATGCCGGTAGCCGAAGGTGGGCTGGTGATCTGTGGTCCAGCCGCAGGCGATCCTCCGCGCGCGATACGAGAAACCGATTGCACAATCATCGAATGCCCGATCGGCGAATTGGCTAAATCTGTACCCGGCGGACGCGAGAACATGATTTCGGCGGGGCTCGTGGCCGAACTCATCGGAATGCCGCTGGAGGAAATTCGAAATGTTGTTTCGGGCAAGCTTGCAAGCAAAGGCGAAAAGGCTGTCGAAGCAAGCCACGGCTGCCTTGAGATCGGTGCTCAAACCGCCGCTGGTTTCGATCACACCTGTCGGCTGGCGGCTCCGGAAGAAGGCAGCAACAAGCGTTGGCTGATTACCGGCAACGAGGCTGTGGGCTTGGGCGCCCTGCGCGGCGGGGTCCGGTTTGCCGCCGCTTATCCGATCACACCAGCCACCGAAGTTCTTGAATACCTGTCGCCAGCATTGGCATCGGTTGGCGGCGCGCTGGTGCAGGCCGAAGACGAACTGGCCTCGATCAACATGATTATCGGGGCCTCGTTCGGCGGACGTCCTTCGATCACGGCGACCTCCGGACCTGGCCTGTCCCTGATGATGGAGAGCCTCGGCCTCGCCGCCGCCTCGGAAACGCCTATCGTTGTCGTTGACGTGATGCGGGTCGGCCCCTCGACCGGCGTTGCAACCAAATCCGAGCAATCCGATCTCAACATCGCAGTCTACGGCTTTCACGGTGATGCGCCACACGTTGTGGTCGCCCCGCTCAGTGTCTCGGATTGCCTGTTCACCGGGCAATGGGCGGTCCACATGGCCGAAACCTTGCAAACACCAGTGATCGTTCTGTCGGACCAATCCATTGGCCAGGCACGGGTGCTGATTGATCGTCCGGCAGATATCACCTTCATGACCCGCCGCAAACCCTTTGATGCAGATGGCGAAGCCTATCAACGCTATGCGATCACGGCTGACGGCGTATCGCCCATGTCGACCCCGGGTCAGGCAGGCGGGCAATACACTGCCGACGGGCTAACCCATACAGAACGCGGCTCACCCTCAAGCGCCAGAAGCGATCAGAAGGAACAGTTGGACAAGCGCCATGACAAGATTGCGCGCTTTAATTTTGGCAACCACTGGGGCATCACCGAAGGCGACAGTGCCCGCGCCACCGTCATCCTGACCTGGGGCTCGCTTACCGGGGCCGCCCGCGAGGCGATCGACGCACTCCAGGACGAGGACATCCCGGTCCGGCTGGTCTCGCTTCGCCAGATATCACCCTTCCCCGAAGAACCGCTAAAGGCGGCGCTGGCGGGTGCCAAACGATTGCTTGTCGTCGAGCAGAGCTATTCAGCACAGTTCTACCGTCACGTTCGCTCGTATATCGATCTGCCCTTCGAGGTCAGACAGCTTAACCGCGAAGGCCCATACGAGATTGGGCCTGATGAAATCGTCACCAAAATCCGGGAGTGGAATTACCGATGAACGTTCCCAATCTTAAAGCAAGCAACTTCAAATCCGACATCACCCCAATCTGGTGCCCGGGCTGTGGCGACTTCCACGTTTTGATGTCAATTACCAAGGCGCTGGCGAAACTTCGCCGCCCACCCGAAGATATCGCGGTGGTCTCGGGTATCGGCTGCTCCTCGCGGATCCCGGCCTATACCAATTGCTACGGCTTTCACGGCGTGCATGGCCGCTCGCTTGCGGTGGCTGCAGGGCTCAAGGTCGCCCGCCCTGATTTGACCGTCATGGCGATGAGCGGCGATGGCGATGGATTTTCCATCGGCGGCAACCATTTCCTGCATGCATGTCGGCGCAATGTCGACATGACCTATATCGTCATGGACAATCGGGTTTACGGCATGACCAAAGGCCAGCCTTCGCCGACCACCGAATCCGACTGGGACAGCGCCCTGTCCCCCGGAGGCACCGGGCTGCGCGCTTTCCACCCACTGGTGATTGCATTGGCATCGGGAGCCAATTTTGTTGCCCGCGAGTTTTCCGGCAACATCAAGGCCTGCACACAAACAATTGTGGAAGCTGTAAATCACCCCGGATTCTCCTTCGTCGAAATTCTCAGCCCCTGCGTCACCTTCCGCCCAGATGAGAAGGAGTGGAAAAACCAGGTTCATGAAGCAAGCGTGGCGGAAACCGACGATCCGGCCCGCGCAGCGCGACGGATCATGACTGATGACGGTATGAACACCGGCATCCTCTATCGTGGCCCTCGCAAACCTTACTCTGCGTCGGTGTCCGACGAAGTGGGTGATGTGTCCGCACTGGAGCAATTTTTCGAAATCTAAAGATGGCCCAATGGGTCGCCGCAATGACCGCTCGAAATTCGGGGGAGGGGGTCTTTGTTGGCACGATAAACTCAACAGGTATTGGTCAATATCTGTTCTGAGCCCAGATCCGGCTTTGATTGGGTGCGGTCATGGAAGTATGCTCCAGACTAGAACTAAGAGAATAATAATGCCTGCTATCGTATCATTTCGTTCATTGGTCGATCCATCCGATTGCGATTTTCTTGGCCACATGAACGTTTCTTGGTTCTTCGCCGCCTGTTCAGATGGGGTATTCGCGATCCAGTCAGAAATAGGTCTGACTGCAAATGATATGCGCAGTGGCCGGCGGCTCTCATTCGCAGTGGTCAATGCCCAAAGCGACTTTCGCGCCGAAATGTCGGCGGGTGATGCGATTAGGTTGGAGACCTCAATCATTGAAATTGGCACTCAATCGATGACTTTCAGACATCGCCTGATACCGGCCAAGGGTGACGCGGTGGCATTCGAGACGGTATTCAAATAAGTGATGTTGAGCCTCGAGACGCGCAGGGCGGCAGAAATTCCCCAAGATGTCCGCGAAAAAGCGACTCAGTGGCTGTAGCAAGCGCCATAGACTTCTGCCTTGTCCGCAAAGCCGGCGCCGGTCTGTACTGTCAGATCCACAACGACCTCAGCACCTCACCGTTCGTCAACCACCCGCACCGCTTTGCCCTCCGAGCGTGGAATCTCGCCCGGGCTCTTAACAGTCACAGTGCAGCTTACACCAATAATCGATTTGATGTGATGGCGCACATCTGTCGCCTTGGCAGAGCGCGCATCAAAGCCTTGTGCCCTGTCTGGCAACATCTCAACATCCACTGCCATTGCATCCAATGGTCCGTCCTTGAACAACCTAATCTGGTAATGCGGCGCCAGCCCGTCCAACCCAACCAGCACGGATTCGACTTGAGACGGGTAAACATTGACGCCACGAATGATCATCATGTCGTCGTAGCGCCCGTCCAACCTTAGAATGCGCACATGGGTCCGTCCACAGGCACAAGGCTCATCCATCAACCGTGTGATATCACGGGTGCGATAGCGTACCATCGGCATCGCCTCTTTGGTCAACGTGGTGATGACCAACTCGCCGGTTTCGCCCATTGGCAAAGGCTCCAGCGTTTCCGGATCGATGATTTCGAATAAGAAATGGTCCTCCCAGCCATGCAATCCGTTGCGCGCGGTGTCGCATTCACAGGCCACGCCCGGCCCCATTATCTCGGAGAGGCCGTAAACATCCACTGATTTGATCCCCAGCCGGATGTCGAGCTCACTGCGCAACTCGTTCGACCAGGGCTCAGCGCCGAACAGTCCGCGCCGCACTGGAAGTTCGGCGATGTTCACACCCATTCCCTCGGCCACTTCGGCAATGTTAAGCGCATAAGACGGCGTCGAACATAGAACGGTTGGTCCAAAATCCTTCAGCAATGTCACCTGACGTTCGGTGCCGCCACCTGACACAGGTACAACAACACAGCCCAGTTGCTCGGCGCCATAGTGCGCACCTAGCCCGCCAGTAAACAGCCCATAGCCATAAGCGTTGTGCAACAGGTCACCAGGTCGAATCCCGGCCCCGGCCATCGAGCGCGCCATCAACTCAGACCAGCGTTTGAGGTCACCCATCGTGTACCCCACCACTGTCGGCTTGCCGGTGGTGCCGGAAGACGCATGCACCCGTGCCATCTGCTCCAGTGGCACGGAAAACATATTGAACGGATAGTTGTCCCGCAAATCAGTCTTCAGTGTAAACGGAAAATGCCTAATGTCGGCAGCTGTCTTGAGGTCGGATGGCGACACCCCGGCCTTGTCAAACGCCGCCCGGTAATATGGGACATTCTCATAAGCATTGTTGAGCGACCAGCGCAGCCTTTCGGCCTGGACATCAGCAATCTGACGACGCGACATCGTCTCGACTGCCCGATCATACATAAAATCAGTGTCTTTCACGGCTTCGATCTGCATCCCGAAATTCCTCCCTGAAATTCGAGTAAGTTGCGTAACAGGAATGCCCCGTCAGGCTTTGTGCCAACCGGGTTTGATACCGGCCCGGCTTTGACCCGCACCCCGTGCTGGCATTTTGTTGATTGCGTAACCCTGATTGAATGCCGCCCGAGTGATCAGCGTATGTTTGAAGTCCCAGCCCGTCAGCATTGCACCCAGACCGGCCAGCGCCAGCGCCTCACCCTGTCCTACCGGGATCACAACTGCGATGACGGCAATGGTGATCAGAATTGTTTGTGGCATCGCAGCAAGACCGATATGTCCTGCAATGAAGGCCGCAAAAACACCCGTCGGCGCGCCATCATGCGCCAGCCCGCTGCGGTAGCGTGTCCAGAACCAGAGGCGCAGCAAAAGCAGAGCCGCAAGTGCCAGAGCAACGAACCGAGTGACCTCTGCGCCGGTCACAAGGCTCAGAATCGCCAGAGCGCCAGCGCCCTCTGTCAGACCGGTTGAAATGACCAATGGTACGATTGCCGGATGGCGCCAAGCCGGAATGCCTTTGGCGGCACGCAGTATCCGCGCTTGAGAGTATAGAAAGGCAAGCCCGCTCAGCGCCGACAAGATCAGCAACAGGTTAGAGCCCAAAAGCCATCCCAACCCGCCAAAGCCAAAGAATGGCACAGCGGCCATCGCCTCGCGCGACATCCAGCTGGTCCGCGGGTTGAGAAATACATTGAGAAAGCGCCAGGGTCGCCCAATTTCAAACCAGATGCAGGTCAGCCCGGTACCGACAAATGCCAAGGCCAAGAACATGCCCAGCCACAACGTCGGGCCCAGCATCGTAGTCGCCGCAGCAGCCACCATCAGTCCGGTGCCGGTTCCGCCGAAGGTAAAATTCGCCGCTGCGCGCCAATCCCAGTTTGTCTGCAGTTTTGGCGATACCGCGGCCAGGCCGACCGGTTCGGCCACATAAGGCACTTCCTCTGGTTCAGCGACATCGCTGATTTCACTATCATAGAGATAGTAGGTGTTGGGCCCATTTCCTAGCTCTTCATGCATGCGGAAATGCCGTTTGGTGCGCAACAGTTGCGAAACATTGCTTTCGGGATCATCCAGATCGCCCATCTGCAGCGCCCCCGAGATGCAAGAGGCCACGCAAGCCGGTGTCGCCACCGCATCGACGCCCGGCACCAGGCCGTTGGCCCTGCCCTCATCAATCCGGTCAACACAAAGCGTGCACTTCTGCGCCACACCAAGCCTTGCGGGATCTTCGCGCAACGCTTCGTGCCGCATCGCCTTGCCGCCATAGGCGGCTGACGGTTTGTCCACCCGCGACCGCGCCTGATAAGGGCAAGACACAGCGCAATACGCACACCCGATACACACGTCGTAGTCAATGGTGACGATTCCGTCGTCGCGTTTGCGCGTCGCCCTCGTTGGGCAGACATCGCGACACGAGGGCTCCTCACAATGCATACAGCCCACCGGCACGAACGCCCGGTTCACTATTGGGAACTCTCCGGTTTCGAAATCCAATACCTTACGCCACTGAATACCTGGCGCCGTCGCATTGGCGTGTTTGCAAGCCGAGGTGCAGGTCTGGCACCCGATACAGCGGTTAAGGTCGGCGACGATACCATAGGTGGTCATGCCGCGTCTCCGATCTTTCTGACCGCCACTCGCACCAGATCAGCCCCTGATCCGGTGGCATCGGTCAGCTCCAGCGACATCGGCGTCAAACTGTTCATGCTGGGTGTTTTAAGGTCCTTGGCAAAGGGTGTTTTCCAGTGATCGAACTGGCCGATCATCAATAACGTATCGGGCCGGATGCCATGGCGCAGGATCACCGCGCCCCGGGTCGACCCCGTGGGAGAGTAAACATCGACCTCATCTCCTTCGCTCAGCCCAAGCTTCGCGGCGGCTTGCGGGTTCATCACCACGCCGCCGTGCCCCGCCACATTGGCGGCTACCTCATGGATCATCTGGATACCGGCGTTGCCGCCCCAGGAGTACTGCATCGACCGCGCCGTCAGCAGCCAGAATGGGTAATCCCCGATTTTGACATCATACTGACGTTCCTGCGCATCCTTCCACATCTGTGGCAGGTCCTGATAATGCGGCATCGCCTCATATTCTTTCAGCTGGCGATCCCACCAGGTAATACCGATTTCATGTAACCGTTCCCCCAGTTCCTGCCCGATACGCAACAGGCGCTCTTGATAAGGAAGCTCAAACCGCAAACCCTTTTCGACCATCGCTGGATAGAGATACCAACGCTCTTTTGGAAATGGGATGGTGCGAAACCCATGCTCGCGGAAGTAATCCAGACCCTGACTTTCTACCCCTTCGGTCAATTCGGCACTGGCCGCCTTGCATGCATGGTCCCAGACCGTTTCAACCGAATGCTCTTGTTCGGGGTCGAGCGAAAAATCATACCCCTCACCAAAGAACCGGACACCGGCCGCGCCCTTGTTGATCCCCTGATTATACTCGGCCAGTAACCCGGTGCCCTTGGCCAGCTGCGTTGCGATCCAGGTGAAATCCCGCGCTTCCCCCATTGGTTTGGCCGCTGGGTCACGCAATGCAAATCCCTGATGCTCCCAGAACTGCTCAACATATTTCGTGCCGCCAACCCGGATCAGCTGCAAGCCCTCAAGATCGGTACATTCCGGCAGCAGAACATCGGCCATGTGGTTGGTTTCATCATGGGTGTAGGCAAAGCAGACGGTGAACGGGAAATTGGCAATCACATCGGCAACCGCGCCGGTATCCCAGAACGAAATAACCGGATTGGTGCGATAGACAAACCAGACATCCGGTTGGGTTGGTTTAGGCAGGTTTTCGAACTCTTCCTTCTGCGCCATCCAAGCCAGATGCGTCGGACCAAGCGCCTGCGACCATGGTGAATTTGCCGCCAGCGGGATCAATGTCTGATGCGCATGCCGCGACGGCGAGGTTTCTCGAAACTGGCCCTTTTTGGTCGGGTTCATCGGATAGTTCATGAAACCGTCCGGCCCCGGAACAACACTCGACCAACGATTGTCGGCGGGTCGGTTCAGCCGCACCGTGGTGCCCAATGTCCCACCCGGCACCTCAAGCCCGCCGATCAGCACCGCCATCAATGTTCGCGCCCAGGCGCATTCAAAACCACCCCAGCCGTTCGAGACCGTTTTACCCAGCGAAATCGCCACCGGGCGGAACGGCATTTCCTTGCCGTTGATCTCTATGGTTTCGCCAACATGGGCATAATGCAGATAATCAAGCGCCGTCTTACGGATCATCTCTTCCGGGACATCGCAAATCTCTGCCGCCCAAGCCGGACTGTACGGCTTAACATGTTCCACCAGATGCGCAAATGCAGGCTGGCAGGTAATGCCATCATGGCGCCATTCAATATCATCCGGCCCGACCTCAAGTCCCGAAACGCTAAAATCGCCTTCAATCGCCGGATCTGTTCCCTTTGTGTCAAACGGAACAGCCGCTCCACTCGTCAAATCCCAGATCAGTGGTTTTTGGCTGTCTGGATCGCGCAGATAGAATCCGTTAGGTGCCACCAAATATGGCGAGGAACTACGATCCTTAAGAAAAGGTACATCAAGCCGATCCCGCTCGGCCTCGTGTAGCAAAACATGCAAGAGCGCGAACATGAAGGCCGGGTCAGTCTTAGGCCGGATCGGCAACCATTCCGCCGAACACGCCCCGGTGATTGACAGATGTGGTTCGATCTGAACGCGCTTGGCCCCCCGGTCGCGTGCATCAGCGTGACGGCGCACGCCACAAACACCCCCCGACGCTTCAACATTTGCGCCAAACGATATGATCATCTCGACCAGCGGCGTATCGGGCGAGACCGTAAAGGCTCGATGCCAGAACTCCCCATAAAGGTGCTCGGAGTGATAACATTTTACTCCCTGCCCGCTGCCAAAGCTCATGTCGATGGCACCCCAGGCTTTCAGGAATGCCGGAAACGTCCCCATATAGACCGTCGAGGTCCCACCACCACCAAAGCTGGCCGCGACGCGGGGAAACCCGCTTTCGTCCATCAACCCCTTGGCTTTGGCCTGGTTCAACTTTCCACAGATCAGCTCCAGCGCCTCATCCCAGGTCGCCTCACGAAACTGCGGGTCTTCGTCCCTACCCTTGTTTGGGTTGGTCCGGATCATCGGAGTTTTAATGCGATTGGGATTGTTGGTCTTCTGGATCAGGCCAAAGGCTTTGACGCAGACCTTGCCATGTGCTGGATGAACCGCCGCCGCCGTGGCGTTGGGCCGGATCTGTACCGGCACGCCATCCATGACATCGACCTTCATCAAGTCGGGTCCGGCAACACATTGGTAGCAATATGAGGAAACGCTAGTGCTGGATTTCAGGGTCTGAGAGCTCATCGCATGTGTCTTTCACCCACCCTGCCACTTGGCAGCCTTCTGGCGAAGTCTGTCCTGTGTCTTGTCCACATCGACAATAAATCGCTCGTGGCGCCCTTTGCAGATTGTGTCGAGCGCGTCTTTCGCTGTAAATTCGAACGCAATCTTACGGCCTTCAAGCTCGGTCACCGTGACACCCACTGTCACCGCCATGCCAAGTAGCGTCGGCGCCGTATGGGCAATAGACACGATTACCCCTACCGAATCCTGCCCCTCTGGCACGTTCTCCACGATCAGATCGCGGCAGGTATGCTCAATGTCACGCACCAAAGACGGAGTTGCATAAACCCGGCAATCCTCGCCCATGAAATCAATCGTTCGGTCCGCATCAACGGTAATCGTTCGAGACTGTGTGGTTCCCACTGACAGTTTGTCATTCATTGTTGCTGCCATTTCCTTAAATCGGTATACTGGTACTATTATACATATTTGTAAACCCATGGCCAGCCCTTTAAGTTACCCACCAATCCGCCCATTTTTTTGAAAAAATTGATAATTCATCGTTTTACATTCGCCCCTCAATGAAGCCAATTTTGCAGTTAGAACGTGGAAATTCACCCAAAGGAATCGCACTCTGGCGGATGGGCCAGCCAGGCAATCAGACGGGTAAGCCGCGCGCGCGGTAGCTAGAGGTACCTGCCCAAGCATCGCAAGTCCCACAGGCTACCTCGTGCCAGAAAGCGCTTGCCGCCCAAATTTGACCGTGATGTCACCATCCTGTTTCTGCATAAAAGTTCCCTGTTAATATGCGCAGGGAAATAACCCGCAATACGTTGAAATTACACCTATATTTAAGGAATAACTTGGCCAAATGGCTTAGATTCCAAGAAATTTCCCTGTTAATTCCTTGTTAGCAGGGAGTTTTGGCCCTAACCGAAGCGCCTGATGGTGCCTCCGGAAACGACCCTGGAAAATTGCGCCAAGCGGCGACACAACAGTCGTCTCTCTGGAAAATGCCTAAGTCCAAGCCCCCGGAAAATCGAGAGAAAACAGGGAAAAAGCTGTTTGTTGGAAGAGATTGGGGTGGGTGGCGGAGACGAAGGGATTCGAACCCTCGAAACGC
>ENA-UZWX01017467-UZWX01017467.1-metagenome-genome-assembly--contig:-Day-4---50m-contig-17467_pt1 | contig 22145 bp, 21 predicted proteins | sample MGYA00260347_ERZ794907 | MGnify/ENA metagenome assembly ERZ794907 | reverse complement strand
TGACCAAAAGTATATGAAAATTCATATTGTTTCATAGGGAGACTGTCCAATGGCCAAAATTGAAGGTGTCGTTCTTGATGTAGTGACGTTATCCGACCGTATCAGCAGCTTGCGTGTTGCTGCAACCGATTGCAGTGCCTTACCCATTTGGGAAGCAGGCGCGCATGTGGAATTTGATGTGGCCGATGGTGCGCGTGCTTATTCGCTGATCGCCTTTGACCCTGTGGCCGTCGCGCCAAGCTTCTACCAGATTGCAGTGCAACGCGAGGACGACGGTCAAGGCGGATCGCGCGCGATGCATGATTTGCAAATTGGTGATCCGATTACTTTTAGCGCCCCCAAGAATAACTTTCGAGTGAAGACCGACGCCCCTGCGGTTCTGTTGGCCGGCGGTATTGGTGTGACGCCGATGATCTCAATGGCGGCAGCTTTGCATGCTGCGGGTCAGCAGTTTGCGTTTCACTATGCGGGGCGTAGCGCGTCGGTGATGGCTTATCACGCAGAGCTTGCAGCGACTTGGAGTGATGCGTTTCACTTACATTGCGACGATAACGACAGCACGCTTGATCTGGATGCCGTCATGGTCTCACTCAACGACGCGCATTTGTATGTCTGTGGTCCGCGCGGTCTTCTGAATGCTACACGTGCCAAAGCCGAGGCGCTGGGCATCCTGCAAAGCCGCGTACATTACGAGCTGTTTGAAGCAGCGGCGACGCAATCCAATGACCGTGCCTTTGAGGTCCAGATCAACGATGGCACAGTCTATACAATTCCTGTGGGTCAAAGCATAATTGACGTGCTTGAGGAAAACGACGTTGATGTCATGTATGATTGCCAGCGTGGTGATTGCGGGATTTGTCAGTGTGATGTTCTTGAGGGCACGCCGGACCATCGTGACGTGGTGCTGAGCGACGCGGAACGCGAGGCGGGTGATGTCATGCAAATCTGTGTCAGTCGCGCGAAAACACCGCGGCTGGTGCTGGATATTTAAAGGGTTTGAGTATGGTGCGATATGCAGGAAATCCGAGTGCGGCCGCTGACTTAGTCGAGCCAAATCAGGTTCACCGCGATGTCTACATCAATCAAGATGTCTACAAGCTTGAAATGCAGCACGTCTTCGCCAACACGTGGGTGTTCGTTGGCCATGAAAGTCAGACATCTGCGAAGGGTGACTACTTTGCCACGCAAATTGGCGATCAGCCGGTGATCCAAGTGCGCCATAAGGCGGACGATATTCATGTGCTCTACAATCGGTGTCCGCATAAAGGGACCAAGATTGTGATTGACCGACAAGGCAACACAGGCAAGTTCTTTCGTTGTCCCTACCATGCATGGTCGTTCAAAACAGACGGCTGTTTGCTCGCGATCCCGTTGAAAAAAGGATACGAGGGCACGGATCTGGAAAAGACCGCCAGCGGCAAGGGGATGAAGGCTGTTGGCGCTGTAAAAAACTACCGCGGCTTCATCTTCGCGCGTTTGGCGGAGGAGGGGATTTCGTTCGAGGCGTTCTTTGGTGATAGCCTCAGCTCTCTCGATAATATGGTTGATCGCTCTCCCGAGGGTCGCCTTGAGGTCGTCGGCCCGCCCTTGCGCTACATGCATCACTGCAATTGGAAAATGCTGGTCGAGAACCAGACAGACACTTGCCACCCGATGGTTGCGCATGAAAGCAGCGCAGGCACGGCGGTGAAGCTCTATGAAGAGCTTGATCTGCCAGAGGGTGCGCCAAAGCCCCCCGCGATGGAGATTATTGCCCCTTTCATGAGCCCTTACGAGTTCTTTGAAGGCATGGGTATTCGCACATGGCCCAACGGCCATGGGCATACGGGTGTGAACCATTCGATCCATTCGAATTACACCGCCATTGACGGGTATTTCGAGGCGATGACAGCGGCCTATGGGGAAGAAAAGGCCAAGGCGATTTTGGATGAAAACCGCCATAATACCGTCTATTTCCCCAATATCATGGTGAAAGGTCCGATCCAGCAATTGCGGGTCTTTATTCCTTTGGCGGCGGATAAAACGGTGGTGGAAAGCTACATCTACCGCCTTGTTGGCGCGCCGGATGAACTGACTGCGCGCACGGCGATGTATAATCGGATGATCAATGCTCCGACCTCGATTGTGGGGCACGATGATCTGGAAATGTACGAACGTGCGCAGGAAGGTCTCCAGAGCGGTAGCATGGAATGGGTGAACATCCAGCGGCTTTTGGAAGACGGTGAGGACTTCACTGAAGAGGCCGTCAACAACGGTACGACAGAGCGCCAGATGCGCAATCAATTCAACGCATGGGCCAAGTTTATGACTTATGATGTCGCAGCTCAGGAGGCGGCGGAATGAGCGTTTCTAAAGATCAATTGATCGACTTCATCTATGAAGAGACGCGCATGTTGGATGAGGGGCGCTATACCGAATGGCTCGCGCTTTGGCTGGCTGATGGTCATTACTGGATGCCGCTGGATTACAAGCAAAGCGATCCGATCAACGAGACGTCGCTGCTCTATGAAGATATGTTCATGCTAAAGCTGCGGGTGGAGCGTTTGAATGGTGTGCGCACCTTTAGCCAGAAACCTAAAAGTCGCTGTCATCATGTCATTCAGCGTCCCTTTGTGGATGAGAGGGATGGGGGCCGTTTTGTGACCAATACCTCTATGCATTACGTGGAAACGCGGCTTGATGAACAGCAATTACTGGCGCTGACTGCACGGCACGAATTGGCACTGGTCGACGGCAAGCTTCGGATTGCGAACAAGCGAGTGGATATCCTCAATTGCGATGCCGCGTTCCGCAATATCCAGTTGCTTCCATGAGCGCACTTTCGGTCTTTGAAACGTTTACGCAAACTGCGGCCCGGTGGCCGGACCGGCCCTTTTTGAATGTCTTGCAAGAGACCGCCAAGATCTATGGCATAGACGCGGGCGAGATCTCCTATGTGGAGGCGTTGGCGTTGATTCAGCGCTATGTCGCGCAGATCGAGGCGGCGCAGTATTCCAAAGGTCAGCGCGTGATGTTGCTGCTTGAGAACCGCCCCAGCTATTTCTTATGGTGGCTTGCATTCAATGCGTTGGATATTTCCGTGGTTCCCATTAACCCCGATCTGCGCAAGGCAGAAATCGCCTATATGATAGGCCACGCGGAACCTATTCTGGCGATAAGCCTGTCGAACCGCGCTGAGGACTTGTGCGAGGCTGCGGCAGAGGCGGGAGTCAATATGCCCGTCGTGGTGCTTGGTGATGCGTTACCCACTGCGGTGTCTCAGGATGTAATTGCTGAGCGGATCGGCGATCCAGAGGCGGCGCTGCTCTACACTTCAGGCACCACGGGTCAGCCAAAAGGCTGCATTTTGACCAACGAGTATTTCACCCAAGCGGGGTACTGGTATAGCACCGCAAGTGGTGTGTGTGCGCTGACCACTAAAGGCGAGCGTATGATCACTCCGTTGCCTATTTTTCACATGAATGCGATGGCGTTTTCCTTCATGGCGATGGTCTGTGTGGGGGGCTGCCTGACGGTGCTGGATCGGTTTCATCCGCGCACGTGGTGGGCAAACGTGCGCGATAGCCGCGCGACCTGTTTGCACTATTTAGGCGTGATGCCCTCGATGCTGATGGCAGCATCGTCCAGTGATCTGGATCGCGACCATTCTGTGCGCTTCGGCTTTGGCGCAGGCATTGATCCCAAACTCCACGCCGCGTTTGAAGCGCGGTTTAACATCCCCCTTAGCGAGGGTTGGGCGATGACCGAAACCGGTGCGGGGGGCACGATCTGCGCCAACTGCGAACCGCGCGTGATTGGGAAAAGCTCTATCGGCACGCCCGATGAAACGGTCGAAGCTCGTTTGGTTGATGCGGCGGGGCAAGATTGCGATCACGGTGAACTCCTCGTGCGTGCGGCGGGGGATAATCCGCGCAAAGGTTTCTTCGCCGGATACTTTAAGAACGAGGCTGCCACATCAGAGGCATGGAAGGGCGGTTGGTTTCATACGGGTGATATTGTGCGCCGCGAAGCAGACGGCACCATGTATTTCGTAGATCGCAAGAAGAACGTGATCCGACGCTCTGGTGAAAATATCGCAGCGGTTGAAGTTGAGTCCGTGCTGGCGCACCACCCCGATATCAAAAGCGTCGCGGTTGCGGCTGTGCCGGATGCGATGAGGGGGGATGAGATCTTCGCGTGCATCGTCGCGCATGATCATGGAACTACAGAAATAGCCAATGAGATTACCAACTGGTGCCTAACCCAACTCGCCTATTACAAAGCACCGGGGTACGTAGCCTTCGTCGATGCACTGCCCGTCACAGCGACACAAAAACTGCAACGTGCAACCTTGAAAGCTCTCGCAGCACACTTGGTCAATGACCCATCTACAATCGACACGCGTCACTTGAAAAAGCGGAGCGTCGCATGACGCGCTTGCCCTATGATGGCGTTGTGCTCACGGCCCCTGTGTCTGTGCCCTATGAGCGCTATACAAATGAGAGCGCGCATTGGTGGATTGCCCGCGCGCTGCGGGAAGCGCTAAAAAAGGCAAGCGTCACACCTCAAGAATTAGATGGCCTGTCCGTTTCTAGTTTCACACTTGCGCCCGACACGCCCGTTGGTCTGACGCAGCATTTTGGGATCTCTCCTCGTTGGCTCGATACGGTTCCGATGGGCGGCGCGAGTGGTGTGGCCGCCATGCGTCGTGCTGCGCGTGCTGTACAATGCGGCGACGTGGATGTCGTGGCTTGCGTTGCGGGCGACACCAACCGGATCGACAGTTTTCGCAACCTTCTATCGGCTTTTTCGCGCTTTTCGATGGATGCGACCTTTCCTTACGGGTTTGGCGGCCCCAACGCGAGCTTCGCGCTTTTGCAGGACGCCTATTGCCACACCTACGGGGCCACTCGTGAGGATTTTGGCAAGATAGCCGTGTCACAGCGCGCCAATGCCTTGCACAATCCGCACGCGATTATGAAGAAGCCCTTGAGCCTTGCGCAATACATGGCCGGGCGAATGATTTCGGATCCGATCAGCCTATTTGATTGCGTGATGCCTTGTGCGGGATCAGAAGCGTTTGTCATGATGCGTGAAGAAATGGCGGTTGCGAAGGGTCTGCCATACGCGCGGATCAGCGCCACAATAGAGCGCACGAATGCGTTTCCTGACGATCCTATGCAACTGCGTGGCGGTTGGGTCGTGGATATTGAAGAGCTGTGGGATATGGCTGGGCACGGGCCTGACGCCATCGACGTTTTACAAACCTACGACGACTACCCGGTGATTTGCATGATGCAATTCGAAGATCTCGGATTTTGTGCGAAAGGCGAGGGGGCAGAGTTTGTGCGCAGGCATGATCTCACCATCGGCGGAGGCTTTCCCCATAACACGTCTGGAGGTCAGCTTTCTGTCGGACAGGCTGGTGCCGCGGGCGGATATCTAGGGCTGGTCGAGGCGATCCGCCAAGTGACTTGCACCGCTGGACCGACACAGGTTGAGGGTGCCAAACGCGCAGCTGTGTCTGGGTTCGGGGTGATTAATTATGATCGTGGACTTTGCTCAGCGGCAGCTGTGATTGAGGGGGTAAATCGATGACAACACCCCTGACGCTACCGCCAAAGAAAGACCCGCAAAAGCGCACGAAGGTCCCTGTCTTACCTCCCGTTGCGCGCAGTCGTGCAGCGCTGGGCTTGGGGGTGATGGCGGCGCAAGGGCGCTTTGGATTACAGGTCTGTTCCGAGTGCGCGGCAATCCAGTATCCGCCGCGTGATGCATGTGTGAAATGCATGTCTGAAGACTTGGCTTGGCAGGATGTCGATCCTACGGGCAAAGTGATGGCAGAAACCACGATCCGCGTGTCGCCTGAACCCTATTTTCGCGAACGCATGCCGTGGCGCATGGGCGCGGTGCAGCTTGCGGTCGGTCCAACACTGAATTGTCATTTGCACGGCGAAATCGGTCGCGGAGATGCGGTTCGTATGGCACTGAAACTTGATAAAGCTGGGCAGGGCGTGTTGATTGCGCTACCGCTGAAAGGAAGTGATGTGATGCAAGATGATCCTGTTCTTCGTGCGATGTCGTGTGATCCCAAACACCGCCGCATCCTAATCAGTGATGCCCGTGCGCCAATGGCCCTAGCGCTGACACAGGCCATGCTGTCCGCAGGTGCCGCGCATGTGTTTCTCGGAGAACCTGAAGCGTGGCTGTCTTGGCCGGAACGTGCGGAGCTTGAGGGGATGGAGAACGTGTCGATCATGCCCTTAGACGTGACGGATGTGTCTTCGGTCGCCAAGCTTGCGGCGGAAATTGGGGGTAAAGTTGATATCTTGATCAACACCGCAAGCTACGTGCGCGTGGGGGGGATCATGGACAATGATACGAGTTTTGCGAGCAATAGTTTTGAGGTGAACGCACTAGGCCTAATGCGTCTTGCTCAAGGCTTTGGGCGGGCCATGTCAGGACGCGTGCAGGATGGTATAAATTCGGCGGCTGCTTTTGTGAATATCCTCTCGGTGCGCGCGCTGTCGCCGGATGCAAACTACGGCGCATTTGGGGCGTCGCAGGCCGCCGCGCGCTCGATCTCGCAAAGCTTGCGCGCGGAATTCCAAAGTAGCGGGATGCGCATGATGAATGTCTACATTGGCCCCATTGAAGGCGATGCATGGTTCCAACCTTTGCCACCTCCCAAAGTGACACCGAATGCGATTGCGCGCTCTGTGGTGAGCGGCTTGGTCGATGGCTTGGAAGAGGTCACATGCGGCGATATTGCGCGCGATGTTTACGCGCGCTGGCAGGCTGATGCGCTGCTACTGGAGCGCGAGATGACAGGGGGTGGATCATGAGGGATGTGATTGCAAATGTGGCCGAAGCCCTTGCAGAGGGAAGTGCGCGTATCGTCGATTTGACCCACACGTTAGACCCTGATTTTCCGGTCATCATTCTGCCGCCAGAATTTGGCCAATGCGCGCGGTTTCGGATGGAAGAGGTCAGCGCATATGATCATCGTGGCCCTGCCTGGAAGTGGCACAAGCTAACGTTGAACGAACACACGGGCACGCATTTTGATGCACCCTCGCATTGGGTGTCGGGCAAGGATGTGCCGAATGGTGATGTGGACGAGATTGATCCAAGCGTCTTTGTTGGCCCTGTGGTTGTGATCGATTGCTCAGCTGGTGCGGCAGAGGATGTTGATTTTGAACTTACGCCTGATGTGATCCTTGCGTGGGAGGCAGAGCATGGTGAGATCCCAGCAGATGCTTGGGTGCTGATGCGCACGGATTGGTCGAAACGCAGCGGGGCGCAGTATCTCAATATGGCCGAAGATGGCCCCCATTCACCGGGGCCAACTCCAGATGCAATTCGGCTATTGTTAGAGAGAGATATTCGCGGCTTCGGGACAGAAACAGTGGGCACGGACGCGGGGCAAGGATCGCATTACGTGCCGCCATACCCTGCGCATTATTTACTGCACGGGGCCGGTAAGTTTGGTCTGCAATGCTTGTGCAATCTAGATCAATTACCTGCCATAGGTGCGTTGCTAATCGCGCCGCCGTTGAAGATAAAAGGCGGCACAGGCAGCCCTACGCGCGTGCTGGCGATGGTGAACACATGAACAAATATACCACTGTCATAACAGGGGGCAGCAAGGGGATTGGCGCTGATCTGGGTCAGCGTTTGATCGCGAAGGGCTATGATGTTGTATCCTTATCGCGCGGTGTCCCAGAATGGTCCGATGCGCGTTTGCATCATGTTGAAGTCGATCTGCTTGATGCTGCGGCTACCGAGCAAGCCGCGTGCGAGATTGCCGCCGCTCACAACGTCACGCACTTTGTGCACAACGCAGGTATCATCTGGCCCAATCTGGTGGAAGAGGTGAGCGCGTCTGATTTAACGGGCCTCACGCAAATTCATCTTGGCGCGCCTTTGATCCTGCTCCAAGCCTTTTTGCCTGCGATGAAAGCCAACCACTTTGGTCGTGTTATGTTCAACGGTTCTCGCGCGGCTTTAGGCGTGCCTACTCGCACCGCTTATTCCGCAACGAAGGCGGGCATTATCGGCATGGCGCGCACATGGGCGCTAGAGCTTGCACCGCATGGGATCACGGTCAATGTCGTCTCGCCCGGACCTGTGCAAACTGATAATTTCTGGGACATCATCCCGAAAGGCAGTGGGCGTGAAGCTGATCTTGCCAAGCGAATTCCCGTTGGACGTCTGGGAATAACGCGCGATATTTCGAATGCGTTTATGTTCTTCTGCGATCCCGAGAATAGCTTTGTGACCGGCCAAAACCTATTCGTGTGTGGGGGTGGTAGCGTCGGGGCGATGTCGCTCTGAACTATGAGTTTGACGCGACCCTAGGTTCGCCGCATTCTGAGCTGGTCGCGCATAAGGGATGTCATCATGACGTCTGCTCTCCTCATTCGTAATCGCAATTACCGGCTTTTGTTCAGCGCAGGCGGGATGACCAATCTTGGAGACGGCTTGATCGTGCTCGCGCTGCCGTGGCTTGCGGCACTGATGACGCGAGATGCTGTAGCGATTGCGGCTGTGGCTGCGGCTGGCCGCTTGCCTTGGCTCTTGTTTGCGCTGCCTGCGGGGGTGATTATTGATCGGAGCGATCAACGCAAACTTATCGCGCGGGCGGATTTGCTCCGCGCGGCTATCGTGTTCGCGATCTTCTTTCTTGCCGTGAGCGATCCGATTGCAGATGCAATTTGGTTGGTTGCAGGCCTGGCCTTCCTGCTTGGTTCTGCCGAAGTGCTTCGTGACAATGCGGCGCAAACCATCTTGCCCGCTATTGTTGCCGAAGAAGATCTTGAGGCGGCCAATGGCCAGTTATGGAGCACGGAACAACTGACAGGCCAGTTCATCGGCCCGCCTTTGGCAGGTGTTTTGATTGCGAGCGGCATAGGCCTGCCTTTTGGCATAGACGTGGCGATGTTGGTCCTCGCGGCTTGCTTGGTCTGGCTGATCAACTTGCCTGCGCAGGTGCGGGTCCAGAAAAGCTTTGGCAAAGCGCTGTTGGAGGGGATCGCATTCATGCGCGCTGATCGCGTACTTTTGCGGTTGGCGATTGTATTGGGGGTTGCAAATTTCCTCGCAACGGCAACGATCACCGTGCAAGTTTTGTTTGCGCAAGATGTGTTGTCGCTCTCCGCATTCGCTTATGGCACGGTGCTATCGGTCGCAGCCCTTGGCGCGATCACAGGCAGTTTGCTGGCACCGCGTCTTACCAAAGCGATAGGATTGCATCCTTGCCTGCTCCTGTCGATTGCGGGCTGGGCGGTTGGCTATTTCGTGATTGGCGTTAGCAGTTCTGGAATCTTAATGGCGCTCGCTTTGTTCGGGGTCATGGCCTCGGCAATGCTGTGGAATGTGATCACCGTGTCATGGCGCCAGCGACGCATTCCGACAGAGCTGTTGGGACGGGTGAACAGCATTTACCGCTTTTTTGGTTGGGGCTCGATGCCGCTTGGCGCTTTGGCCGGTGGTTTTGTCGTCTCACTGTTAGAGGATGGCTTGGGCCGCGAAGCCGCCCTGCGCGCACCCTTTTTATTGGCCGCTGCATGTTGCGTGCTGCTGTTGGTTTACGCGGTGTTCAGGCTTCGCCTGCCTTAGGTCGCGAAGGAGCGCACGGTGGCCAGCGCACCGTCTAGCGCTTCGCCTTTCTCATCCATCAAAGCCGCTTCGCGCAAACGTCTGATCCAATCGGCAGCATCCTTTCGGGTCTCTAGAATACCTAGCGCGGCGATGACTTTGCTGAATTTCGAGTGACCGCGCGCGTGGGTGTCGGAATAGCCTTTGATAAGGCGTTGGCATTTTAAGATTTCAATCGCCAAAGGCTCATTGGTTTTCGCTGCCTTGTGCGCGGTTTTGAGCAAGCTGTCCAAATGTGCAGCCTCATATCGGTGACGCAAAAGCTTGCGGCGAAATGGTTTCAGTGCGCTGACACACCAAAGTAGGCCGAAGCCGATGATCCCATCTGTGCGAATGCGGTGACCTTTGTTGGTGAGGCGATCCAACAGTGAGAAGGCACGGGTGTTTGCTTCGGTCCAAGCTCCGAGCCTTGCAGGCAATGTCGCGCAAACCTCTTGCGCGCGGGGATGGAAATATTCGGTTATATGAACGATCTCGCCGGACGGAATGTCTTGTTCACTGCGCAAACGCAAATGACGTGACGCGCGCGTTTTCAGATCGGCAACGCGTAGGATGTCATCGTAGCACATGGCATTGGCGATATATTTGGCGGCGGTTTCTAGCAGGTCTGGATTAGAATTCGCAAAGCCCCCTAGGTGTTTGAGATAGGCGTTACCGAAGTCGAGATCTTGGTAATCCACTGTCTTGCGCAGGCCCGCGTTGATCATCGCATGTGTGCTGGTTGGGAACAGATCGATTTTCGATTGCAGTTCAGCCCAGCCTTGCATCAGCGTTTCTGGGCCGTCAGCTTGGGGTGCGGATTCCGGCGTTGGGTCAGTTTGGGCTGTCGCTGGATCATAATTCAAAGCAGCATGAAACGCGGCAAGGCTTTGATCAGCGCCGCGTCCTGAGGCGCTGATCACTTCTTCGAACAAAGACAGGTCAAACGGCAAAGCGCCGCTGCGCGCAAGGCCACCAAAGAGGCTGGCTGAAATCATGCTCCCCGCGTCAGTGGCGAGAGTTTCCATGTCGAAACACACAGATCGCAGCGCCGCTTTGGTAATTTCATCTTCCACTAATGCGCCCTCTGCGCGGCCATCACCGGGCACCTGTTTCTCGGAGACGGCCAAGATGCGGTGGGTCGACGCGATAAGCGTGGTGCGATCCGGCGTCACAAACCCGCGCAGGACCGCGCGGCCTGCTTCCATCAATTCTGCGGCGATCAGGACGTCCAAGTCGCCCGGTGCAGGGCTCAATGCGAAGACTGGCAAGCGTTCAGACCTAGGGGCCATTTCCACGTAATAAATCGTAGCGCCCGTACGTTGCGCCACGCCCGCGACAGAGGTCATTTGCACCGCATATCTGCCGCGTGTGGCAAGGTCTGCGATCCATTTGGTTAAAACTCCGCCACCTTGACCGCCAACAGCGAGCACCGCGAGTTTGATAATTTCGTTTGAGGCGGCGGGAAGCGGGGCATGCGCGTTCATGAATGCTCTCCCGAAAAGACCAGCCGTTTTGCATCGCGGCTTTTTTGCAATTTGGTGATCAGGCGTTGACGCCATTTGTCCAATAGGCGGTCCAAGCGCGATGGGCTTTGGATCAGGTCTGCTTGGTAAAACGAGGGGCAAAGTACTGCGGCATCCGCGACCTCGCCACAGTTGCCGCAGCCCACACAGTTTTGATCAATATGCGCCACAGGATCATCGCGCAGCGGATCATCAAGGGTTTTCAATGAGAGCGACGGACAGCCAGATAAGCGAATACAGGCGTGATCGCCCGAGCAGACATCCTCATCCACGCCAAAGCGCGTACGGGTCGTGCGTTTGCCCTCCGCCACTGCTTTCTTCAGCAGAGGTTTCTCGCGCCGTTGTTTGTTGAGCATACATTCGGACGAGGCGATGATGACTTTTGGGCCTGTTTCCGGCGTTTCCAACGCTTCTTTCAAAGTGGATTGCATCTTGCCCACGTCATAGGTGCGATCTAGTTGACGCACCCATTTTACGCCCATACCTTCAACCGCTTTTTTGATCGGATGTTTGGTTGATTTGGATGCGTTGTCTGCGCGTGAGGACAGGATATCCTGACCGCCTGTGGCCGCAGAATAGTAGTTGTCCACGATGATAATTACGCCATCGTTGTCGTTGAACACCGCATTACCAATCGAGGAAGTGAGGCCATTGTGCCAAAAGCCGCCATCCCCAAGAAATGAGATCGAGCGGCGTCCAGCTGTTTTGTCATTGAAAGCCGAGGCCGAGGCAGGACCAAGCCCATAGCCCATTGTCGTCGCGCCAATATCGAAAGGGGCGTTGATGGAAAACAGATGGCACCCAATGTCGCTGGCAATGTGATGGGGGCCTAACTCTTCCTCGACCAATTTGGTGGCGGCGAAGATTGGGCGCTCTGGGCAACCGATGCAAAAGCTGGGCGGGCGCGCAGGGACCGTCGCTGTGAGTTCGGGCATCGTCAAAACTGGTGGTGCATTTGGGGCGCGTGCGACGGGTGGCATAAGATCAGAGGCTGCGTCGTGCAGGTATGTGGATATGCCATCGAGAAGAACGGTACCCGTGAGCTCGCCCGCTTCTGGAAATGGGCCTTTGCCGTCAACCGCACAGAGCGCACCTGCCTTATGAAGGATCGCGCGGATGTTTTGTTCGATATACGCGGGATGCCCTTCTTCGATCACGAGGATGCTGTCTTTGCCCTTGGCAAACGCCAAGAGGTCATCATCGACCAGAGGGTAGGTGACATTGAGAACATGCAAAGGCACATCGCAATCACCGTACATGTTGGCGAGGCCGAGGCGCTGCAACGCTCTGATCACGCTATTGTAGAGGCCACCCTGACAGATTATGCCGATCTTGCCCTGCTCCGGGCCAAAGTTTTCGTTGAGATTATGGTTGCGGATATACTTGATCGCAGCAGGGAGGCGTTTGGTCACCTTTTCCTGTTCGTGCAAAAAAGAGGCAGGGGGCAACACGACGCGCGTCAAGTCACGTTTGGGGTTTTCCAACGCATCTTTAACGGTCATCGTGGACGGGATGTTTTCTTTGGTCTCAAATTCACCAAGCAAATGGCACGACTTGATCCGCAATTGCAGCATGACGGGGCTGTTTGAGGCCTCTGATAGCGCGAAGCCATCGCCGACAGCTTTCACCATCGAAGGCAGGTTGGGGCGCGGATCAAGCAGCCAGATCTGACTTTTCATCGCGAAGGCATGGCTGCGCTCTTGCATGATGGAGGAGCCCTCGCCGTAGTCTTCACCAACAATCACCAGCGCGCCACCTGTGACGCCGCCTGATGCGAGGTTTGCCAAAGCATCTGACGCCACGTTGGTGCCCACTGTGGATTTAAACGTGACGGCTCCGCGGATTGGATAGTGCACTGACGCGGCGAGCGTGGCGGCGGCGGTTGCTTCTGATGCGCTGGCTTCAAAATGGACGCCCATGTCGTTCAAAATGTCTTGGGCGTCCGCCAACACGTCCATCAAATGCGAAATCGGGGAGCCTTGGTAACCTGCGACATAACCCACACCATTTTCAAGCAGCGCTTTTGTGATCGCCAAGATACCTTCGCCGCGAAAGGTCTCTCCGGCGGGTATTTTGAGATGCTCGACCTCTTTGGCAAAGGAACGTTCGGCCATGGTGCATATCCTTCGTATGTATGCATTTGCATGTACCTTATGAAGTTTGATAACAGAGTCAATTTGCAAGAAGGTGCGTCTAGATCTCGTTCTGACGAATGTTGGCCATGATCTGCGACAGCGTATGTAGAAACGCGCGACGCGTGTTATCATCCATACCCTCAAAGAGCGCGTCTTCAGCGACGCTCATTTGGGGCCAGACCTCGCGGTAAGCGGCAAGTCCCACATCAGTCAGGCTGATCACACGGGCGCGGCTATCGGTCTCGCTGATAACACGTAGGATGAAACTGTCACGTTCCATTTGATCCAAAGTCCGGCTCATCGTGGATTGTTCTGCAACGGCAACTACTGAAAGTTCGTTGACCGTCAATTCACCCATTGTTGCCAGCGCTGCGAGCACGCGCATTTTCGGGATGGTGAGGCCAATCGCGGTTACGCTATCGGATAGGGTTTGATTATAGCGGTGCGCAATCCGGTTGATCAGATAGGGCGCAAACTGGGATAGGCCTTTGCCTTCATTCGGTGCTTGGTCGAGATACTGGCGATCGGTTTTTTTGTTCATGGCGCTACACTACGTGTTTGGATGGTAAAGGGAACCGCAGAGCGCAGTGTCAAAAGGCGTGATACACGTGAAATTTGCAGGAATCGCGTGTAGATTGCAGGGACCTTTGATGTGTGTGCGTTTAATAAGTTGGGGGACTTATGCTTTATCTTCTTGCCTTAATGGGACTTGCGGCCGGTGCTACATTTATCGGAAGCCCTGACAATGACCGGATCGAGGGCACGGAGGCGGATGACTAGATTTATGGCAACGGCAGTGCTGGTTGGCTGATTGGCGGGCCAGGCAAGGTTTCTCTTGATGACGGCGCGGGCAATGACACGCTGTTTGCCCATTTTGGCGCTGACACGCTTTATGGTTGCGACGGGGACGATAATTTTTATTTGGGAGAACGATTTGCAGCAGCCTACGGCGATGGTGGGAATTATCTTTTCAACGGGCAGTCCGCAATCGATACGATCTACAGTGGTGATCGCGGCGACGGTGGGCAGCTGGGNNTCGCGGATATTCTGGATCAAATGAAACCCTATTTGATTACTTCGCAGGTTGAGTATGCGCGCTGTAACGAAAGCGTTTTTGAAGCCGAGTTAGGGGCAGAGAATTTTGTGGATGTCCCGCCTGCAGTGCAGAAGTTCCATCGCCAAGATGCGCCGCCTGTTTGGTCGGGATTGGTAGAGGTTGAACGCGGCGCGAGTTTGTTTGCCAAGATCATCGCGACGATGTTTGGTTTCCCGCAAACAGGCAGCGATGTGCCTTTGGCCGTCACCGTAGATCGCATGTTAGACAGGGCAGGACAGCCGCAAGAGCGCTGGACGCGCAGTTTTGACTAAGTGTTCGTTGGTGGTGGGGCTGCGGGCTCGCTCAGAGTTGGCCAGGCGATCTGATCATTCGATTGTGCTGATCGAACAGGGGCGTCGTGACGTGAACCCCTACATTCATATCCCCGCGACGTTCTTTAAAGCGTTGCAATCCAAAGATGCCGAGTTGGTTGTTTCAGAACCTGATCTGAGTTTGGTGGATCTGCCGTTTCCTGTGCCGCAAGGAGCGTGTTCTTGGGGGAGGAAGCTCTGTAAACGAGATGATCTAAATGCGCGGTCAAGCGCGTGATTTTGATGATTGGGAAGGTGAACATGGCTGTCGCGGGCGGGCTTATCGTGATGTTTTCACCGTGTTCAAACGCCAAGAACGCAATAGGGGATTTGGAGGCGAGTTCCATGGCAACGACGGGCCTTTAAATGTGGCCGTGCCGACCCCAAGCTTCCTATCAATACATGGTTGATCGATGCAGCCCGTGCTGCTGGGCACACCTATGACGCGCAGATTGAAAGATGCGCGCGCTCTTTATGGTACGGACGAAGGACTGCGAGCGGTTTTGCTTGGGGCGCAAAATTTGTTTGGACGCAAAGGTTTGCTTGGTTTCAATCTGCTGCAAGCTGATGCGTGTGTCGATACGGATGGGCAGGGACGTGTGGATCTACAATACAATTTTGTGCCTTTCGCTACAGGCGTGCCCGGACAGCCGCCTTTGGGTTTTCATGCGGTGCAGGTGCATCCGATTACGACGCGTCCGAAATCACGCGGACGGCTCGCGCTGGCGAGTGCTGATCTGCGCTTTGAGCCGCGCACGCTTGCGCACCAGAAGATCTTGATACGCTGCGACGTGACGTGCGCTTGCCGCAGGAGATTTTTGCGCAAACTGAACTAGCCGATATTCTCGGCGACGAAGTTTGGCCGGGATCTGAGGTGGGTACGCGAGTCGGATCCAATACTCTGGACGATGCAATCTGCAAACAAGCGCGCACGATTTTTCATCCTGCAGGCACATGTCGAATGGGCGATAGTCCAAGCGCTTTGATTGATGAAAAACTGCGTTTCAACGGAATTGACGGGCTTAAGGTTACGGATTGTTCGATCATGCCCGCTTTGTTTTCATGCAATACCAATGTATCGACACTTATTAGTGCAGGTCGCGCTGCTATTTCATCCTTTCGGAATAAACAAGCCAGCGCCTAGCGTTATATTAGTTGTCATGTGAAATATTTTGTATGATAGTTCTTTCAAACAAAAGGTTTTTGGGAGGAAACTATGAAACATTCATTAATTGCAGCTGTCGTGGGCGCACTTGTTAGTGCGACGCCAGCTCTCGCGCAGGTTAACCTGACCGCGGAAACCGCAAGCCCTGGTGGTGCGGTGCACCTATCGCCTGCTCATTTGACAGAGATCGCTGGCACGCTTGGCATCGCGAATATTCAGCTTGCTGAAGGTCAAACACTGACCAACTCGATCCAGAACGTGGCAGAGGGAAAAACTGACATTGCTGGTACGCCGCATATTCTACCATTCCTGATGAGCCGTGGCGTTGGCCCTTACGGATCGCTTGGCAAAGAAAAGGGTGCGGAGCTTGCGGGTAATCTGCGCGCGATCACGCCAGTAACGCTCGGAGTGTTCTTCTTGTTCGCATATGATTCTAAAAACCTGAATGGTTGGGATGATCTTGAAGGTAAAAAGATCTTCAACGGCCCACCACGCGGGGGCGCGCTTACGAATGCGCGTAGCATGATTCAGATTATCACGGGCTTAAAGGATGGCGAAGGCTATGAGGGCATGCAGTCCAACTGGGGCCAAGCATCTTCTGTCATTTCCGGTGGTGAGCCTGATGCGGTTGTTCTGCCAGAGTTGTTCCCGGGTTCGCGTCTCACGACTGTGGCTGCTGCGGGTAACATGACAGGTTGGTCCATGCCAAAGGAAGCGTACGAATCTGAAGCGATGCAGAAGTACATGCAAGCGCCGGGCTCTGCACCGTCTGAGATCGACATCAACGAGTTGCGTGAAATCATGGGTGATAGCTGGTCATTTGTCTCTGAGGACGACACGTTCCGCGCGTTTGAGACGATTGGTGGCAACGTGGTTCACAAAGATATGGATGACACGCTCGTCTACGACTTGGTGTCGGCCTATGTTGCGTCCATGGATGAGCTGAAGGCGAAAGCGCCGTTTGGCAATAGCGTGAACTTCGACAATCCGATGCTTGGCATGTGTGGCTTGAACCCAGTGCAGTACCACCCAGGTGCTGCACGTGCATGGCGCGAAGCGGGCTATGAGCTCGATGATTGCGCCGTTGCTGAGTAATCCCAGCTTTCGGTAAGTAAAATAGGGCGTCGCCAGACATTGGCGGCGCCCTTTGTGACGCTAGACCCCGCAGGTGAGCCATGTCCGACACGAGCGACCAGAAACCGCAAGACTCGATATTTCCAAGCAAATACGTTTACATTCTTGCGTTGGTTTTTGTTGCGATGGGGATCGTCAACAGCATGCCAACAATCCCGGGGTGGGATCAGATGTGGCAAACGATGACGGGCATCGAACAGCTGAAAGTGCGTTCTTTCTCCACTGAGTATTTCTATCCGCTGGTCTTCTTCATAATGATGCTGATCGTTGCGATGAAACATTCCATGTGGCGCGCATGGGCAGGCACGTCGCGTGCTTGGTTCGGCTGTTTTATGGACACCGCTTTGGTGGTTGCCGCGGCTGCGATTTCCATCACTTATCTCATTGAGATTGATAGCGTTTGCATCATAGATGCCTTTACGGGCGAACGCGCACGGATCATGGCGGAAACCCTTGCTGCAGAGATCGAGTTCGCGGAAACCATGGGGCTGCCTATACCAGACACAGTGGAAGACCCGAAATGCGTGGCGACCACTGGGGTCTGGCTTGTGGCGATCATGGGTGCGTCGATCCTGATTTTCCTTGGCTATAACGTTAAGGTCTGGGGCTTGCCCTTGGTCTTGGTCGCGATGCTGGTTGCTGCCTACACGATCGGCACGGTGCTGGTGTGGTATTTCCACGGACCTGACGACATCAACAAATACTTGATGACCAAACTTGGTGGGGAGCCGCGCACCTTCCTGGACGGTGTGCCCAATGTGCATGACGCTTTGGTGAATAACTCCTCCGGCATGTTGGGCCGGTTCATGTACGTAATTATGAACCTCGTTTTTCCCTACATCATCCTTGGGGCGATGTTCGGCAAATCGGCGGGCGGGCAATCTTTGATCAAGCTCGCGTTCCGCTGGACACGCAATTTGCGCGGCGGGCCTGCCCATGCGGCGATTGTGTCGTCGGCGATGTTTGGTACGATCACGGGTGGCCCTGTGACGAACGTTCTCTCGACCGGGGTTCTTACGATTCCAATGATGATAAAAGCAGGTTTCTCACGTGTCTTCGCAGGCGGTGTTGAAGCGGCGGCCTCCTCGGGTGGCTCAATCATGCCACCTGTGATGGGCGTCGCGGCGTTCATCCTCGCAGCACTCACAGCAACACCTTACGGTGACGTGATTATCGCGGCAACGATCCCTGCGATTGCTTATTTCTTCTGCCTCTTCCTCACTGCGATGTTCCAATCGCGCAAACAAGGGATCGAAGCGTTCGGTGAATTCACCGATGACATGCGCATCACCCGAACAGACATTCTGCACCTGATGCAAATCTTTCTGCCGATCATGTTGATCCTCGTTCTTTTGCTAACGAAGAAAGATGCGGTTGGCTGTGGCTGGCTTGGTTGGTTGCTCGGTGCTGAAACTGTTATCAACAATGGCGTGTGCCGTGCGATTGAGCTGCCTTGGTTCTTGCAACTCTACCAGAATGCCGCTGGCGATGCGGGCGCGACAGGATGGTGGGGTGCCGCTTTGGTGATTGCGCTGCTATTTCTCGACAAGGATTTCCGCAAGACACCTCGTAAGGCGCTGGACGCTTTGGCGGATGCGGGGATCACGGTATCGACGTTGTATCTGATGTTCCTTGCGGTGACTGTGATCGACGTAAGTCTCAACTTCACGGGTCTGTCGAAATTCGTTGGGATCGATGTGCTCGGCTTCTTGCTGTCGCTTGATCTTGGCGGCAGTGCGTCCTTCTCCATGCAGCTCATGGCGCTTGGTATCACGATGCTTTTGGCGGTTTTATTGGGAATGGGAATGCCTGCGGTGCCTGCCTATATCAACGTCGCTTTGTTAATGGGGCCACTACTGATCGGCCTCGGACTTGCGACCTTCACCGCGCATATGTTCATCTTTTACTTCGCGGTTGCGTCAGCGATCACGCCACCTGTAGCCTTGGCTGCATTTGCCGCCTCGACGATCACCAAAGCGGAACCGATGGCCACAGGATTCAGCGCTGTGCGCTCGGGCATCGTGATGTTCGTCATCCCGTTCATCTTTGCCTTTTACCCAGAATTATTGTTGATTGACCAAGCGCTTATTGACCCATCAAGCCCCGGTAAAGAATTCCTGCCGGGCTATGAGGACGGGGTCACAGTGATAGCGCTTTTGTGGTTGCTCGCACGTCTTATCTTCGCGCTTTATCTCATCGCGAGTGCACTGTCGCGCTATGACATGGGACCGCTGAGTATGCCTTGGGTGTTGATCCGTTTGACCGTTGCGGCAACGGTACTGGCCAAGGCTGAAACGATCTATCTTGCAGCGATTGCGGTGGGCGTTGGTCTTTTGATTGTGCACCGTGTGATGAACCGGCAGTCGATTGCCGCATAGAGGATTTAGCTCATGACGCAGAAACCGAATTTCCTGTTGTTTATCACCGACCAGCACCGCGCGGATTGGCTTGGCTGTGCGGGACATCCTGTGGTGCGCACGCCCAACATTGACGCAATTGCCGCCAAAGGCACGCGGTTCGAAGATTTCCATGTCGCTTTGCCCGTGTGCATGCCCAACCGTGCATCCTTGATGACGGGGCGTATGCCGTCAGTGCATGGGTTGCGCCATAATGGCTGTTTGTTGTCAGAACGCGCGAATACTTTCGTCGATGTGCTCGCCGCTGGTGGATACGCGACGGCAAGCTTTGGTAAAAGTCACCTCCAACCCTTTACCGATAGTCCACCTCTACGCAAAGAAGACCACGTTGAACGCTTGGTGCCCGAAGCATGGAAATCCGACACAGGGAAATACACCAAAGAAGAACCGGCGAGTTTTGACAAGCCTTCGGATGCACCGTTCGAGACACCCTATTACGGCTTCCAGCATGTTGAAATGGCGACAAGTCACGGGGATCAATGTGGTGGTCAATATGGTCAATGGTTCCGCGAAACCGTGCCAAATTGGCAGGAGTTGCATGACCCCGCGAATGAGTTGGCGCATGACTACACATGCCCACAAGCTTACCGCACCCCCATTCCAGAGGATAAGTATCCAACCGCTTGGGTTGCGGATAAAGCAATCTCTTATCTAGAGGAGCGCAAAGCAGGCGGCGATCCGTTTTTTGCGTTTGTGTCTTTTCCAGATCCGCATCATCCGTTTAATCCGCCGGGCAAATACTGGGATATGTATGATCCTAACGACTTTGACGTGGATCTGCCTTACGATGCACATCAGAACCCGACACCCCCTATGCAGCACGAAACGAAAATGTGGGAAACAGGCGAGGAGCCAGCGATCCCGCAATTTGCTTTCCGAGCGAGCGATCAACATGTGCGAGAAGCGAAAGCGCTGACAGCAGGTATGATCACTATGATTGATGATCACATTGGTCGCGTTATCGATGCGCTGAAAGCATCGGGCGAGTATGACAATACGGTGATCATCTTTACCTCTGATCATGGCGATTATCTGGGCGATTTTAATCTGATGCTGAAGGGAGCGATCCCGTTACCGTCTATCACGCGTGTTCCGATGATCTGGTCTGATCCTGCCACGCGCAAAGGTGCACAGACGGAAACGCTTGCCTCGACAATCGACATCTCTGCCAGCATTTTGGATCGTGCAGGTTTGGCCCCCTACAATGGTATTCAAGGCAGCAGTTTTATAGAGGCGCTGGATGGTACGCAGGTGCACCGCGACGAGGTGATGATCGAGCACAATGATGGTGGTCCGCGCATGGGGTTCACCAAAGCGGTGCGCGCGCGGACGTTGCGGACAAAAGACTGGCGCATGTCGATCTTTGCGGGGGAAACCTGGGGTGAGCTTTACGATCTGAACACGGACCCTCGAGAGTGCAATAACCTGTGGGACGACCCTTCGGCCAAGGATGTTCGGGCAGAGCTGACACTACGTTTGGTGGATCATTTGACGTTCCAAATGGATGAAAGTCCGCGTGCGACCCGCTTGGCGTAGTGATTTAAAACAGTTGAGCGGAGTTATCGGACCTCTCCGGCTTTCAAAGTGGGTTGGATAGTACTCTAACATTTGCAAAAGCCGTGACATCTTTGTTCGCTTCTGGGACGTTGAATGTCAGTATAGCTACATGGATTATCCACCGCGCTTCCGCCTTATTGCCTGACACAGGATGAGGTGCGAGCGCGTGCGGGCATCATTTTTGGCGATAAATATCCGCAGTTCGACCGCCTTTCGAAAAGTTTTGTGAGCGCGAGCATTGATAGGCGCTACTCTGTTGTGCCGATTGACTGGTTTCACGAACCTCACGTTTGGGTCGATCGCAACACCGTCTTTATGACAGATGTGAAAGCGATGTTTTTGGATGCGGCAGGCGCGGCTTTGCGCGACGTGGGTTGGCGCGCGGATCAGGTGGATTGCGTGGTCACAGTATCCTCAACAGGCATCGCGACCCCAACGCTGAAAGCGCAAGTTTTCTTTGACATGGGCTTTCGCGATTACATTATGCGCGTGCCGCTTTTCGGGCTTGGCTGCGCGGGGGGCGTCTCAGGGCTTTCGATTGCGCGCACGCTTACCAATGGACAGAGCGGTGCGAAAGTTCTGCTTGTCGTGATAGAAACTTGTTCGTTGTCGTTTCGCGCGGGTCGCTTGCAAAAAGCTGATATCATCGCGACCGTCTTGTTCGGCGACGGTACTGCTGCGGCCTGTTTAAGTTCCGAAACGCAGAACAATGGCCCGTTGGTAGAGCTTGGTCAGGGCCATCAAAAGATCTGGCTGGATACGCTTGGCATTACGGGATGGGACGTGGATGAAGCTGGGTTTGGTGTGGTGTTTAACCGCTCCATTCCTACGTTTGTGAGCGAAGAATTTGCAGTGGCGACCCAGGGCGCGCTGGATAGCGCGAGCCTCAGCCATACAAAGATTGATCGCTATGTGTTTCACCCTGGTGGCGCGAAAGTGGTCGAGGCGATTGAAGATGCTTTGCATCTTGAGCAGGGCAGCCTTGATGCGGAACGCGACACGTTGCGCGAAGCGGGGAATATGTCGGCACCGACTGTTATGTCTGTGATGAAGTTCGTTCTAGCAAATGGACTTAGCGGGCAAATGATGGGCTGTGCACTTGGGCCAGGTTTCACCGCATCTTTCTTACTGTTTCATGTCTCTGAGGGGGTCGGATGATAGAAATGGCCACGCTGCTTTTTCTTGG
>ENA-UZWX01003694-UZWX01003694.1-metagenome-genome-assembly--contig:-Day-4---50m-contig-3694_pt1 | contig 22235 bp, 24 predicted proteins | sample MGYA00260347_ERZ794907 | MGnify/ENA metagenome assembly ERZ794907 | reverse complement strand
TGACGCTTTTGCTAAGGCTCAAGCTGATGCATACGCTAAAGGTTACGCAGATGCTAAAGGTAACGCTGCTGCAGACTCACGTGAAACAGCTGCTAAGTAATTAGCACTCACGTTAAGCGCCTGAGCTAGCTCTCGCGCTTTTAGTTAAAAAGCCACTCTTTTGAGTGGTTTTTTTTCGTCTAATAAAAAGTCAGATAGTTGATTTACGTCAATCCATCAAACGTCATTCACTTTTACAATACAAGCTTTGGTTATTGCGAGGGCTAGGTTGCTGTCTGATTATGTAAACACTTTAGGGCAATCCTTGCTAAGAACTCACCAAGAGCGTGTGCATAAGGTGGCCATTGATGCAGGGCTTAGTTGTCCTAATCGGGATGGCTCTATCGGTATAGGCGGTTGCACGTTTTGTAATAATGCAACCTTTAGCCCGAATGGACGGCAGCCAGATCCAATCTTGGTGCAAATTCAAAATGGCCGTGAGGTGCTGCTTAAGCGTACCGGCGCTAAGAAATATATTGCGTATTTTCAGGCTTATACTAATACCTTCGCAGACCTAAAAACCTTAACCAATCTGTATGATCGTGCATTATCTGAACAAGATGTGATCGGCTTGTCTATTGGTACTCGACCTGATTGCGTCTCCGATGAAGTGATTGATTTATTAGTTGATTATCAAAACCAGGGTTATGATATTTGGCTTGAGCTAGGTTTGCAGTCAGCCTTTGATGAAACCTTGGCACGTATTAATCGAGGCCATGGGTTTGAGGCATATAAAAAAACTTTGCTGGCAGCCAGGGCCAAAGGTATTCGAGTTTGTACGCACCTAATTCTGGGATTGCCTGGTGAAGATGAAAGTCATTTCAAAACCACACTAGAGCGTGTGTTGGCATTGGGGGTTGATGGGCTAAAATTCCATCCACTGCACGTGGTTAAAGGCACACAACTGGCCAATGAGTGGCGCAGAGGCGAGTATCAGCCTATGACGATGAGGTACTATGTAAAAGCTGTTGTAGCATTGATACGCATGGCGCCAAAGTCGATTGTATATCACCGACTCACGGGCACAGCCAACAAGCAACAATTATTAGCACCCGCATGGTGTCATAAAAAATGGGCAGTTTTAAATGCTATTGAGGCAGAGCTTAAGGTACAAAATCAGGAGAAAATCAGATGGAATTAGTTTGTCCCGCGGGTAACCTACCGGCACTTAAAGTGGCCATTGATCAAGGTGCTGACACGGTTTATATCGGCTTTGCAGACGATACCAATGCGCGTCATTTTGCAGGCCTCAATTTTAATGAACAGCGTGCTGCACAAGGGGTAGATTATGCCCATGCACGCGGTAAAAAAGTATACGTGGCAATCAACACTTATCCACAGCCAAATATTTGGCAACGTTGGATAGACGCCATTGATCGTGCTGCTAGAATAGGTGCAGACGCTATTATTTTGGCCGATATTGGATTGATGGAATATGCCGCTCGAGTGTATCCAGATTTAAACCTACATTTATCCGTACAAGGTTCGGCTACTAGCTATGAAGCGTTGGATTTTTATTATCAAAATTTTAATATTAAGCGTGCTGTTCTGCCTCGAGTCTTGTCTGTGGCGCAAGTCAAGAAAGTCATTGATTTTTCGCCTGTAGACATAGAAGTTTTTGGATTTGGCTCTTTGTGTGTCATGGTGGAAGGTCGGTGCATTCTTTCTTCTTATGCAACCGGGCGCTCGCCTAATACCTACGGGGCTTGTTCGCCAGCCTCCCATGTTGAATATATTGAGAACGACATTAAGCTAGAAACCAGACTGGGTGGTGTGTTGATAGATGCCTATGAAAAGCACGAGCCTGCAGGTTACCCGACTTTGTGCAAAGGTCGATTTGAATCTATGGACAACACCTATTATGCACTTGAAGAGCCAACCAGTTTAAATACGCTGGAGATTCTGCCCACGCTGCAAGAGATTGGCGTTAAAGCCATTAAGATTGAGGGTCGACAGCGATCTAGCGCTTATATTAAAACCGTTGCCCAGACATGGTCGGCGGCAATTCGGCAGTTAGAAACGGGCAACTACCAAACTAAATCTGAGTGGAATCAGGCGCTTAGTGATGTATCTGAAGGTTTTCAAACCACGTTGGGCGCCTATCACCGGAGTTGGCAATGAAGATTTCACTAGGACCTATTTATTATTATTGGGATAGACAAAAAGTTTTTGATTTTTACGAAGTGATTGCTAAAACTTCGGTCGATATTGTTTATTTGGGAGAGGTGGTTTGTTCTAAGCGCAGACAACTCAAAATAGATGACTGGCTGATGATTGCTAGCCAACTGCGTGATGCAGGCAAAGAGGTGGTATTTTCAACACTCACCTTATTAGAAGCTGACTCCGAGCTCAAACAATTGGGGCGTATTTGCCAGCAAGAAGATTATTTGATAGAAGCGAATGACTATGCCGCTATTGGCTTAAGAAGTAAACAAAACAAGCCGTTTGTGACGGGTCCTAGTGTTAATTTATATAATGCACCGAGCCTTAATCTGTTGGCAAAAAAAGGCCTTGTGCGTTGGTGCTTTCCGCTTGAGCTGTCTCAAGAGGCCTTGCAACAAATGATGGCAGGGATAAACTCAGAGCTGCAAACCGAGGTGTTTGTTTTTGGCCAAATGCCGCTGGCATTTTCGGCGCGGTGCTTCACCGCTAGAGCTTATGATCTTGATAAGGACGATTGTCAGTATAAGTGTTTGATGCATGAAGATGGGCTATTATTGACCACTCAAGAGCAGCAGTCTTTTCTAATGATGAACGGCATTCAGACGCTATCTGCCAATACTTTTAATCTTATTTCACAGATGGATCAAATGCAAAATATGGGTGTAGATGTTGTGAGAATTAGCCCTCAGTTTGCCCATACAGCAGAAATTATCCAAGTTTTTAAGGATAGAATTGCCCAAAATATTAGCGTTCATCAGGCATTAGGATTGCTGCAGCCCTTTAGCGAACATCAGCAGTGTGATGGCTACTGGTTTGATAAAGCGGGCATGAGTGGTGTTGAATTACAACAGCCAATTTTTAAAGGTTAATGGCTACAGGCTAAAGTCAGTGTTTGCTAGGCGGTCAAAATATCGAGCCCGATAGTAGTGGCGCTGGTGTTGGGCGTCTTCTGTAAAGGCCGCTCTATCGTGTAATACATTGTTACTGATTAAACCCATGCCCGGCTCTAGCAAGCCTTTAAAGACATAGGACGAGTGTTGACGATTTAGAATTTGTTGCAGGAAGTCAATCGCTTCTTTAACAAGGGGCGCACTAGACCAGCGTATATTTTTACTTCTAGCGGTATAGCGCATGTGTAGATTTCCCCGATTACTGATACTAAATACAGGTCCGGAGCGATCAGGTCTGGCACTACCGTCTGCATTGGTGCCTGCCGGAATGGTCATAACATCGTTTGCCATTAATGCCTGAATATAATCAGGGTTTTTTTCGCGCAATAATAAATAAGCAATTTCATGGTCCATCAACTGGTTTTCACCACCGCTGGCAGCTTGCTGAACCACGTGTAAATTCAACGCATGAATTTGTTGGTCGGAGGCGTTGTAATAGCCGTCTGTATGCCAATGAATAAGTTTGTTGGTATAAGGGATGTATTTTTTTCTAACATCATCATTAGCCACTTTGAGAGAAGTGAGACCTGTGTCGTCAGCTAGCCAATTTTTGTTAATCTGCTTGAGGCCAAATTGGCTGGCCATTGCGATTGGAATTTCAGCAGAAGGGTTGTTGCCAGTATTGCCAATATAAATCGCCATATTGGTTTTTTGAGTTAAAGCCAGAATGGCGGCGTGTTCGCCCTTGCTAAGTTGTTTTGGATTGCTGATCTCAACAAATAGCTCGGAGATTCTATTGGGATAAGCAAAGGATTTTTTGTCTCTCCAGCGTTGGTAAAGATCTTCATTGTCTAGGGCAAAAGGAGAAGTTACTGAAATAGTTTGTTTGGCAAGTTGCATGGTATTTATTGTGAAAAAAAATGTCAGTGTAAGCGGGTCAACAGCCGATGTCATTGACTAAAATCAAGCTAAATAAGGTGGTTTTTTAATAATACTGCTTGAATTTTTTTAGCCATTTTTGCCAATTGATTTAAATCAGAAAAATTGGGAACAGCGCCTTGATTAAGCCGAAATTGCCAATGCTCAATTTCAGCCGACAGAAAGGTGATGAGTTTGAGTGAGCAGCCCGAGCAAGTATCAGAGCAAAAGTCTGCTTTGATCTTATCCATAGGTAGCGTCTTTTGTATTTCTTTGATTAAGTCGTGCATTGCATCGACGGTGTTTGGCTTCATGCTCGAGGGCGATACTTAAGATTTATGGCATAAAAGCTTGCTGAGTATTGGATAAGTGTTTTGCAATATTTTGTCGACACCAGCACTAGCCCAATGTGCTTCTACATCGAAAGCATCGAGAAAGTTTTTTACATAAAGCCCCAGCTCAGTTGAGCCTTGCATATTGATTTTTCGTTGAAAAAACAAGGTATCTGGATCTTTATTTTTACTCATAAGGTCTAGGAAGTCACAACTACGGGCGCTAATAGTTAAATCAAACGCTTGATTTTGTTGAGTCTGCGTTAGTCGCTGATTATTAAGCCCTAGGTTGAATGTTAGACCCATATCCAGAATCTCAATTAGAACCCAGCGACCTTCCAAGAAATCCAAATCCCCTGCTTTAATGGCTTGTGAAAATATTTGGTTAAACAGGCTGACGATTATTTTGTTGTTGATCGTTTTGCTGACTTGCGTGAGCGTTGCTATAGGTAAAAAGATAGGCGGATGAATAAAGCTCATAAGGCGATTTAATGGGTTTGATTGTTTTTTTATTATAGGGCGAAGTGGCTAGATTTTGATTGACCAAAATCAAACATTAAAAATAATTTTGGTTTATTGATTTGCGTCAATATAACACTATATGTAGTTGTTTTATAATATTAAAACACTAGATGTAGTTAATATCTTAAAAAATAATTTTTTATTAATATGAATCGGGGGAGTAATATGGACACAACACATATCAATATGCCACAGGGCGTTATCAAAAGAAACGGCAGCAGCGCTTTGTTTGATGCCAGGAAAATTTATTTAGCCATTGTTAGGTCGGGTCAGGTTAGTGAAGAGTTGGGCGACGCTCAGGCAGAATTATTAACCGAGCAGGTGCTACAGGTTTTAGGCCACCAGAATAATAACAACCCAAGTATTGAGCGTATTCAAGACATTGTAGAGCAAGCATTAATCGCTTCAAATTTTATTAAGACGGCTAGAATTTACATTGCTTATCGCCAACAACATAAAACCCTTAGAGACGATAAAAAGACCCTAGTAGATGTTGCGTCATCCATTAATGAGTATTTAGATAGAGCGGATTGGCGTGTTAATGCCAACGCCAATCAGGGGTATTCTCTCGGTGGGTTAATATTGAATGTATCGGGCAAGGTTATTGCAAATTACTGGTTAAGTCATGTTTATGCGCCTGAAGTTGGCCATGCACATCGTCAAGGAGATTTACATATTCATGATCTAGATATGCTGGCAGGTTATTGTGCAGGTTGGTCGTTGCGAACTTTATTGAGAGAGGGATTGAATGGGGTCGAGGGTCGTATTGAGGCGGGCCCGCCAAAACACTTAGGTAGTGCGGTAGGACAAATGGTTAACTTTTTGGGCACGCTACAAAACGAATGGGCCGGTGCTCAAGCGTTTAGCTCGTTCGACACGTACTTGGCGCCGTATATTCGTTTGGATGATTTAGGATATAGCGAGGTTAAACAGAGTATTCAGGAACTGATTTATAATCTAAATGTTCCCTCTCGCTGGGGGACGCAAACGCCTTTTACCAACCTGACCTTTGACTGGGTTTGTCCTGAGGACCTGCGCGACCAAGTGCCGATGATGGGCGATGAAGAAATGCCTTTTACTTATGGTGATCTGCAAGTAGAAATGGATATGATTAATCGAGCCTATATTGAGGTGATGACGGAAGGCGACGCCAAAGGCCGTGTTTTTACTTTCCCGATACCTACTTATAACATGACTCCAGATTTCCCTTGGGAAAGTGAAAATGCCAAGCGACTGTTTGATATGACTGCTAAATATGGCCTGCCTTATTTTCAGAATTTTTTAAACTCTGATCTCAAGCCCAATATGGTGAGGTCGATGTGTTGTCGCTTGCAACTTGATTTGAATGAGTTGTTAAAACGCGGTAACGGCCTATTTGGATCGGCAGAACAAACAGGATCTTTGGGCGTGGTGACCATTAATTGCGCACGCTTAGGCTATCTTTATAAGAACAATACAAAAGGTTTATATGAGCAGCTAGATAAGTTGTTGTTGATGGCTAAAGACTCTTTGGAGGTTAAACGAAAAGTGGTGCAGAAATTGATGGATAACGGCCTGTTTCCTTATACCAAAAGATATCTAGGAACTCTAAGAAATCATTTTTCAACCATCGGCGTTAATGGTATTAATGAGATGATCCGTAATTTTAGCAACGACCAAGAGGATATTACTTCTGCTGGAGGCTATCCAATGGCCGTTGAATTTTTAGACCATATTCGCATGCGTATGGTGGAGTTTCAAGAGCAAACAGGACACATGTTTAACTTAGAAGCGACACCAGCAGAAGGCACAACATATCGTTTTGCTAAAGAAGATCAGAAGCGTTATCCAGATATTCTACAGGCGGGTGAGGCCGATAAACCTTATTACACCAACTCATCCCAGCTGCCAGTTGGCTATACATCAGACCCTTTTGAAGCATTAGAAAAACAAGACGAGTTGCAGGGGAAATATACCGGGGGCACCGTGTTGCACTTATATATGGGTGAAAGAATTAGTAGTGGTGAGGCTTGTATGAAAATGGTGAAGCGCTCATTAATGAATTTTCGACTTCCTTATATTACCATTACCCCAACTTTTTCGATTTGCCCTAAACATGGCTATCTGAGCGGCGAACACGAATACTGTCCAAAGTGTGACGAAACACTATTGGCCGATAAAAAATTAAAAAACCAAGGAGAAAACCATGAAAGAGCAAGAAGTGTTGTTAACCAATAGTGAAAGACAAGAGTGTGAAGTGTGGACGCGGGTTATGGGCTATCACCGACCGGTGACTAGTTTTAATCCGGGTAAGCAATCTGAGCATGCGGAGCGTGTCAATTTTAAAGAATCAGTGGTCAGATAGTATGACTATTCATGTTGGTGGCTTTGAGCCGTTAACAACGATTGATTATCCAGATCATTTGTCTTGTGTTGTGTTTACACAGGGCTGTCCTTGGCGATGCGGGTATTGCCATAATCATGATTTAATTGCTGCCAACAAACCCACAGCATTTGATTGGGGCGATATTCTTAAATTTATCAAATCGAGGCAAGGGCTATTGGATGCGGTTGTATTTAGTGGTGGAGAGCCTTGTTTGCAAAGCGATTTATTTCAGGCGATAACGCAAGTTAAGGCATTAGGATTTAAGGTGGGGTTACATACAGGAGGCGCCTATCCACAACGCCTTAAACGCTGCCTGCCGTTGGTTGATTGGGTGGGTTTTGATATCAAGCACTTGCCTTTGCATTATGACCTGGTAACACAAACGCCACACTCAGCGCAGAAGGCCTGGCAATCTTTGGAGTTATTATTAGACTCGGGCGTCGAGCAGCAATTGCGTATTACCAGACATCCGAGTTTAATGAGTGATGAAGAGCTGGTGCAATTACAAAGACTGATTAGGCGCCAGTACCATCAAGAGCTCATTGTGCAAACGTGTAATACCAGCCAATGTTTGGATGAAAAATTGCGCCTTATTTGAGGCAATAAAAAAGGCGCCAAAGGCGCCTTTTAATCACTAAATGTTGGGTGTTAGCCTTTCATTTGAGCAGCTACTTCATCTGCAAAGTTTTCTTCTTTCTTCTCAATGCCTTCGCCAACTTCATAGCGAATAAATGAGATGACTTTGGCGTTGTTTGCTTTTGTAAGTGCACCAACTGTTGTGTCCGGGTCTTTAACGAACGCTTGTCCATAAAGAGTTACTTCGTTAACAAACTTCTTCATACGACCACCAATCATCTTTTCAATGATGTTGTCTGGCTTGCCAGACTCGCGTGCTTGTTCAACAAAGATAGCTTTTTCTCTTTCCAGTAACTCAGGGTCAAGTTGCTCTTCTGACACACACTCAGGGCGTGTTGCTGCTACATGCATAGCCACATCTTTCGCCAGCGCTTCATCGCCACCTTCTAAGACAGATAAGACTGCAATACGCTCGCCATGCTTGTACGCGCCAATCACACCTGAATCAGTTGTGATGGTTTCAACACGTCTGATCGAAACATTTTCACCAACTTTTGCAACAATATCTTCACGAGCCTTTTCAAGAGAATCGCCATTTTCTAATGTCTGAGTCATAAACTCTTCAATATTAGCAGGCGTTGTTTTAAGTGCCAATGCACCTAATGTATTAACAAAGCCGATAAAGTCATCACCTTTGGTGACAAAGTCAGTTTCTGAGTTGACCTCTAAAATAGTAGCCGTTTTTTTGTCATCGCTGATGTTGACTTTAACAAGGCCTTCAGCAGCAACACGTCCTGATTTTTTGGCAGCTTTTGCTGCACCAGATGTACGCATTAAGTCGATTGCAGCCTCCATGTCGCCATTAGTTTCATTCAAGGCTTTTTTGCAGTCCATCATGCCTGCGCCAGTTCTTTCTCTTAGATCTTTAACTAAGGCAGCTGTAATTGCCATAATTATCTCCTGTATATCATGCCCTTTCACCGTTGGTGAAGGGGCAATAGTTTATGAATTAACCAAGCTTTGCAATAATGTCTGCTTTGGTATCCTTGCTAGCGATTTCAACACCTTTTTCTTTAGCAAGTGCTACTAGTTCTGCTTTTAGCATGCCATTCAAATCAGTTTTAGCTACTTCAGCTTTTGGCGCCTCTACTTTAGCTTCTACTTTTTTCTCTACCTTAGCCTCTACTTTAGCTTTTGCTTTAGTTTCGACTGGTGCCTCTACTTTCTTAGCTGGTGCTTTCTTTTTAACAGCAGTTTTAACTTGTGTACCTGCAGCAGCTTTTGCTTCTAAAACAGCGTTAGCAACTTCTCTTGCATAGTAGTTAATCGCTCTAATAGAGTCATCGTTACCTGGTACAACATAGTCAATGCCTTCTGGATTATGGTTTGTGTCCACAATGCCAATAATTGGAAGGCCTAATTTTTTAGACTCAGCAATCGCATTTTTTTCATGGCCAATATCGATGATAAAGACAACATCAGGAATACCGCCAAGGTCTTTAATACCGCCAAGGCTACGCTCTAATTTGTCCATTTCACGAGTCATCATTAATGCTTCTTTCTTGCCAAATTGTGAGAAGCTTTCTTCTGCTAAAAATTCAAGATCTTTTAAGCGCTTAATAGATGCTTTAATAGTTTTATAGTTTGTCATCATGCCACCTAACCAGCGATGATTAACATAAGGCATGCCACAACGGATAGCCTCTTCTTTCATGATGTCACTTGCAGCACGCTTGGTACCCACAAATAGAATTGATCCGCCAGCTGCTGCTGTTTTTGATGCAAAGTTAAGCACATCATTAAACATTGGTAAGGTTTTTTCTAGGTTGATGATATGAACACCGTTACGAGTACCGTAGATGTATTGATCCATTTTTGGATGCCAGAAGCGTGAGCGGTGACCAAAGTGAACACCTGCTTCAAGCATTTTTTTCATTGACGTTTTTGCCATTTTTATTTCTCCGGGGGTTGGTAGAGTATTTTTTTATAACACTCTCTTCCACAGCTTCTAATAATCAACCCTATTTTTTGAGGGCACCCTGATTACTATGTCGAACTGTGTGATACATTAAAACGAGTTAGGCGCTTGATTTACAAGCGCCTAACTCAACTTTAGATTTTTTCTTAGAGTTTATACTCTCTAAGTAAAATCTTAAAAAAAGTAATTATACCGAATTAGCGCTGATGTATCAAGCACTTAGACGCTAACAAGCATTGACTATTTTGCCTTGGCAAGCTCTGCACGCATGGCATCAATTGTTACCTTGTAGTCATCCGTATTAAAGATGGCTGATCCAGCTACAAACGTATCTGCGCCAGCTTCTGCGACTTCACGAATGTTGTCAATCTTAACACCACCATCAATTTCTAAGCGAATGTCTTTGCCGCTTGCATCGATGAGTTTGCGCACTTGGCGACATTTTTCCAGTGTATGAGGGATAAAAGACTGTCCACCAAAGCCTGGATTTACAGACATCAATAAAATCATATCCAGTTTATCCATTACATTTTCTAAGACATGTAGTGGTGTTGCTGGGTTGAATACTAAACCCGCTTTACAGCCACTTTCTTGAATCATGCCCAGAGTTCTGTCAATATGTTCAGACGCTTCAGGATGAAAGGTAATGTAAGAAGCGCCGGCTGCGACAAAATCAGGAATCAATCTATCAACTGGCTTAACCATTAAGTGAACATCAATGGGTGCAGTCACACCATGATTTCTAAGTGCTTCACATGCCAATGGACCAATTGTTAAGTTTGGTACGTAGTGGTTGTCCATGACATCAAAGTGAACAATATCAGCGCCATCACGCAGTACGTTGTCAACTTCTTCACCTAGTCGGGCAAAGTCTGCCGCTAGAATTGAGGGTGCGATAAAATTTTCTTGTTTCATGTTTTCTCCTAAAATTGTTGTTTGTATGTGATTTATTTTACTTAAAAGTCAGTAGGCTTTTGCCGGTCATTTCGCTAGGCTTGTCAACATCCATCATCGCCAGTAAAGTGGGCGCAATATCTGACAAAGCACCTTGGCAAGGCTCGGCTATTGTCACCTTTCTAGGGCTGACAAAAACCAGTGGAACAGGATTATTTGTATGGGCAGTATGCACCTCTTGAGTTTTTGGATTGACCATTTGCTCAACATTACCATGGTCTGCTGTAATTAACATTTCGCCATTAATGGTTTTAATAGCTTGATAAATAATACCCAGACAGGCGTCCACCGCCTCCACAGACTTGATCGCCGCATCAAGCTTTCCAGAGTGTCCAACCATGTCAGTATTGGCAAAGTTACAGATAATTAAGTTATATTTTTGACTTTCAATATTCTCAACCAGCTCGTCGGTTAATTCAAAGGCGCTCATTTCTGGTTTCAGATCGTAAGTTGCTACTTCAGGGGAAGGGATCAAGACACGGTCTTCGCCATTAAATGGTCGTTCTATGCCGCCGTTTAAAAAGAAGGTAACGTGCGCGTATTTTTCGGTTTCGGCAATTCTAAGCTGTGTCATTCCTAGGTCAGCTAGATACTCCCCAAGTACGTTATTAAGCTTGGAAGAGGGGTAGGAAACAGGCAGATTGAAATCTTTTTTATACTCAGTGAGGCAAACAAACTGGCTAGGTACAAAGGTTCCACGTGAAAACCCTTGGAAATTTTCATCAGTAAAGGCTTGGGTAATTTGACGAGCACGATCCGCTCGATAGTTCATAAAAATAAGAACATCACCCTCGTTAATCTTGGTTGGCGCATTAATAACGGTTGATTGAATAAACTCATCGGTTTCACCACGCTCGTAAGCTTGATCGATGGCATCTAGGGCAGTTTTGGCTAAGAAGTTTGATTTGCCTTTAGAGATAAGTTCATAGGCACAGCGTATACGTGACCAGCGATTATCTCTATCCATAGAAAAGTAGCGGCCAATAATGCTGGCAATCTCACCAACACCCAGTTCACTGATTTTGTCTTCTAGTTTTTGAATATATTGTTTGGCACTCTTTTGGGCGCAGTCTCTACCATCAGTAAACATGTGTAAATAGACATCTTGACAGCCGTATTTTTGCGTCATTTCCAGCATGCTATGAATTTGCTCTTCATGAGAATGTACGCCACCATCAGACAATAAGCCCATGATATGGACAGCCTTGTTGTTATCGTTGGCATACTCAAGGGAATTTCTAAGTGTTGGATTTCTAAAGAAATCACCGTTTTTTATTTCACTGTGAATACGGGTAAAATCTTGCTTGACCACCCGACCTGCACCCAGGTTTAGATGACCTACTTCAGAGTTGCCCATTTGCTCGCCGGGTAGGCCGACCTGCTCGCCACTGGTTAATATGAGTGAGTGCTGAAAGTCCTGATTAAATCTATCCCAAACGGGTGTTTTAGCTTGTGCAATCGCATTATTCTCTGTTACTTCGGAGTGCCCCCAACCGTCTAAAATTAATAAGAGCTTGGTGTCTTTTTTGGATTTCATCATGTGTCAATAAACCTTGAGTGTTTCGGTTAAACATTAAATAAGAAGTGTACCACATCGCCATCTTGAACGATATATTCCTTGCCTTCAGAGCGGAGTTTGCCCGCTTCTTTAGCGCCTTTTTCACCGCCAAATTCTACAAAATCATCAAAAGCAATGGTTTCTGCTCGAATAAAGCCTTTTTCGAAATCACCATGAATTTTCCCGGCTGCTTGTGGCGCACTATCGCCAATATTAATAGTCCAGGCGCGCACTTCCTGAACGCCAGCAGTGAAATAGGTTTGTAAACCCAGCAAGGTGTATCCTGCGCTGATTAGGCGATCAAGACCGGATTCTGTTTGGCCCATTTCATCTAGGAAGTCTTGTTTCTCATCGGCATCTAGCTCTGAAATTTCTGCTTCGATATCAGCACAGATGGCCACTACTTCAGCGCCTTCAGTGGCAGCGAATTTTTTCACTACATCAAGATGAGGGTTGTTTTCAAAGCCACTCTCGTTAACATTTGCCATATACAATACTGGCTTGATCGTAAGCAGCTGAAAACCACGCAGAAGCTTTAATTCTTCTTCGTCAAAATCGAGACTCCTTGCGCTTTTTCCAGCTTCAAGTATGGGTAGAATTTTTTCTAAAAGCTCTCTTAGAGGCAGGCCATCTTTTTGCCCAGACTTGGTATTTTTAACGGCTTTTTGTAATAATTTTTCAACTACATCCAAATCAGCCAAAATTAGTTCAGTGTTGATAATATCAATATCATCTAAAGGTGAGATTTTGCCAGCAACATGAATAATATCTTCGTCTTCAAAACAACGAACTACATGGACAATCGCATCTGTTTCGCGAATATTGGTTAAAAACTGGTTTCCTAGTCCTTCACCTTTGGAGGCGCCTTCAACCAATCCGGCAATATCAACAAATTCCATAGTTGTTGGCAATATTTTTTCAGGGCTAACGATATCAGCCAATTGAGTCAGGCGCTTGTCATTAATAGGAACGATGCCCACATTGGGCTCAATAGTACAAAAAGGATAGTTTGCCGATTCAATGCCTGCTTGTGTCAGTGCATTAAATAGGGTTGATTTCCCAACATTAGGCAGTCCAACAATACCACATTTAAATCCCATTTTTTTCTCCTATTAGGCTAAAGAATTACGCCTATTTATTTTGTATGTAAGTGTTTCATGGCTTGATCTATGTTGCCTTTGACGATTTCTTCCATGATTTGCAACGCATCTACCATGGCGGTTTGAATATTTTCTAGTTCAACTTTATTGGGGGCATGTAAAACGTAATCGGCTACCTGTAGTTTATTGCCAGGATGGCCAATGCCCAAACGTAATCGATAAAACGCTTTAGTGCCTAAAGCTTTAATAGTATCACGCAGACCATTATGTCCACCGTGTCCACCCTCTGCCTTGAGCTTGGCTGTGCCAACGTCTAAGTCGAGCTCGTCATGTACGATGAGTATTTCATCAGCCTCTAGTTGATAGAACTTTGCCAGGGCTTGAATCGACTGGCCTGACCTATTCATGAATGTGGCAGGTTTTAATAGACGAACACTAGCGCCAGCAATAGTGACTTGTGCCACATCGCCGAAAAATTTTGCTTCTTTTTTAAAGGTAGCTGAGTATAAATTGGCCAGTGTATCACAAAACCAAAACCCAACATTATGACGATGTGACTGATAATCCTTGCCTGGATTTCCCAGACCAACAATCAGCTTAATCGCCATAATTCTTTACTTAAGACTACTCGTCGCCTTCTGCGTTGTCAGCATTAGCTTCATCGCCAGCTACTTCAGTTTCAGGTGCAACTGGTGCATCGTCTTCAACTTCAGCCATCTTCTTAGCTTCTTGAACCGCTACAACGCTTTGGTCGTGTGCTTCAACATCACCATGCGTTAGTGCTGTTAAGGTAACACCTTTAGGGATGTTCAGACCAGTTAGACTGATGTGATCACCTAATGTTAAGTTAGTGATATCTACGTCAATTGAAGTCGGTAGGTCAGCTGGTAAACATGATACTTCAACAGAAGTAACAAACTGATTAAGGATGGCACCAAGACGGATACTTTCATTCTCATCAGCACCAAGAAAGTGTAGAGGAATATTGGTAACAAGCGCTTGTTTTAAGTTAATACGCAAAAAGTCAACATGAGTAACAAGGTTTTTTGCAGGATGACGCTGTAAGTCTTTAATGATCACTGCCTCTTTCTTCTTGCCAACCATTAGATCTAATACAGAGTTGTAAGACTCCTCTTTTTCTAATAGGTGTGTAATTTCGTGAATACTTAGGGTGATGTTAGCTGGGGCTTTGCCCGCACCATAAATAATTGCAGGGATCTGTTCAGCGCGACGTAGGCGGCGGCTCGCACCTTTACCTTGATCTTCGCGTTTTGTTGCATTGATTGTTAAACTCATGTTTGTACTCCGTAAAATAAAAAAAACACCATAATAAGGGTGTTGACTTAGTTCATATATTTTGCGACCAAATATATCAAGGGATTAATTTTACCCTAAATATAGCACGCTTGAAAGACTATCTAGACTTGATCCAAAATAGTAGGGCCACTAAAGCGCTAACACCACTCGCAAGCCACAAAGTGTTAACTGCAAGCACACCTGATAATATTAGCAATGAGCCGGAAAATATAGCGGCAGTTTGTTGGTTAGCGTTGCTTTGCAGTTGGGTGACAATTTGCTCAGTTTGTTGAGCATAGAGTTTGTTAATATCTTTCATTTTGTTGAGCTGCTTGAGTGCATTAATCGTTAAGGCGGGCAACTCAGGAATATCTCTTAACAGTTGAGGGGCTTCTTCTTTTAGTTTTTCAAAGGTATTTTTCACGCTATATCTCTCTTTCATTAAATCTTCTAAAAATGGCTTGGCAGTGGACCATAAGTCGAGTTGTGGGTAAAGCTGCCTACCCAGACCCTCAATATTAAGCAGGGTCTTATCTAATAATAACAGCTGGGGCTGAACTTTGATGTCAAAATTTTTGGCTTCTTGAATTAAGTCTAGCAGCACCTGTCCAAAAGATATATCGCCCAGTGGCTTGTCAAACATTGGATCGCATATTTTTTTAACAGCGGCCTCAAAAGCTTTCTCATCCGTATGCACACCAATCCAGCCAGAGTCAATATAGACTTGGGCTATTTTTTGATAGTCTTGATTAAAAAACGCCAAAAAAATATCTGCCAAAAAGTCTTTGTCATCTTCGCTTAACGAGCCCATGATGCCAAAATCAACACCAATATATTGACCCGTATCAGAGACAAAAATATTGCCAGGGTGCATGTCAGCATGGAAAAAATTGTGCTTAAAAACTTGCGTAAAGAAGATGATTACACCTTCTTCTGCTAGGCGCTTCATGTCAATACTGTTGGCTTTGAGTGTCTCGATTTCACCAACTGGCGTGCCATAGATGCGTTCAGTCGTGAGTACGTTAATCTGGCTTAGGCGGTGATAGACCTTAGGAATGTAGAGCAGGTCAGAGTGCTTAAAGTTTTGTCTAATTTTGTCGCAATGCGCTGCTTCAATGCGCATATCTAGCTCATTGGTAATAATAGCCTCAAACTCTTCCACCACTTCTAGAGGTCGAATTTTTTTTGCCAAAGGGTGCTTGTTGAATAGAGCTGCCAAGGCATACATCAGTTTGATGTCGCGAGCGATCAGCTTATCAATATCTGGGCGCACAACCTTAACAACTACCTCTTCTCCCTCTAAAGTGGTGGCTGTATGCACTTGGGCAATGGATGCGCTGGCAAGAGGTTGCTCGTCAAATGTTTTGAAAAGCTGTTCAATTTTTCCACCTAAAGCCTCTTCGATCAAGCGCTTTGCATGTTGCGTGCTAAAGGCGGGGCAACTATCTTGTAATTTTTTTAGCTCTAAGCTGATGTCTTCAGGCAGTAAGTCGGGGCGGGTAGATAGGGTTTGCCCAAATTTGATATAAATAGGTCCTAGTGCTTCAAGCGCCAAGCGAATTCTCTGGCCTCTTGAATACTTTTTAATCGGAAAATAATACCACGGAGTTAAATATAAAAGTGGTTTAAAGCCTTTTAGAAAAGGTGTTGAAAGCACCAAGGCGTCTAATCGATAACGCATTAACACCTGAGAAATTTTTAAAAATCGAAAAAAACTACGCATGCTTAATGGCGTGGATTGGTGTATTTTTTTGAAACTTTTGGCTGAATCAATAGCTCACTTAATCCATCCTTGAGCGCTTCGATTGGATTGGATGAGTGTTGAGTGATTTGTTTAATTTTTTTGGCTGTTTTTCCTACTTCATGGGCAACGATATCGCCGGTATATTGCGAAAGCAACTCCTCTAAATCCAGTTCGGTCGCGGATAGTAAATCTACCAGTAGTTGGGCGGTTTTCACATCCCCATGAATATGGATCTTATCTTGTCTGAGTAGGTCGGTTAGGTCTTCGCCCTTAAATAAAGCAAAGAAAACACTGGGCTTGAGTTTAATTTCAACATCACTACTTATACTGGTGTCGCTACTGACAAAAATCCGATTATTAAGACAAATAAAATTAACGTCTAGCCATAAGTCAAGCAGGCTAAAGCGAATAACTTTTGATTCTAAAGGTTTGATATCAATCGAACCATTTTGAATTAATAGGTTTAGCGCCTGCTCAAGAACAAAGTGTTGCATAGTCTGTACTAGGTTTTTATGCCTTTATGCAGGGCTACAATACCACCTGAAAGGTTGTGATATTCGCAAAAACCAAAACCCGCTTCTAACACCATGTCTTTTAAAGTTTCCTGGTCAGGGTGTTTGCGAATAGACTCTGCTAAATACTGGTATGAATCTTCATCATCAGCAATAATACCGCCTAATTTTGGCATGACATTAAAGGAGTAAAAGTCATAGAATTTTTTCAACAGCTCAGAGTCCGTTTTAGAAAATTCTAAAATTAATAAACAGCCGCCCGGCTTTAGAATTCTGTGCATTTCACGTAGCGCTTGGTCTTTGTCAGTGACATTTCTAAGGCCAAAAGCAATAGACACACAATCAAATGTGTTGCTTTCAAAGGGTAGATATTGCGCATTAAGCTGAATATAATCGACACCAAAAATACCCTGGTTGATTAGATTTTTTCGCCCCTCACCCAGCATTGCAGCATTGATATCAGACAAAATAACCTGGCCAGACTCTCCCACTTTTTTTCGAAACTCGATAGCCAAATCGCCAGTTCCACCGGCGATATCGAGTACCTTGTCGCCAGTTTTTACATTGGAAGATGCAATGGTATAGCGCTTCCATAAACGGTGGGCGCCAAAAGATAAAACATCATTCATCAAGTCGTACTTGCTAGCAACCGAGTCAAAAACCCCTTTAACGAGGCTTTGTTTATCATCGGTGGCTACATCTTTAAAGCCGAAATGTGTGGTATTGTCCATAAATTTATTTAGCTGGATAGTCTCTAAAATCGTGACCGATATATATTTGGGTCGGTCGGAAGATGCGATTATGCCCTACTTGTTCGTGCCAATGTGCAGCCCAGCCAGCAGAGCGAGCCATGGCAAAAATTGGAGTGAAGTGCTCTTTCGGAATTTTAAAAATCTCTGAATATAAAATGCCAGAGTAGAAGTCTACATTGGGATATACGCCTTTTGCAGACAGCAGCTCTTCACAAACTCGCTCAACCTCTAGGGCTGTTTCAAAGCGCTTAGATAAAGTAATGCCTGATTTTTTAATATAGGCCTCAATCATTTCTTGCAAGATGGTTGCACGCGGGTCTTTAACGCGGTATTCGCGATGCCCCATGCCCATAATCACTTGTTTGTTTTTTAGGCGATTTTCAATATAACCACGAACATTTTTTGCATCCCCGATTTCATCCAACATATTAAGCACATCTTCGTTTGCGCCTCCATGTAGAGAACCAGCCAAGGTGCCCACTGCTGCAGAGATTGAGGCAAAAGGGTTGGCTAGTGTTGAGGCGGTTACCATGGCCGAGAAGGTGCTGGCATTAATGGTATGCTCAGCATGTAAAATTAAACACGCATCAAACAGTTGGACGATATCATCATCTGGTTCTTCACCAAAAGACATGTACAAGAAATTTTTTGCATAGGACATGTTTTTGCTAGGCGGAATTGGATCGTAACCTGCACTAATACGCGCCCACATTGCCACCAAAGTGCTCATATTGGCGATGATTTTTGTTAGTGCGCTTTGGGTAAAAGCCGAGTTTGGATCTTTAGCGCCTGCACCTGGATAGAAGGTGGCCATAGCTGCAATGGCAGTTTGTAAAACATCCATTGGGTGGCCAGTTGTAGGCAGTGTCCACATCATTTGTCGAATATTGCGCTTAACTTCATAACGCTTATGTAGTACGCAGCGAAATTCTTTTAGTTTGTGAGCGCTTGGCAGTTCACCATCTCGAAGTAGCATAGCGACTTCTTCGAACGAAGCATTTTTAGCAAGATCTTTAATAGAGTATCCGCGATAAGCCAAGATACCTTTTTCCCCATCAATGGATGAAATGGCAGACTCTGTTGCTGGGATGCCTGCAAGACCCGGAATGTATTCAATCATATTATCTCCTCATTTGGCTACTGTACACGTTTGTATAATAGGGTAGCCACAGTTTTATTAATTATCATTTATTAGACTACCCTTAATTGGTTTAGGATATTCACTATATAAAAAATAACTTCATAATATAAATTTAGGTGTTAATTTATTAAACTGAAAAAGATGAGCCACAGCCACAAGTGGTTTTGGCGTTAGGATTGTGAATAATGAATCGTGACCCTTGCAAGTCTTCAAGATAGTCAACCGTTGCGCCAATTAGGTATTGATAGCTCATTGGATCTATCACCAGCTGAACGCCATTATTCTCAACACCAGAATCTCCTTCTTTATGTTCTTCGTCAAAGGTAAAGCCATAAGAGAAGCCCGAGCAACCGCCACCTGTAATATAAACGCGCAGGCGCAAGTTATCATTTTTTTCTTCGGTAATCAGTGTCGCTACTTTATTGGCAGCATTGTCGCTGAAAATAATATCCGCTTCTTCTAATACTTCTGACATAGTGTCTCCTATAATTTAAGGCAACAGACCAATAGATGATAAGCCTGATTTTTCATCAAGACCGAACATAATATTCATATTTTGTATGGCTTGTCCTGCTGCACCCTTGATCAAATTATCGATCACGGAGGTGATTATTAATTTACCGCCAACCGCTTTTTGTGCAGCAATTTGACAGAAGTTGCTCGACTTAACACTGCGCGTTTCAGGCACAACACCCGCGCCCATAACGGTCACAAAATGCTCGTCTTTATAGGCAGTTTCGAGCACTGATTGTACATCAGTATCAGTATCCAATAAGTCCACATAAATTGTGGACTCCATGCCACGAATCATTGGCACTAAGTGCGGAATGAATGTCAGACCAATGGGCTTGCCGCCTGACAATAAGCTTAATTCTTGTTTTATTTCTGGATAGTGACGATGGCCGCTGACGCCATAAGCCTTGACAGACTCGCTGGCTTCACATAATAGCATGGATTGGTTTGCACCACGACCGGCGCCACTGACACCCGTTTTAGAGTCAACAATAATGCTTGATAAGTTAATCAGCTTATTTTCAATCAAGGGTTTAAGGGCTAACAAGACAGTGGTTGGAAAACAGCCTGGATTGCCGATTAACTGCGCCTGTTTAATTTGCTCGCGATTAATTTCAGAAAGCCCATATACTGAGGAGGCGAGTAGATCGTCTTGGAAATTTTCCAAACCGTACCATTGTGCGTAGTCGTCTTTATCACGCAGGCGGAAGTCTGGGCCTAAATCAATTACTTTAATGCCTTTATCAATAAAGCTGCCAGCCGTCTTCATCGCCACACCGTGCGGTGTTGCAAAAAATATTACATCACACTCATCTAAAATGGCATCACCCGGCGCGGTGAAAGCTAAATCTGTTTGTCCGGCTAGAGAAGGAAAAAAGTCACCAACCAATTGTCCTGCCTCTGAACGAGAGCTGATTGCTATTACTTCTACGCCTTCATGATTATGAAGTAATCTGAGTAACTCGACGCCGGTATAGCCAGTGCCGCCAATAATGCCTGCTTTAATCATAATTTTTTAAAATCTTAGTGTGACTCACCCAGCATTTTTTCAAGATAGTGGATGTTCATACCCCCTTGTTGAAATACTTGGTCTTCCATAATTCTTCTTTGCAGTGGAATGTTGGTTTTAATGCCGTCAATCACCATTTCATCTAGTGCATTTTTCATCTTAACAATTGCACCCATACGTGTATCGGCAAAGGTAATCAATTTGCCAATCATTGAGTCATAATGTGGTGGCACAGTATAGCCATTGTAAACGTGTGAATCAACGCGTACACCTAGGCCACCCGCAACATGATATTGCGTGATCTTTCCAGGAGAAGGCATAAAGTTGTTGGGATCTTCAGCATTAATACGACACTCAATTGAGAAGCCCTTAATCTTAACATCCTCTTGCGTAAATGATAACGCTTGCCCATCGGCAATCAGAATTTGCTCACGTACAATATCAACACCAGTGATCATTTCCGTCACTGGGTGCTCAACTTGCACACGAGTGTTCATCTCAATAAAGTAAAACTCATTATTTTCGAATAGAAATTCAAACGTGCCTGCGCCGCGATAATTGATCGCTTTACAAGCATCAGCACAAACTGAGCCAATCTTGTTGCGTAGCTCTGGGGTAATGCCTGGTGCAGGCGCTTCTTCCACCACTTTTTGGTGGCGACGCTGCATCGAGCAATCGCGCTCACCAAGGTGCACAGCATTGCCATGTTCATCTGCTAAAATTTGGATTTCTACGTGGCGAGGCGTGGTTAGGAATTTTTCCATATAGACTTCTGCATTGCCAAAAAAACTCAGGCCTTCAGATTTGGCAAGCTCGATCGAGCCGAGTAAGTCAGATTCTTGCTCTACCACCTGCATACCACGACCACCACCACCACCAGAAGCTTTAATAATAATTGGCAAGCCAATATTACGGGCAATTTCCATATTTTTGATTGGATCCTCGCCTAATGCGCCATCAGAACCAGGTACACAAGGCACGCTTGATTTTTGCATGGCTTCAATCGCAGCAACTTTGTCACCCATAACGCGAATATTTTCAGCTCTTGGACCAATAAAAATAAAGCCACTTTCTTCAACGCGCTGTGCAAAATCAGCACTTTCTGATAAAAATCCATAGCCTGGGTGAATAGCATCCGCATGAGTTACTTCTGCTGCAGCAATGAGAGCGGGAATATTTAAATAGCTCTCTACTGAGGGGTGCGGACCAATACAAACAGCCTCATCAGCTAGACGAACATGCTTAAGGTCTTTGTCTGCCGTTGAGTAAACGGCAACAGTTTTAATGCCAAGCTCTTTACAAGCTCGTAAAATTCTAAGCGCAATCTCACCGCGATTGGCAATCAGAACTTTTTGAATCTTATTCATTGTAATCATTTAATAACAACCAAAGTTTGTCCAAATTCGACCGCATCACCATCTTGACACAAGATTTCAGTAACAGTACCTGACTGATCTGCCTCGATTTGGTTCATGATTTTCATGGCTTCAACAATACAAACGGTGTCGCCTTGGTTAACGTGTTGGCCAATAGAAACGAAGGCGTCAGAAGTAGGTGAAGCGGCGCCGTAAAATGTGCCCACCATTGGTGAGGTAAGTGGATGCCCATCAATCGCCTTAATAGGGTCAATAGTTGCAACGCTTTCAGCCGCCGCAACTGGTGCAGCCGCAACTGGTGCCGGCATTACCATAGGTGCACTAGCTATTGGCGCATCCCCATAGCGAGAGATGCGAACGGATTCTTCACCTTCATGAATTTCAATCTCTGCCATGCCAGATTGCTCTAATAATTCCATTAATTTTTTTACTTTGCGAATGTCCATTTTTTACCCCTTTGATTTAATATGTTTGATTGCTGCACTCATTGCAAATTC
>ENA-UZWX01001184-UZWX01001184.1-metagenome-genome-assembly--contig:-Day-4---50m-contig-1184_pt1 | contig 22499 bp, 18 predicted proteins | sample MGYA00260347_ERZ794907 | MGnify/ENA metagenome assembly ERZ794907 | reverse complement strand
TGGATGTAGTGATACCACTGATATTGTCATAACTCAGAATACCAATCTGCCAAGTCCAGGGATTATGAACAACACAGGAGCAACTGAGCTGACTTGTGATGAAACAAGCATTAGCCTTTCCGCTACGGGAGGTGTTACATATAGTTGGTCAGATGGAATAACAACAGTTAGTTCAATAGCAGATCTAAATATTATTACACCAGGAACATATACCGTTACTGTAACCGGCGCGAATGGATGTAGTGATACCACTGATATTGTCATAACTCAGAATACTATCCTGCCAAGTCTAGGGATTACTAACAACACAGGAGCAACTGAGCTGACTTGTGATGAAACAAGCATTAGCCTTACCGCTACGGGAGGTGTTACATATAGCTGGTCAGATGGAATAACAATAGTCAGTTCGATAGCAGATCTAAATATTACCACACCAGGAACATATACTGTTACTGTAACCGGTGCGAATGGATGTAGTGGTACCACTGATATTGTCATAACTCAGAATACCACCCTGCCAACTCCCGGGATTACTAACAACACAGGAGCAACTGAGCTGACTTGTGATGAAACAAGCATTAGCCTTACCGCTACGGGAGGTGTTACATATAGTTGGTCGGATGGAATAACAACAGTCAGTTCAATAGCAGATGTAAATATTACCACACCAGGAACATATACTGTTACTGTAACCGGTGCGAATGGATGTAGTGATACAGAAAGCAGAACGATTACAGATGATATCGCGTTACCTACAGCTGGGATTATGAACAACATATTGTCTACAGAATTAACTTGTTTTTTAACCTCTATAAATATTACAGCAACAGGAGGAGGAACTTATGTTTGGAATACTGGAGATACGACACCGGATTTGAATATCATAGTACCAGGGATCTACACAGTTAAGGTTACATCTTCCAATGGGTGTACCGATACAGAAAGTATCATTATTACTGAAGATATAGGTCCTAATTCACCGATTAGTGAGGGCGATCAAATAGGTTGTGAATTCGCAATACTTACAGCAAGTGCTAAGGTTTTTCCTGGAGAGATAATAACTTGGTATGATGCTGCTATAGGTGGCAATATTGTTGCTGACCCATTTCTAAATAGCGTTGGTTCTGTAACCTATTATGCAGAGGCTATCAATGTTATTACAAACTGTTCAAGTTTAATTAGAACTGCAGTTACCTTAAGTATTGTTTCAGAACCTGATGCTCCCATGGGAGACGGAATACAAGTTTTCTGTGATATTCCTACTATTGGCGATTTATTAGTGGTTGGAGATGATATCAGGTGGTATGATTCAGCAATAGATGGAAATCAATTGAACGCCACATTACAACTAACAAATGGTCAAACCGTTTATGCTTCGCAGACTATTAGTGGTTGTGAAAGTAATGACAGAATATCTGTAAATGTAGTGTTTGATTTAAAGATTACACCAATGTTCACTCAAGTTGACCCAATTTGTTTTGGGGATACCTTGTTAACTTTACCTACAATCTCTATTAATGGTTACAAAGGTGTATGGTCTCCAATTTTAGATAATACAGTTACAACTACGTATACATTTACTCCTGATATTGGACAATGTGCAACAAATTCAATTATGACTATTGAAGTATATCCAAGGCCGCAAACTCCAAATGGTATGGCTGAGCAATACTTTTGTGCTATAAATAGCCCGATGATCTCAGATTTGATATTAAATACTTCTTTTTTAAATTGGTACTTAACTCCAAATGGAGGTCAATCACTAAGTCAAAATTATTTACTTACTGATGGTTTAAATTTATTTGCTTCTTCTTATGACGCTTTAAATTTTTGTGAAAGTTCATCTAGATTTAAAGTAGAAATAAGTGTAGAAAATCCACTCTTACCAGATTTAGAAACTGAAATTAGTTTTTGTAAAGAATTGAATCCAATAATTGATTTTGTAAATACTAATGGTGTTACAATGAATTGGTATGATAGTTCGGTTGGAGGGGAGTTACTAACATCAGAATATATTTTAGAAAATGGAGAAACTCTTTATGCTGCAACATTCAATACCGCATCCGGTTGTGAAAGTATAGATCGATTAGAATTTAATATCGAAATTATAGATTCCGATCTGGAGTATTATAATGCAATAACAATAGACAGCAACAATATTAATGATGCTTTAAGAATTATTGGAATAGAAAATTTTCCTCTTAATACTATTGAGATTTACAATAGATATGGAACATTAGTATGGAAAAATAGTAATTATAATAATAAAACAGTGGTTTTTAATGGTAAAGCCAATGTTTCTGGCGTTGTATCGAAAGATAGTTTTTTGCCATCTGGGACTTATTTTTTTGTATTAAAATATCCAAACTATTGTAAGCAGACGCAACTAAAAGGTTTTATTAATATTGACAACAAGAATTAATGATGTTAAATAAATATATATTAATTAAAATTATTGTTTTGTTCTTGATGCCAAACTTCATTTTGGGTCAAACAGACATTAAGTTATCAAGTTTATATTTAAATCCACTTACATATAACCCAGCTTATGCCGGCAGTTTCGAAGGCATGTCATTTTCCTCTTTTTATTCTTCTCAATGGCTAGGTTTTGATGGTGCTGCTAAAACAATTTTTGTTAACGGGCATGGTACTGTTCTCGGTTCAAATACTGGTTTGGGTTTAGAACTTATTCGAGATGAAATAGGTGGGTCCTCCGAGACAAAAATATTAGGAAATTATGCTTATCACATAAAACTTAATGGCAATTGGAGATTATCTATGGGGCTTAAAGCGGGTGTTTCATATAGTTCTGTAGATTATAGCAAGTTAAATATAGAAAATTTAAATGAGTTTAACTCATTGAACAATAAAGTAACTAGTATGAATGTGAATATAGGATCTGGATTTTATTTGTATAACAATAACTTTTTTTTAGGACTAGGTATTCCAAATTTGTTCAAAACAAAAACGATAGATGGTTATAAAAACACCTTAGCAAATACAACACAAAATTATTACTTCACACTAGGTTATAATATCCAATTAGATGAGGGGATTAATTTCAAACCTAGTATATTAAGTAGGGTTGTTGCGGGGGCTCCAATAAACACTTTGTTATCTGCTTCTTTAGATTGGCATGAAAAATTTTATTTAAGTTTAAATCTTGATTTAAATTCTACTATTGGAGCATTTACAGGGTTTAGATTTTTAGAACAATATATGATAGGTTATTCTTATGATACTTCAATTAATAATTTTTCGAGAGAGAATTATGGTATTCATAGTTTGTTTTTAAATATTCGATTTAAAGATTTTTGGGGGAGAGAGCGTTGTGGATGTTATACTTTTTAGACTGCATATACAAACATTTTTATTTATATAACTACTAATTGTTTGTGTTTTTTTTAAAGAAAATAATCAACTGAATAATTCAGTTTCTACGAAGGTGATTTTTTTCCAACTATTATGATAGATAACCTTGTAGAATGTTAATTTAGAATCAGTATTAAATTGCTTTATCTTTCCTAAATAGCATATTTAGTATAAAGGTTTTACCGTTCGGTTTTAAGTAATAAAATCTATTTTTTGATCTTTATGGACATTAAATGAAATATTTCAAATAGTCTAAGTTCTCCATAAGATTTAGATATATTTTCAACTGTTAGATAGTTCAAAGAAAAGTTATTTGTAAATTGAAGGATAAAGAACCAAAAAATCCCGCATTAGTTTTATTGTTCACCACGAAAACTTATATTTGTGATAAATCAATTTGCCTCAATATGAAGCCCTATTTTCTTGTTATTTTGTTGGTTACTAGTGTCGTGCTTACGTCTTGTATAACCAGTAAAGATGTTGTTTACTTGCAAGATAAAGATTATGGCGCAGATACAACTTTAGTCTTAAATGAATTACCAAAACCATACAAAGTTCAAGTTAATGATATTTTAAGTATCAATGTAAAAGCTTTAGATGAAGAACTTGTGGGTATTTTTAATCCAGTAGAGAGTGCCAATAATGCTGCGCAAAGTCAGGCCAGTCTTTATTTTAATGGTTTTACTGTAGATATGCATGGTAATATTGAATTTCCTATTTTAGGAGAAATCACAGTTTTAGGATTTACAATAGACGAGATTGAAGATAAAGTAAAAAGTGAACTGTTAAAGCAATATTTTAAAAAAACGGCAGAGATTTTTGTAACTGTAAAACTAGCAGGTTTGCGTTATACGGTTACTGGAGAGGTCGGAGGAACCGGAGTTTATACGTTATTTCAAGATCGCGTAAATATTATTGAAGCTTTAGCTAATGCAGGAGATGTTATGCAAACGGGTGATCGAACAGATATTCTTGTGATAAGACAATATCCCGATGGTCAAAAAATTCATCACATTGATTTAACAGATATAAAGGCCATGAAATCGCCGTTTTATTTTATCCAACCTAACGATATTATTTTGGTCAAACCATTAAAACGTAAGGCTATTGGAGCGGGACAAACAGCTACGCAAACACTAACAACCATTGCTTCAATATTTTCAGTCTTAGTGTCGACTTATTTTTTAACTAAAAACCTGTAATGTGTAGTTATGAATGAAGAATTTGAAGTTTCTGAATCTGCATCAAATTTTGATATTAAAAAGTTTTTATTTAGAGCTTTAAGTTATTGGAAGTTGTTTTTGTTGTTGCTAGCTATTGGTGTTTTCTTTGTGTATCAAAAAAATATTAGAGAAGAATTCTCATACCGCTTGGGGACAAAAATTTCGGTAGAAGATGATAGTAACCCTTTATTTACTTCGAACGCCAGTTTAACATTTAATTGGGGAGGGGTTACTTCTAAAATTCAAACCATGATTGTGACATTAAAGTCACGCTCTCATCATGAGAAAGTGGTTGATCGTTTAGAGTATTATAAAACCTATTTAAAGCAGGGACGATTTAAAAAACAAGATATTTATAAAGGGGCGCCATTTAGGTTTGATCAAGATTACAATTCCGGGCAGTTAATAAATAATCCCATTCAGATTACTTTTTTAGGAAATGATACTTTTGAAATAGAAATTAATTTTTCTGGTAACGCAGTGAATGTGCAAAATTACATTACCAAAGAAATAGCAACTGTTGATGTCACTCAAGGGGTATTCGTGAAACAATTTAAATTCGGTGAAGTAATCGATCTTCCCTTTTTAAAAGGAATCCTAAGATTGGCTGAAAACCGGAAAGTAACTGCAGACGCTGTTTATTTTATGCAATTTAATAGTTTTAACAGTGTGGTATCAAGTTACCGTTCTAGAATAGGCATTTCTAACAGCAAAAGTTCGCCAATTTTGGATATTTCTTTAATTGATAAAAACACCCAGAAAATAGTTGATTATTTAAATACGTTAGTTGATGTATTAAGTGAAGATCAATTAAACAGAAAAAATCAATATGCAACAAATGCGATTTCTTTTATAGATGAACAAATATCAAGAGTAAAAGGAGAGTTGTCTCTCAATGCGGAAGCTTTAAATGCCTACCGCAAGAAGAATAAGATTTTTAGTTTAGATGAAGAAAGCGTTTTACTAAATGATAAGCTTACCAAATTAGATTCTGAAAAGGAAGGGATAGACAGACAATTAAATTATTATGCTAATCTGAAAAATTATTTGTTAACGAGTAGCTCTTTTACAGATGTACCTGCGCCATCTATAGCTGGTATCGGCGATGGTAATATTTTAAATAATGTTGCGAAAATTAATGATTTATCCGTTCAAAAGTCCAAGTTACAATATTCCGTGCGTAGTGATGCCTCAGTGTTTAGTGATCTAAACAGACAAATTGAGGGTCTTAAAAGCGTGCTTCTAGAAAATATTAGTTCTGCTAATAGTGGGTTACAGCGGGAATTACAATCCATAAAAGTCAATTTATCTAAGGTAGAAAATCAATTTAGTAAACTTCCTGAAGACCAACAACAGCTGATTACTATAGAACGCCAGTATACCTTGAGTGAACAAACCTATAACGTATTTTTGGCTAAACGCGGTGAAGCAGAAATAATTAAAGCGTCTAATGTTTCTGATATACTTATCATTGACTCAGCCAAAAATACAGGCGCTACGGTTTTAGGACGGAATTTAAACATTCGTTACATTTTTGCTTTTTTTGCTGCTTTGTTATTACCGCTTTTAATGGCTTTTGTTTTTACATTATTAGACCATAATATTCATAGCCCACTAGATTTAGAGCAATTGTCAACCATTCCGGTTTTAGGTGTTATCGGTAAGAATCTACTTGATAATAATTTGGTAGTGCACAGAAAACCTAAATCTGCAGTGGCAGAAGGCTTTAGGGCTATTCGTTCTAATTTGCAATATTTTTATAAGTCAAAATACTTAAAAGGCTCCAAAACGGTATTAGTAACCTCTTCAGTAAGTGGCGAGGGCAAAACATTTTGTTCTATTAATATTGCCACCGTATTTGCTATGAGTGGAAAGAAAACTATTTTGGTAGGATTAGATTTAAGAAAGCCAAAAATATTTGGAGATTTTAATATTAAAAATGATGTAGGCGTTGTGAATTATTTAATAGGTCAAGAAGCTTTAGAATCCATAATCCAAAAAACGGAAGTTGACCATTTAGACGTTATAACCTCAGGACCTGTGCCACCAAATCCTTCTGAATTACTATTGTCTGAAAAGCTTAATGAATTAATTAGTGTTTTAAAAACGAAGTACGATTATATTATTTTGGATACACCACCAGTTGGTTTGGTCGCTGATGCTTTAGAGCTTCTAGACTATGTTGATGCGTCATTATATGTGGTTAGACAGGATTACACCAAAAAAGGGATGCTTAATTTTGTTAATGAAAAATATAAGTCAAAACAGATAAAGAATATCAGCTTAATCTATAATGGTTATGATCAAAAGGCGAAATATGGCTATGGCTACGGCTATGGCTATGGTTATGGCTATGGCTATGGAAATTATGCTAATGGCTATCATGAAGATATGAAATCTAAGTCAGGGGTTTTATCTAAACTCAAGTCAATTATTAAAAAGTAACAGACTAAAAATTTAAATACAATTATTTTTGAATAAGAATATTACAGACGATTGGTTATACACCATTTCTCCTAAAAATAAAATGATAAACCTAAATTTTACTGAGATTTGGCGGTATCGTGATTTATTATTTCTATTTGTAAAACGAGATATTATTACAGTTTATAAGCAAACGATTTTGGGGCCATTATGGTTTTTTATCCAGCCCTTATTTACTTCTGTTATTTTTACAGTGATATTTAATAATTTAGCAGAGATACCAACAGGACAAGGGATTCCATCTTTTTTATTCAATTTAGCAGGAATTACCTCTTGGAATTATTTTAGTACGTGTTTAACAGGAACGAGTAACACCTTTTCTGCTAATCAAGGTATTTTTGGTAAAGTATATTTTCCAAGAGTGATTACGCCATTATCCGTTGTAGTTTCTAATCTTCTAAAGTTTGGAATTCAACTTTTAGTCTTTGTAGCATTCTATATTTATTTTATTTTTTTTACTACGAAAGCTGTAAATGCTATACCACAAATGGCTATTTTGTTTTTGCCTTTAGTTATCTTATGTATGGGCTTGTTAGGTTTAGGCTTTGGAATGATAATTTCATCTTTTACCACAAAATATCGTGATTTAAGGTTTTTAATATCGTTTGGTGTGCAACTATTAATGTATGGATCTGCCGTTATGTATCCACTATCTTACTTTAAAGAGAGATTACCAGAGTATTCATGGTTAGTAGAATATAATCCTATGACAACTATTATTGAGTTATTTAGATATATGACTTTGGGTGTTGGAGATTTTTCTTGGAAAAATCTTCTATACGTTGCTATTATTAGTGTAGCAACGTTCTTAATAGGCTTAATTATTTTTAATAAAACAGAAAAAACCTTTATTGATACCGTTTAATATGAAAGAAGAAGATATCATATTAAAAGCCGAGAATATCTCCAAGCAATACCGTTTAGGATTAGTAGGTACAGGTACTATTTCTCACGATTTAAACCGTTGGTGGAATCGTATTCGGGGAAAAGAAGATCCGTATTTAAGATTGGGAGAAGTTAATGATCGGAGTACAAAAGGAGCAAGCGAATATGTTTGGGCATTACAGGATATAAACTTTGAAGTTAAAAGAGGAGAGGTTTTAGGTATTATAGGAAAAAATGGTGCAGGTAAATCTACTTTGTTAAAAATATTATCTAAAGTTACAAGTCCAACAACAGGAGAAATTAAAACCAAAGGCAGAATAGCCTCTTTGTTAGAAGTTGGTACTGGATTTCACGGTGAAATGACTGGAAAAGAGAATATATTTCTTAACGGTGCTATTCTAGGGATGACAAAAAAAGAAATTACATCCAAAATAGATGAAATTATTGAATTTTCTGGATGTGAACGCTATATTGATACACCTGTAAAACGGTATTCCTCAGGTATGACTGTAAGACTTGCATTTGCTGTCGCTGCTTTTCTAGAACCCGAAATATTAGTAATAGATGAAGTCTTGGCAGTAGGAGATGCCGAGTTTCAAAAGAAAGCTATTGGTAAGATGCAAGATATTAGTAGAGGAGAGGGTAGAACCGTTTTGTTTGTAAGTCATAATATGGCAGCGGTTAAAAGTTTATGTACAAGAGGTATTTTACTAGAAAATGGAGTAATTTCTAAGAAAGGTTGCGTTGAAGAAATAATCACTCATTATTTAAACCTGGAATCTGAAAGATTAGTTTATCATGAAACTGAGTTGTATAAGCTTAAGGAAATTGCTATTATAAATTCTTGCAAAAAGAGGGTGAGTAATATTTCAAATGGAGAATATTTTTTTATTCATATTAATCTATTAATTAAACAAAATCAACCGGACATTGGCTTTTGTATTGCCATTTATAATGAACTAAATGAACTCATTACAGCAATAAACACCTATCATATTAATACTGAAATAGAAAAATTAGCTATTGGTAATTACAAGTTTAAAATTAAAATTGATAAGTATATTCTAAATACAGGAATATATTCTTTAAATTTTCACATAAATAATTCTTATGGAAAATTGTATAATTTATTTGAAGGTGTAACAAAATTTAATATATATGATAATGGCATTAGAAGAGGTGGGAATTTTAAAGGGGAATGGCCTGGTAAAATTAGCCTAGTGCCTAAAATTGAAATTCATGAAATTATTTAAAAAAAAACAACAATCAAACCTATCTATACTTAAAAGAATTGGTTATCGAATATATTTTGGCCCATTTACGGGATTAAAAATACCACAAAGTGTTTATAATATTTTAACGACAAGTGAAATTTTAGGACTCTATGAATCTTGTTTGCATTCTAAATTTGAGATATTACTCAATAAAGAAATTAAAAATGTTTTATTAGTTGGAGGTAATAATGGTTACTATGCTTCTGGAATCAGTTATCTTTTAAATCCAGATCTAATTCATATTTATGAAACAGAAAAATATTTTCATACTTTAATTAAATCTTGGTTTCAAGAGAATAATTTTGAAAATTATAAAATAAGTGATAAAGCTTCAAAAGAAGAATTTATAAAAATCCAATCAAAAATTGATTTTGTTTTTATGGATTGTGAAGGTTTTGAGACAGAATTATTAAATCCTGAAATTTTTACTTGGCAAGAAAAAACGGAAATCTTGTTAGAAATTCATCCCTTTTATAAAGATAATTTAATTTCTATTTTATCAAAAAGATTCATGAAAACTCATAAAATAGAGTTATTTTATGACGATTTCGATGAGGATAATAAAATTGATAAAATTTTAAAGGGTTTAGATTTGAAAATTCAATACAGTAAGCATCCTAATCATCGTTGGATAATTGAAAATGGCAATAAAATAAATACAAGTGGTATTTTTATGTATTTAACACAGTATTAAAATGATACCAAAAACTATCCATTATTGTTGGTTTGGTAAAAACAAAAAATCTGATTTAATTGAAAAGTGCATTCAATCATGGGAACTTCATTTGCCAGATTATGATATAATTGAATGGAATGAAGAAAATTTCGATATTGAAGCTAATATATTTATGTCAAATGCTTACAAAAAAAAGAAATGGGCCTTTGTGTCTGATTATGCGAGGGCTTACGTTTTGTATAAATTTGGTGGTATTTATTTAGATACAGACGTTGAAATTAGGTGTAATTTAGATCGATTTTTAGATCATGGTGCGTTTACTGGATTTGAAGATTATGGTTTCCCTTTTACAGCATTGTGGGGTTCAAGAAAAGAACATAATTGGCCAAGAAGCATTCTTAATTACTATGATAATTTGGATGGCTTTGATGAGAAAACTAATACTAGAATCGTTTCCGAGTTTCTCATAGACCATTATAAAGTTGATCCATTTAGAAATGAAATTCAAAAACTTGAAGATGAGATATGTATTTATCCTTCTAATTTCTTTTGTTTAAATATTGAACAAAATTATGCAGTTCATCACTTCGAGGGATCTTGGCATAATGAAGATATTAATGATTATAATTCACTTCTTTTGAAAGATTATTACAAAATTAAATTTTTGAGTTACTATAATAAAGAAAAAATTATTGAGGAATTATACAAAGATAAATGGTTTTCAATTAGAGATTTGGTGGCATTTATTTTAAAAAAAATTAAAAAAAATATATCACATATTAAAAAATGTTAGTATCTATCATTGTACCATGTTACAATCAGGCTCAATATTTAGACGATTGTTTGTTTTCGGTTTTTAATCAAATATACTCTAATTGGGAATGTATTATTGTGAACGATGGAAGCCCCGATAATACTTATGAAATTGCACAAGAATGGCTTAATAAAGACATACGATTCAAGTATTTTTTTAAAACAAATGGAGGTTTAAGTAGTGCTAGAAACTTAGGGCTTAATAAAGCAACAGGCGATTATATCCAATTTTTAGATTCGGACGACATATTGAGTAAAGAAAAATTAGTAAGGTCAATTGAGATTTTAAAAAAGAATATTTCAAGAGTAGGCAATATTGTGATAACAAATTTCAAGATGTTTTCGGAAAACCCACTAAGATCAAAAGACCCTTTTTGTCATTTGTCTCTGGAGTTATTTAATTTTAAAAAAGTGTTGTTGAAATGGGAAACTCTTTTTAGTATTCCAATTCATTGTGGCTTATTTGATTTTAAATTATTTAAAGATTTTAAATTTCCAGAAGAATTAAGAGCCAAAGAGGACTGGGTAATGTGGCTGTTTATTTTTCAAAAAAATAATAATGTTTATTTTTTAGACCAACCTATGGCCTTTTATAGATTAAACCCGACAGGTATGACTAGAAACTTAAAACATATGCATGAAAATCATATCAAAGCAGTAATCTACATTAAAAACATTATTTCAGAAAAAGATTATATAGAATATTTGATAAAAGAATTTAATCTAATACATATTGAAAACACAAAATTAAAAACCACAATAAATAATTATCAAAATTCTGCAACGTATAAATGTACGCAAAGAATAAAAGATTTTTTTTTAGTTAATTTTTTTTTAAAAACAATGAGAAAAATAAAATGATTGCTATTGTAATTCCTTATTTCAAATTTACTTTTTTTTCAGAAACATTAGAGTCATTGGCGAATCAAACCAATAAAAATTTTAATGTGTATATTGGTGATGATGCTAGTAATGAAGGTTGTTTTGCATTATTAGAGCAATATAAGGGTAAGTTTAGTTTTACTTTTAAGAGATTTGAATTTAATTTAGGAAAATCTTCTTTAGTATCGCAATGGAAGCGATGCATAGCTTTAACTGCTGATGAAGAATGGCTAATGGTTTTGGGGGATGATGATGTATTAAGCTCTTCTTACATATCAGAATTTTATAATTGTCTTCCTGAAATTAAAGAAAAAAACTGTAAAGTTGTTCGATTTGCTTCCGTAATAATTGATAATAATAGCAATCAAACATCTTCACAATATGTACACCCAAAATTAGAAAAGTCAACTGATTTTTTATTTAGACGTTTTACAAATAAAACTCGTAGTTCTTTATCTGAATATATTTTTAGAAGAACTGCATATAATAAACATGGTTTTCACAATTATAATTTGGCGTGGTTTACTGATGATAGAGCATGGTTAGAGTTTTCAGAATTCAAAAATATTTATTCAATAAATAGTGCGTTTTTAAGTTTTAGACTGAGTGATGAAAATATTTCTAGAGCAAATTATAAAATTCATGAGAAGGAACTTTTGAGGCTGAAGTTTTTTAAATTTATCATTTCTAATCATTTAAATAAATTTACAAGAGTACAACAAAGACATTTCTTGTTGTATTTTGAACAGTTAGTTTACAGACATAAGGAAGTTGGTTTTCATTTTTGGTTGTTCGTCTTTGCGTCATTTTTAAAACAATTTTATTTTATTCAAAGTATAAAATTTACACGTCGCGTTTTTATCCAACTAAGAAGAAATGACTAGTAAACCTAAAATATCAATAATAATTCCAGTTTTCAACTGTGAAAAGTTAGTACCTTTTACATTAAATAGTATTTTAGAACAATCATTTTCGGATTGGGAATGCATTTTAATTGATGATAATAGTACTGATAATGTTTTAGAAATATTGTACAAATTTCAAAAAAGAGATAAAAGATTTATTGTGTTTAAAAAACCAAGAGAGTTAACACAAGGGGCGAACGTTTCGAGAAATTTTGGTTTTTCTAAGTCCAAAGGTGAGTATATTAAATGGTTTGATTGTGATGATATGATGTTGCCAAATCATTTGGAATTAATTTACGATACATTAATTGAAAAAGACATTGATTTTGTTGTTTCAGATAGCGTTAATTTTGAAAATGAGAGCAATAAAATTATAGGTAAACCATATGAATTTGATAGGTCTAAAGCGGTCATAACTCCAGAAAATTTGGCCTTGAACAAAATAGGTTGGATTACGGATGATTTTTTTGTCAGAAAGGAAGCGCTTAATAATATTAAATTTAATGAAGAAATTAGTTCAATTGGAGATGAGTACAACTTTTTTGTTAGATTTCTTCATTTTAATATAAATGGAATATTTATAGAGAATGTTTTGACTCACAGAAGGATTCGTCCTAACTCAATAACCAACACAAAATTGAAAAATCTTAATGAGCATTTGATAAGAATAGCTTTTTTGAAGTATCTTACGGCAAATGATTTAATACTTTATGGTAATAGAGAATTAATACGTTGGTTTTTATCAGGATATATGCAGTGCTCTTTAAGCTTAGCACGCAATAAAAAATTGGTACCATATAAAATCGATGCATTTAAGTTAATTTTGAAATACTATTCCTCTACTAAAGGAATGGCCTTTTTATTAGCATTATTTTTATCAAAATATTTAAAAAAAGGATATAGGATTATGAAATATGCAAGAAGTTGAAGAATTAACGCCACCATTATTATCTATAATTATTCCTTGTTACAATGATTCGCAACACATTGAACAGTCAATTAATTCAGCGTTAAAACAAACTTACGCGAATATTGAAGTAATAGTGGTTGATGATGGATCTAATATACAAACCAAAGCAGTTTTAAAAAAGCTAGAATCTCGAATTACTAAATTAATAACGCAAGAAAACAAAGGTCAAAGTACTGCCAGAAATGTTGGTATAAATCAAGCTAAAGGAGAGTATATTTTGGTATTGGATAGTGATGATTACTTTGAAGAAACATTTTGTGAGAAAGCAATTGATGTTTTTTTGAATAGTAAAAATGTAAAAATAGTTATATCATTAGTTAATAGAATGGTCGATAATAAAATTGTAGATATTTTTAAACCAAGTGGAGGAAATATTAAGAAGTTTATTATGCATAATGGAGCAACTGGTAGTTGTGTGTTTTTGAAATCAGAATATGATAGAGTGAATGGCTATGATGAAACTATGAAGCAAGGCTTTGAAGATTGGGAGTTTTATATTAGGTTGTTAAAATCTAGTGGAGAAGCTTATGTCATTCAAGAACCGTTATTTTTTTATCGTTTAAGAACGGATTCAACAACATCTAGGGCGAATAAAGTTAAGTATGACTTATTAAAATATATTTATTTTAAGCATGTAGATGTTTTTAGAGATAATTTTGAGGTATTCATTTCACATTTATTAAGTAGGATTGAGAGAGAAGAAAAGGAAAAAATAAAGAACAAAAAACGTTTGGAATTTAAAGTTGGGGAAATAATTTTAAAACCAGTTAGATGGGTGAAATCACTTTTAAGATGAATTCTTATCCTCAAGTAACCATCATAATGGCGACCTACAATAGGGCACATTTTATTGTTGAAACATTAAAATCCATAAAAGCGCAGACCTATACCAATTGGGAATGTTTAATTATAGATGATGGAAGTACTGATAATACAGTAGAAATTTTAGAGCCTATTTTAAAAGATGATAGGCGATTTAACTATTGCAAAAGACCACCAAGCTTTAAAAAGGGATTACCGGGAAGTAGAAATTATGGTTTAAAGATTGCAAAAGAAGATTATATTATCTTTTTTGATGATGATGATATTGTACATCCATTATGTTTAGAAATTAGTTTATCTGCTTTCAAAAATATTGAAAATTTATCTTTTTGTAATTTTAAGAAAGAAGCATTTTTAGGAGTTTTTAATTATAGCTCAATAGATAATGATAAAGAATATAATTTAGAAATAACTAAAGATGATTTTTTAAAAAACGTAATAACACAAAAAATTCCTTTTGCTTCATGTACAGTTTTATGGAAAAAGGAATGTTTCAACGAAAACGTTTTTAATGAAGATCTGATGTATGCTGAAGAGTGGGAATGTTACCAACGTATTCTTAGTATTAAATCTAAAGGTGTACTTATAGATAAAGTATTATATTATAATAGAAAACACGATAAATCTAATACAGGAGAATTTTGGGGCAATTCAAAATTTCGACTAAATTCAAAAAAAAAGGCCATAGAATTAGTGGTGAACAATTTGAATAAAAATGGTATGTTAACACCTTATTTATTTAAACATTTAGTAAATTACGCTATTTCGTTTAGAGATTTTAAATTGGTTAAAAACATTCTAAACAATACAAATCCAAAGGCAAAAGTAAAATTATTTTACAAACTAAAATATCATTTATTTCCTTTTTGGGTTTTGTATAAGAATAAAATAAAACATAAAAATTGAAACTACTCATCTGTTTTGGCACGCGCCCCGAAGCCATAAAAATGGCTCCAATATGCTTAGAGTTATATAAGAGACAAATTGCTTTTAAACTCTGTGTAACAGCACAACATAGGGAAATGCTCGATCAAGTATTAGACTTTTTTCAATTAGTACCAGATTACGATTTAGACCTGATGCAGCCAAATCAAAGTTTGAATATGTTAAGCTCTCGAATATTGTCTGAAATAGATACGATACTGGAAAAAGAACCGTTTGATTTGATATTGGTACATGGTGACACTACAACATCAACACTGGTGGCTTTAGCAGCATTTCATAGACATTGCAAAGTAGCTCACATAGAAGCAGGGTTAAGAACTTATAATAAACAATCACCTTTTCCAGAAGAACTAAATAGACAATTAACAAGCCGAATTTCAGATTTTCATTTTGCACCTACTCAAAAAGCAAAAAATAATCTTTTAGAAGAAAATGTAAATGAAAGTAGCGTCATTGTTACAGGTAATACCGTTATTGACTCACTACATATTACTTTAAAGAAAATTGAAAAAGGATACACCAATTCATTTATTGAAAATTTAAACGAAAGAATCAATTTTAATAAAAGAGTTATTTTGGTAACGGGCCACCGAAGAGAAAGTTTTGGGTCTGGGTTTGAGAATGTATGTGAGGCTATTTTAGAGATTTCAAAAAATTGTGATGTTGATATCGTTTTTCCTGTACATTTAAACCCCAATGTTCAAAACGTGGTTTATCAAAAACTATCTAGTGTTAAAAATATTCATTTAATAGAACCTTTAGATTACCCGTCATTTGTTTGGTTAATGAGTAAAGCTGTTTTAATAATTTCAGATTCAGGAGGTATTCAAGAAGAAGCTCCTTCTTTAAATACACCTGTTTTAGTAACTCGAAAAACTACTGAACGGGAAGAAGGTATAACATCAGGATACTCTATTTTAGTTGGTACCAATACCAATAGAATAATCCATGAAGCAAATAGAATATTAACTACAGATAAAGTAAATGATAAAATGTTCAATCCATACGGAGATGGCTTCGCAGCGATTAAGATAGTCGATTTCATTCAAAACAATATTTTGAAAAATGACTAAACAAATTCTAATAGTAGTAGATTCAATTAATGTGAATGATAGTAGTGGATCTAAGGCTAATATAGCATTAATTAAAAATTTAGCAGCTATAGGTTATGTCGTTACGGTTTTGCATTTTACCCAAAAAGATATTCAATTAGAGGGTGTTGAGTGTATTTCAATAACAGAAAGAAAGCATAATATATTGTATCTTTTAAGTAGAACACAACGAGTCATTCAACGATATTTTAAAATAAATTTAGCAAAATATTTAGAGCCAATATTTGGATTTTCTTTTACCTTTTTTAATGATGTAAATAGTATTCAGGTAGGATTAAAAAAACTAGATGTTTTAAAATTTAATTTAGTATTAACATTAAGTAAGGGAGCTAGTTTCAGACCACATTATGCCGTCAACAAGTTACCGGATTTACACTGTAAATGGATGGCATATGTACACGATCCTTTCCCAATGCGTTGTTATCCAACACCATATAATTGGAACGATCCAGGGCATAAGCAAAAACATCTTTTTTTTAAAAATCTTTCAAAGAATGCGAGATACTCTGCTTTTCCAAGCAAGTTATTAAATGATTGGATGGGTACTTACTTTCCTTATTTTCTTAAAACTGGTGTTGTAATACCGCATCAAAGTTTTGAAGAAGAATCAATTAGCCTTGATAAACCAAAAAATTTTGATAGTACTAAGTTTAATGTATTGCACGCAGGAAACTTAATGAAACAACGCAATCCAGCGGGTTTAATAAAGGGCTTTAATCTGTTTCTTGATAATAAACCAGAGGCTAAAAAAGACTCTCAGCTTTTGTTAATAGGTAATGCAGATTATCATAAAGAGTCTATTATTAAACATGCGGTTACATTACCTGAGTTAATTTTAAAACTTACGAATGTTCCTTTTAATGAAGTGTATTGGTTGCAAAAACAGGTATCGGTGAATGTTATTTTAGAAGCAAATTCCGAGATTAGTCCATTTTTACCAGGCAAGTTTCCTCATTGTATATCAGCAGATAAACCAATACTACATTTAGGTCCTAATCATAGTGAAACGAAGCGTTTACTCGGTGAGAATTATGAATATTGGGCAGAAATTGATAATGTTAAGGCGATTTCTGTAATATTAGAAAAACTTTATCAAGAATGGTTAATTTCGACCAAAAAGATGCGTTTAAATAGGCCGGATTTAGAAAGCTATTTAGGAAAAGAGTATTTACAAGAACAACTCGAAAAGCTTTTTGATAATGACTAAATTTTCCATTTTAATCACCACAAAAAACAGGCTTAATGATTTAAAAACAACATTAAATCAATTAGCTTTTTTTATTCAAAACGAAAATATCGAATGTATTATTTGTGATGATGGTTCAACCGATGGTACTTCAGATTTTATAGAAACCAACTTTAAAACAATTCAGTTAATTAAAAATCCAAAAAGCAAAGGACTTATTTTTAGCCGTAATAGGTTGCTTAATTTGACCAATGCAAAATATGCTATAACTTTAGATGACGATGCACATATAGTATCTGAAAATACGCTAGAAATAATTGAGCAATATTTTAATGAAAATAAGAGGTGTGCTATAATGGCTTTAAGGATTTTTTGGGGTAAAGTTTTACCGGAAAATATCGATCATAATTTAGAAAACAAAAGAGTTAAAGGTTTTGTTGGTTGCGGTCATGTATGGAGAATGAATGCATGGAGGGAAATTCCTAATTATCCAGCATGGTTTATTTTTTATGGAGAAGAAGAGTATGCGAGTTATCAATTGTTTAAAAAAAAGTGGGAGGTTTGGTTTATACCGGATATACTAGTACAACACAGAGTTAATGTTAATGAAAGACGAAAAGACGACGATTATACAACAAGATTAAGGCGGTCATTAAGGTCGGGATGGTATTTGTATTTTTTGTTTTATCCTTTTAAATACATTCCAAGAAAAATGGTTTACACATTATGGGTTCAATTAAAACTAAAAGTTTTCAAAGGAGATATTAAAGCTTTTTATGCACTAATTGGGGCGCTATTAAATGTCTTTTTTAATATACCAAGACTTTTGTGTTTTAGGAATTCATTAAGTGATTCTGAGTATAAGTTATATAATTCAATTACTGATACAATTTTATATTGGTCACCAGAAATAAATTTTAACCAAACAAAAGTTAAATGATAAATATTTTTTAGAAGGAAAAAGTAAAACAATTTTAGAGAGAGAAAAATCCAATTCTAGAACAGAAGTAATTAATTTTTTGTTATCAATATTAAATAGAGAGACCTTCTATTTAGAAATTAGTGTTAGAAATCCAAATCACAATTTCAACCAAATTAAAGCTAATAAAAAGTATAGTGTTAATCCTGGTTTAGAGTTTAAAGAAAACCCAGTAGATTTTAAAATGACTAGTGATGAATTTTTTAATAAATTAAGTCAAGGAGAATTATTAAGTGAAGAAACTATATTTGATATCATTTTTATAGATGGATTACATCTGGCTGAACAAGTAGATAAGGATATAGAGAATGCATTAAAGTATATAGCGGATGATGGATTTATAGTTTTACATGATTGTAATCCACCAACAGAGTGGCACTGTAAAGAAGAGTATAGATACCTGTTTACTCCTGCTGAGGGTAACTGGAATGGAACGACATGGAAAGCATTTTTGAAATGGAGGGGTTTTTCTGGAATTAACTCTTGCTGTATTGATACAGATTGGGGTGTTGGGATACTATCAAAAAAACAACCAATAGGTTCTAGTGTAAATATTAAAAACCCATTTTATGAATTTAATAATTTTAATAGAAATAGGGTAGAGTTTTTAAATTTAATGACTTTCGAAAAATTTAAAACTTTGTTAAAAAATGACTAAATCCAATATTGCCATTTTAACCACAGTGGCAAATTTTGAATTATATAATTTAACTTCTAAGCTTTTTCCAAAAGGCATAAAAAAGTATGTCATAGATGGAAGAAATGGGATGCATGGAGTTTTTAGTATTCTTTATATGTTTAAAAAGCTTTCAAAGCATAATATTGATTGGCTAATACTATCAGATGAAGATGTTATTTTTAAAGATAGTGAAGTTGTTTTTTCAATCATTGAAGAAATGAAAAAGGAAAAAATTACGGTAAGTGGCATCAGAGATGGAGGTGTTGTTGAACACAGAAATTACAATCCGTTTATGGTAAACACATTTTTCACAATATTAAATTTTAAAGAAATTTTAAAAGAATTTAATAAAAGTGAAGTAAAAAAGCATCAGTATATAAAACTAAATGAGTTTAAAACAAATCTAATTAATTTATCTAAAGATTATGATGTTAATAGTTTGTATGAACCCTATTATTGTTTTTTTCTTTGGCTTAAAAGAAAAGATAAGAAGTTTATGTATTTAGAGGCAAAAATGTTAAATGATAACATATCTAATAGTGTTCTTTTTAACGGAAAACCATTTGCTTATCATACATGGAATGCTAGAAGTTACAATGCAAATGAAAAGCATACAAAAAGAATAAATTCATTAATTGACAGTCTAAAATTAGATGTTGATTCTTTAATAAATAATTCCGATGTCATTAAATATAAAGACTCTCTATTTTACACTAAAATGAAAATTAAAAAATATTACAAAAGAATAGTAAAGATACTAAATGGATAAAAATAATATTTATAAGAACAGAGGAGAGTTTGCCAAAGCAATGCTAAAAAAATATATTTCGCAAGTCCCAAATAAAGTAGTTAGTGATATAGGAGCAGGTTTTGGGCACATGAAAGAACATGTGGAAGAGATAAAAGCAACATGGCAACCCTTTGACTATATTAGAAAAATTGATGAAGCAGCTATTTGGAATCTTAATAATTCTGAACCAGAGAATTCAAAAAAAGCCGGAATAGCAATGTTTTTAGAAGTATTAGAACATTTAGATAATCCGTTATTGGGAATTCAAAACATCTCAGATCATATAGAAGAAAATGGATTTTTAATTTTAACCACACCAAATCCTCAGTCTAGTAAAAATACATTAAGTTTGTTTTTAAGAGGTTCGCTATATGCTTTTCAAGAAAAACACCTTGAGGAAAACCATGTGTTTACACCTTGGAAGCATGTGGTTTATAAGTTTTTAGAACGAAGTGGTTTTGAAATATTGGAATATGCCATTGTTGACATACAATACAAAGACAGAAAAATGAGTTCTTTTAAAGATTGGATGAAGTATAAAATTGAATCTTATATTGAATATAGAAATCCGTTAGCTAAGGGTACGAGTTATGGTTTGGTTGCACGAAAAATTAAATAATGAGCGTAAAATTAATAGCAGAAATAGGGCAAGCACATGATGGAAGTTTAGGAACAGCGCATCGTTATATAGATTCATTAGCTAAAACTGGCCTTGATGCTATTAAATTTCAAACGCATATAGCCGAAGCCGAAAGTAGTATTTACGAGCCTTTTAGAGTCAAATTTTCAAAACAAGACAACACCCGTTTTGAGTATTGGAAGCGCATGGAGTTTACTTTAGAGCAATGGAAAGATTTAAAACAACATTGTAATGATGTAGGTTTAGAGTTTATGAGTTCCCCATTTAGTAATGCTGCGGTTGATCTTTTAGAAACTGTTGGAATTGAACGATATAAAATTGGCTCTGGAGAAGTAAATAACTTTTTGCTTTTAGAAAAAATTGCACAAACAGGGAAACCGATTATCATATCATCAGGAATGAGTTCTTATGAAGAATTAGATAAAACAGTAGCGTTTTTAAAATCTAAAAAAGTAGAATTTTCCATTTTACAATGCACAACGTCATACCCCACAAAACCAGAGCAATTCGGTTTAAATGTGATTCAAGAATTAAAATCAAGATATAACGTTCCTATTGGTTTTTCAGATCATTCTTCAAAAATTGAAACAGCTATTGCAGCAGTTTCTTTAGGAGCTGAAATTTTAGAGTTTCACGCAGTTTTAAGTAAAAATAATTTTGGGCCAGATGTCACATCTTCATTAACAGTTGAAGAGATAAAAGAACTTACTACCGCTGTTCGAAATATTGAAAAAGCGCTAAAACATCCAATAGATAAATCAGATAATTCAAAATTCAGTGCACTTAAAGTTATTTTTGAAAAATCATTAGCAATTAATAAAGGTTTAAAAAAAGGGCATATTATCGAATTTTCAGATTTAGAAGCCAAAAAACCAGCAAACAAAGGAATTTTAGCTTCAAATTTTGATGAAATTATTGGTAAACAAATTGTTAGAGATATGACCCAGTGGGAATTTTTAAATTCAGAAGATATTAAATGAGTAAAAGAAAAATTTGCGTAGTTATTACAGCGAGACCTTCATATAGTAGGGTTAAAACTGCGTTAACGGCTATAAAAAAACATCCAAAATTAGAGTTGCAACTTGTGGTTGCGGGTTCTGCTTTACTAGATCGTTATGGTAATGCGGTTAATTATATTGAAAATGATGGTTTTAAAATTGATGCCAAAGTTTTTATGGTTCTTGAAGGAGAAAATAAAACCTCTATGGCAAAAACCACAGGTTTAGGTGTCATGGAATTAGCAAATACATTCTATAATTTAAACCCAGATGCGGTGGTTACCATTGCAGATCGTTTCGAAACCTTGGCGACTTCAATAGCTGCTTCATACCAAAATATACCGCTTATTCATATTCAAGGGGGAGAAGTAACTGGTAATATTGACGAAAAAGTACGTCACGCCAATACCAAATTGGCAGATATTCATTTGGTAGCTTCAGAAGATGCAAAAGCAAGGGTTATTAAAATGGGAGAGGATGAAGCTTATGTGTTTAATACTGGATGCCCGTCAATAGATATCGCTTATCAAGTCAGTAAATCTCCGGAATTGAATTTTAATCCTATTGAAAAGTACGGAGGAGTTGGGAATGCTATAAACTGGCAAGAAGGGTATATGGTTGTGATGCAACATCCAGTAACTACAGAATATGCCGAAGCTAAAGAAAATGTATTAACGACCTTGAAAGTAGTACATGATTTAGGAATTCCAACATTTTGGTTTTGGCCAAATGTAGATGCTGGAGCAGATGGAACTTCTAATGGAATACGCTCTTATAGAGAAATTTACAAACCTGAGAATATTCACTTCTTTAAAAATATGGTTCCCGAAGATTTTCTGAGATTATTGATAAATAGCAAATGTT
>ENA-UZWX01010264-UZWX01010264.1-metagenome-genome-assembly--contig:-Day-4---50m-contig-10264_pt1 | contig 22528 bp, 12 predicted proteins | sample MGYA00260347_ERZ794907 | MGnify/ENA metagenome assembly ERZ794907 | reverse complement strand
TCATAATCTAATATTTTGGAACCATCAATTTCATTTCTTGTATTGATTGAAAATTTATTCCAAGGTCTACTTGGATCTCCATGACGTCTACTAAACTTTAACGGCATATACTCCAAGCAAAGGCGTCTAAAATTTTTATCTTCGTTTTCGTATGCTATTTTCTGAAGCTCTGAAAGTGAAAATAATCCAGGAAGTTTTTCTATAATTCCTTCAGAGGTGAACGCAACTTTTGTATTGGCCTGTTCTAAATAGTTTTTAAAATCCCATTTTTCTATTTGATAGTTATTATCAAAAATACCCCCACGCATAATGTTAAAAAGAGTATTAGCAAAATGGCGTGTATCTTTTAAATTATCTGATGTAACTTGAATAGCATCTGAAGCAGAGTTTAATTCTACCAAACGTTTTGTTCCAAGATCAATATTATCGTTTACTTTATCTAACAGGGAGGAATCTTCTCTAATTTGCTTAGATAATTTTGCGATGTTAGAATGATTTTGATTTACATTGGCAATAATCATCCATTCTTTTGCAGACTCTTTTTCTAATATGATATCTGAATTTAAAAAATAAGCTCCTTTTTCTGCTTTAACATCTACTTCTTGTTGAACAGTATTTCCTAATCTAAAATTATTTAACTGAAGAGAAGAAAGGAGATGTTTAGGGTTGTTTAACCCTATAGACCAAACTACATTGGCTTTTAGTGCCTCACTTGCTTCAGCTTTATCTACAAGGATTGCACTTAACGCAAAGATCCCTAAGCCAGTTGACTCCTCAAGTTCATTTCGTTTGTATGCATCAACGAGGTTACTGGATTGGTTCTGCTCATCACTTCCAATACTAGCAGGCATAATGTTTTGAATTCCATCAAGTAGACTTACTTTAACAGCTTCTTTTCCTGTATTAATAAGTTTAGATTTTTTAACAAAACCAAAAGCATTACTTGAGCTCCATTGGTATCTAAAAGTTAATTCTAGATCATGATTAACTTCTTCAAATATAATTTTGTTTCCATATCTATTTTTATATAGATTTTGGGTAGTTGAATAGCTTCCTAAAGATCTAACAGCTAATGGCTCCCACATAAATTCTTGATTACCTTTAGATACTTTGAATATAGATTTATTCCCTGTTATGTCTGCAGATTCTGTAATTTTATCATCCGTATAATAAGGGAATAATGCATATTCAGAATTTTTTCTTCCTGCTGTTAGACCTCCATTACTTGAGATAAACATCCAGTGATTAGAATCACTTACAATACTGATAAAGAAAGGACGCATAGCGTCATTATTTAAAATCTGATAATATTTTTCATTATCTATGGTGAGAGACTTTAACTGAACTTCTTTATTGGTAAAAGAGGTCTCTTTCGTTAAGGTATTTATTTTGTTACTCATTATATAACACTTTATTTTTTTAATTGAATTTTTGAATTTGATTGCATGATCTTATCGATATAAAAACTTCCAGTGGTATTACCTGGACCATCAATAAAAATGACCAATCTGTTGTATTTTTTTGAGGAAGAGAATGTGAATTTTAATTCTTCCCATCCATTTCCAGAATGAAATACTGAACGCTCTATTGAACTGTTTTCACCAATAATATCCTCTAATTTGAGTAGGATTTCAACTGATGTATTCGAATGTAAAAATAATTTCATAATATTTCCTTTCTCTAGATCAATTGAAGATTTAAGATCTAAATAACTTCCTTCCCAAGCACTACCTGAGTTAGTAAACACTCCAAAAGTAGCTGCTGAAGTTTTGTTTTCTGTTTGTGGAGCTTTGTTACTTAGTTTATAAGATGCTCCATTGAAAGCGTTAAATTTTAATACTATTGGGTCATGATCAAAAGCAATGTTAAGCACTGGTGTTGTTGCTTTTTTCCATAGTGCAGTAATGACTGAATCTTTATTATTTAAAGTTTCAAGAGTTTTTTTGTTTTTATTTCCTTTGGCCTCTGCTTTTTTAAAATCAATGTTATAAAAATATTTTTGTAAATCTATTGAACTAATCCCATCGTTAAAAGGACTAAATTGATGAACTTGTTTCAACATATAAAACGCAGCCCTAGGATATAAATTATACAGACCGTTATCGTCAGTTGGTCCTTTGGCACAAATTCCAAACCACTCTTCATTCATGTTGTTTTTACCCGATAAAAGGTCAGAGGGATATCCCCCATTAACCCATGTAGAAATACTATCGTGTTTTGTCACATTTTTTCTATTATCAAAATTATATTTCCACCAACCATCGCTAAATTGAAAAGTAAACCCTCCAATTGTATTTTCATACCCTCCCATACCGAAAGCATTTTGATAAATTTCTTTCCAGTTTTCAAGGAGGTATTTGGCCTGAGATTTTTGATCTTCGGCTTTCGTAATAGCATTAAAAGCATCTGCCCCAAATTCTGTAAGTAAAATAGGTTTATTCAGGGTTTCTTTTACAGTTTTGAATAAGTCAGTAAATGAGGCACCCCTGTAGGAATTCACCCCAAAAACATCAATATCTTTACATTCTTGAGCTATTATCTCAATGAAAAGATCGTCTCCATTACAAATGGCCACTGGATGATTACCATCTAATTCTTTAATTATTTTTGAAGCTTGGTTCATTAAACGATACATGGGTCTACCATACTTTTCTCCAACAGCCACTTTTTCAGTCTCTTCAGGGAAATCTTCAGTCTCTGCTCCTGACCAAAAAAGACCATAATTATTTTCGTTTCCAAGTAAATACAATAGTAAGCCAGGAGTATTCTTATAATTATTGACCATAACTTCAATTTCTGACAATAAAATCTCTTGCATTTTTGAGTCAGAGTAATCTGTAATTGGCTTCCATTCACCGTCTACAGACATACCATATCTTCCAAAAGAATGGTTGATCATTGTATAAATGCCATAATTTTCAAAGATATATTGAATCCATTTTGCAGGGATATCTGAATAATGGCGAATAGCGTTGACATTCATCTCTCTTAATAGAGTCATTTCATAATCTAATCCTAGTTTTATGATTTTATCTGAACTCTCCCAAAAATTTGCACTAACAGCATCTTTTCCAATTGGAATAACATCCCAATTCATTCCATTGATCATAAATTTTTCTCCATTCACAATTAACGTGTTGCCATTCTCATTTGTTCTAACTAAAACTTTATCGGTCTGAGCAAAAGATAATAACCCACTTAAAAAAAGTAAGATAAATAATTGAATTTTTTTTATGTTCAAGAAATCAAATATCACTTCAAATTCAAAATTTTTTTTGTAAAAATCATCAGTTGCTAATTTAATAGTAAGATTTCATTTTTTTTTAATTAAAACCTCGACAAAAATCATACAGAATTAATAAAAAAATGTTTTTTCGTGTTTTTTATTAGCACCTCTTTACTTAATGGAAAATCCAACCAAATGTAGTTCTTTATAAAACTAAAAAAACCAGCTATTGTTGTAGTTTTGTATAGGTATTCCCATTAATTGTATGGTTTGCTTATGTCAATTGTTTAGTTGTAGCCCCTTTAGATGTGGCTATTTTATCTTTTCTTATAATTATAACGTTTTTATAAAACCTTATTTAAAAAATTGACTTTTTATGTTATTTAATAAAAAGAGTCCTAATTGTTTTAACTAATTAGGACTCTTTTTTTAAATTCTCAGTTGAGAAAAGGTTGTTTTTTAAATAAGTTTTTATTGAAAAACTTTAATATAATCGATTTCCATTGTGTCTTGTGTAAATGCAGGATCGATATCCCCACCATTAGTTCCACCCATGGCAATATTAAGTATTAAATAGAAATTTGCATTAAAAGGTAAATCTCCAGAATTTGGTAATTCATAATATTGAACATTATCTAAGTAAATCTTTACAGCACTTTCTGACCATTCAACAGTGTATAAATGGAATTCAGATGATGGAGTGTCTATTGAAGCTGTTTCGCCATAACTTGCGTTATTACCTCCAGCTGTATTATACCAATGACATGTGCCTTCAACATATGACTTGTCATTTCCTCTTTGCTCCATAATATCTATTTCTCCAGAGTAAGGCCATCCAGCCGTAGGATGATTAGATCCTAACATCCATATAGCAGGCCAGGTGCCTTGAGCAGCTGGAAGTTTAGCTCTCACCTCAACTTTACCATATGTAAAATTATATAATCCCTGAGTTTTGATTCTAGCAGAGGTATAATCATTTCCGTCTTTAATTGCTGTAATTTTTAAAGACCCATTCTCAACAATTACATTTTCTGCATTACTTGTATAACTTTGAGCTTCTTGATTACCCCATCCAAAATTGCCAAAAATATCTGTAGTTCCTAAATCATAAGTCCATTTACTTGGGTCTGGTGCTCCATCTGTGTTAAAGTCATCTTCCCATACTAGATTAGAATATTCATAGCCCGGATCTACATCTCCTTCAACAGGTTTTGTTGAAGTAAATCTATGGTACCAAGCAAAACCGTTACCCGCTTGTATAATTCTTACAAATAATTCATCGTCGGAGACTGATATAATATCATAAGTGCTAGCTCCAACATACCAACCCATAAATCCTCCATCACTTATTTCAAAACTTGTTTGTCTGTAAGGAACTTCATTGTAACTTCCTTCTAAAGCTGCTTTTGAGCTGGATGGGAAAAAGGAAACACTTTTCTCTCCAAACATAGTTGGTACAACGGTTTCGTCATAACATCTTTCTCCATCAACTCCTAATTCTCCAGAATAGGCTCCTGGGATAAAAGCAGGGCCATTAGTTTGCTCGAAACTAATTCCATTAGCTGTTCTTGTAAAGACAAATTCATTATTATACATGCAATATTTTTCATCATCCCAAGGTTGAATTAAATTCCACCAAGCTTCATAAGAAAACTCTCCATTACCATAATCGTCTTCAACTGGTCCTAACCCTACGTGAAGGGGTTTGTTAGCTTGCCAATACCATTTTTTACTACTTCCAATATCATTTACATCTGAAGATCCTGTTAAGAAGTTTTCTGCTTCTTCATCTTTGAAAGAATTAAATACTGTTACCTCTAAATTAGTACTCGTACCAAGACCTCCCGTTCCAGTTGCATTCACAACAACGTTGTAAGTAAATACTCCAACATTAGCCGAAAAACGGTGTTCTATAACTCCTGTTGGACTAACCGCTGAACTACCATCACCAAAATTGAACTGATAGTTTATTTCATTTTCAGAGGTTGCTGTAAAAATAACTGCAGCACTTCCGTCACCATTAGGATTATTATCGTCTTGACCAACAATTTGAACACTAACGTTGAGGTTTGTTGGCGCTACTAATGCACCAACTTCATATGTTTCTTCTTCACAGCCAGTAAGCCCCACTAGAAGTAGAAAGAATACTGAGATGTTTTTTATTAATTTTTTCATCTTAAAATTTTTATTTTTAATAATCATGTTTAATTTAAGGATAATGTTACATCATCTATATTGACAAGTCCGACTTCTCCACCAATATCAAATAAAACTCTTGCATCAGTTGCTCCAAACCCTATAGCTGTATAGGTAAAAGTATAGGTTGTTCTTGTTGTTGTAATACTTAAAGGAGCACCAGTATTTGTCCAAGGAGGTCCACTAAGTCCAATCCCTGCAACAATTGTTCTGCTAGTATCTGACCATGCATCAAAGGTTAATGTGTAACTATTTCCCTCTATAAGTTCAACTTTTTGACTCATGTTTACATCATAAACATTTCCTGCTGTTTCTACGTTTACAGAGTAATAGGTGTTTCCATTATTTGTAACCACTGGAGCGGGAGTGCTATCATCTACACCCACAATCCATGGATCACTTCCGTTTTCAAAATCTCCATTTGAAAGAAGATTCCCAGATCCAACAATTAAAGATACGTTATCAATATTAACGAGTCCAACTTCTCCACCAATATCAAATAAAACTCTTGCATCAGATGCACCAAAGCCAATTGATGAGTAGGTAAAAGAAAAAGTAGTTCTTGATGTTGTAATGTCTAATGGAGCTCCTGTATTTGTCCATGGTGGACCACTGAGTCCAATTCCTGCGACAATAGATCTATTCGTATCTGACCAAGCATCAAAAGTTAAGGTATAAGAAGTACCCTCATTTAAAGCAACCTTTTGACTTACGTTTACGTCATACACATTCCCTGCTGCTTCAACATTTACTGAATAATAGGTGTTTCCGTTAGTTGTAACCACTGGAGCAGGTGAACTGTCATCTACTCCTACAATCCATGAATCACTTCCATTTTCAAAATCTCCATTCGTTAGAAGGCCATCATCAAATGAAGGACCTGATGCTGCTTTATAAAAATATAAATTATCAATAAAAACAGTTCCTACGGGGTCTGCAGAAATTACAGTTTGATTAATATCAGAAAAAGGGACATCAGTAAAATCAGATAAAGGAAGGTCAAAACTAACCCATTCTCCTTCTTGATCTATTGTATTTGATACTTCAAATTCAATATTATCCGTACCACCATTATAACCTGTACCATTAAAATCTACAAATTTAATTTTAAATGCATTTACATTTGTACTCCATACATCAAAATGTACCATTTCCATGGCAGCTGCATTGATAGGAGCAGCTTCTGTTATTATTCCAGCATAGGCTAAATCTCTGTAAACTAATGTTTGGTTTCCTTCAATTGCTACTTCTTCTTGTAAAGCGACTACAGACCAACTTGTTGTATAAGAGTCTACAGTTGTTTGTTGATATTGATCACTATACATTGAAATCACATCTTCAGGACTTCTTCCCGGAGGGGAAGGGGCTCTAGTGATTGGTGCCAAAATTTCAGTTACTTCAAAGTCTTCAGCGTATTCTGTCGTTTCTATTGCACCACCTTTTGCCACAACTTTTACAGCATAAATTCCTGGTGCTGCATAATCATATGATATTTCATCACCAATATTTCCTGTAGCTACAGGTTGAACTATTCCGTCTTCTCCAGAGTAAAACTCGAATGTTGCTGCAAACTCAGCTGTTGCTGTAATATTTACTTTTCTAGAAACTGCAACATCATTTTCGATTGAAACTTCTAAGTTCCTAGGCGCTTGAAATGATATTACAAGCTCTTGACTTATTTCAGCTGATTCACCAATTAAATTTGTTGCGACTACACCTACCATATAGTTTCCTTCAGGGTAAACATGTTGTGTGCTCTCTCCATTTGCGAAGTTTTCAGATTCTGATCCATCTCCAAAATCAATGTCAAAAGAAGTTGCTCCTTCAGCAAATGGAGTTATCGTTACTAAACCAGTATTGTCTTGAGTTACAATAAAATTTACTCCTATATTTGAAGGTAATGCAACATCATTTAGAAACTCTAAATTTGTTTCATCTTTACATGAACTTATAACTATAAGTATTAGTAATGCTTTGTAAAATGTTCTTATTTTTTTCATAATAGTTTATTTTTAGTACCCTTGATTTTGTTCCCAACGATTTCCTGCTAATTCTATTTCAATTCTTGGAATTGGGAATACCTCATTCTTATTTGGAACAAATCCAGGAATAGATGTTGTGCTTCCAGTTCGAACTTGATCGAAGAAACGGTGACCTTCACCAGCTAATTCTAATCTTCTTTCGTTTAAAATATTTTCAAGGCTAGCTGTAATTCTGTTATTAGAATCTCCAAAAGCTCTATCTCGAACTTGATCTAATAAATCTTGAGGATTATCTTTTTGAACAGAGGCTTGCAAGTTAGCTTCTGCAGCCATTAATAATACGTCTACATATCGAATAGCTCTATAATTATTACTTCTATTAATGTTTTGGTCTTGTAAGACAATATCATCTGCGTAAGGGATGTACTTTTTATTAAAGTATCCTGTGTGTTCTGCTCCTAGATTATACGTAACATCTGGTCTGGTTGATACAAATGCTTCAATATCTAAAATTGTAGATTCTAACCTGGTGTCTCCTGAATCATAAGCATTTACTAATTCCTGAACAGGTACATTAAAGCTAAATCCAGAAGCATAAGGTGTAAAATCACCACTTCTAAAACGTGGTCCCATAAACCCTACTACATAATTCCCTTCAACACATTGAAAACATCCAAATCCAGCACCTTCTTGACTCCCTGAATATTGAACTTCAAAAACTGATTCTAGATTATTCTCGTTGTTGTTCTTAAAAATTCTGGAAAAATCAGATACTAATTGGTATTGACTTGAAGCAATTACCTTGTTTAAAGCGTCGGCAGATTCATTGAATTTATTTTGATATAAATAAATTTTACCAAGTAGGGCCCATGCAGCCCCTTTAGTTGCCCTACCTTTCTGGGTTTGTTGCCAAGGAAGACTTTCGGTAGCTACCAGTAAGTCAGCTTCTAGTTTTGCGTAAATTTCACTTTTAGGTGTTTTGTCAATTGTTTGAGATTCTGCAATGCTGATTCTTTCTTCAGTATACATTGGAACATCTCCAAAGAATTTAACCAATTCAAAATAATAGTAAGATCTTAAAAATAAGTTTTCTGCTAATATTTTATCTTTTCCTTCAAAATCTATTTTGTCTTGAAATTCAACTATATAATTGGCTCTACTAATTCCTGCATACATCCATTGCCAAACCCGTCTAAGTTCTCCGTTATCTGGGGTATGAATCATGTCATCAATTTGTTGCCAATCTAAAACATCTGTTGGATTTTCTCCACCACATAAACTATTATCTGAAGCAATCTCACCAAGGATATTGTTTAATGCTGTGGTTGCCAATAAATCATAAACACCCACCAATGCATCTTCAAAGTCTTGGGGGTTATTAAAGTAGTTTTCTGAATTTTGTTGTCCTTCAGGAGAAATGTCTAAATAATCATCACATGAAGTAACAGAAACAAATGTTAATGTGATTGCTATTAAATATATTATTTTATTTTTCATCGTATTTTGTTTTAAAATGAAACATTAATTCCCAATGTGTACGTTCTAGTTTGAGGATATTGTCCTAAGTCAACTCCAGCTGCTGCTGGATTAGCATTCGATACATCTGGGTTATAGCCACTATATTTTGTAAACGTATATAAGTTGTTAGCAGCAACATATACTCGAACTTTATCCATTTTTATTTTTTCCAATGTAGAAGATGGAATTGAATATCCAAGCTGTACATTTTGTATTCTTAAAAAAGACGCATCTTCAACGAAGAAGTCTGAAAAAAGATAATTATTGGAAGCATTTGTTGATGCTCTAGGAGTTGTGTTAGATGTCCCTTCTCCCGTCCATCTGTCTAAATATAATCTAGACTTGTTGCTATATGTAAGAAAACGCTCGTAACTTCTCACTGCTTTATTTCCTACTGAAGCATATAAGGATGCAGCAAAATCTATGCCTTTATAATCCATATTTAAATTAAACCCTAGTGTCATGTCTGGAATAGGGTTACCAAGAACGGCAAGATCATCTTCGCTTCCAAATTCTACTACGCCATCACCATCAACATCTACAAACCGAATATCTCCTGGTTGAGCACCTAATTGTGTAGCATGAGCATCAATTTCTGCCTGATTTTGAAAAATCCCATCAGTTTGAAGTCCATAAAAAGAACCTATAGGAAGCCCTGTTTGAAATCGTGAAGTTCGTTGTCCTAAGCCAAAGTCTCCACTGGATATAAAGCCAGCTGCATTGTTTACTTCGATTGTTTTATTATTCACAGTAGTGATATTTAAACCCGCAGCAATTTTAAAGCTTTCTGATACTTGCTTGTTAAAGTTAAGGCTAGCGTCTAATCCTTTGTTCTGGATAGTACCCGCATTTACTATTGGAGCAGCACTTCCTCCGGCTGTTGAACCTAACAAACCAGACACCTCTGGAACAAGAAGAAGGTTTTTTGTGGTCTTTTTGTAATAATCTATAGTAACATCAAATAGATTGTTAAAAAAGCTAGCATCAAAACCAATATTAACTTGTTCGTTGGTTTCCCATTGTAAATCTGGATTCGCTAATTGTCCAAGAGCGTTTCCGTTGGAAAGTATATTTCCAAACGGATAGGTAGCTTCAGCATTTGCTCCTTGTAACGAACCAATCCAACCATAACTTCCTATTTTATCATTTCCTGTAATTCCCCAACTTCCTCTTAGTTTAAGCTTACTTATTGAATTACTGTCAAAAAAGTCTTCTTTAGAAGGAATCCAACCAGCAGATACTGATGGGAAATAACCGATTCTGTTATTTGGTCCAAACCTTGTTGAAGCATCTCTTCTTACCATTGCAGAGAATAAATATTTTCCATCATAATCATACTGCAATCTTCCAAAAAGAGAATACCACCGATCTTCATTTATTCCGGTAGAAGCACTCCTGTTTCTTTGTACGGTTTTGTTATCAACTACAATATTTCCGTCAGGACCTATTGAAGTAAGAATGTATTCATCATAAATATCCTGAGTATTGAATAAATAGGCATTACTCCAGTTATCTTCTGCTACAAGAGAACCATATCCATAAACTCCATAAAACTGAACACTTCTTAATGAAGTTCCGAGTAATACATTAAAGTTATGATTATCAAAAGACTTTTTAAAGTCAATAAAGGTTTCCCAAGTATAATCAGTGTAGTTTTGAGTATCTTCACCAACACCACTATATAAATCTCTTATTCCGTTTCCGTTGGTATCTGTTAGAAACTGATTATTTGCATCAAGATTTACATTATTATTTACCTTGTTTGGTCCATAATATGCAAGAGGATTATAATTTCTATTCGCAACATCTGCATAGTTAAAATTATACCTAGAAGTTACTTTAAGATCTTCAATAATTTCATATGATAATTCTAACTTACCAGTAAACCTGTTTACTTTGGTTTCGTTGTGTGTATTATTAATTAGTGCAAGTGGGTTTATAATTTCTATACCTTGCTCACCACCTATGTATGAATAACCTCTAGAAGGGCCACTTCCATCTGTTCCATCAAATATAGGAGTTAGAGGAGATGCATTTAATGCATAGTATAAAGCCGAACCTCTTCCTCCTTCAGGAATTGTTTTTCTATTAATATTGGTATATAATAAGAAAGTACTCAATTTAAGTTTATCTGTTAAGTCTATCCCTAAATTATTTCTAAGTGTTATTCTGTTAAAATTAGACTTATCGGGAGATATTATTCCTTCTTGCTTAAAGATACTTCCACTTGTACTATGTGTAATCGTCTCAGAACCTCCACTAGCACTAAATGTATAGTTTGTGATTGGTGCTTGAGTAAATAATTTCTTTTGCCAGTCTGTACCTGTTCCAAAACCATTTATATTTGGATAAGGAATATTATTTCCATCAGCTATTTCAGTTTCGTTAACATAAACAGCATATTCACTAGCATTCATTAAATCCAATTGATTTGATGCTTCTTGAATAGATGAATACGAGTTAAAAGTAAACTTGGTAGGTCTATTTTTCTTTCCTGATTTTGTTGTAATCAGCACAACCCCATTTGCTGCCTGCACACCATAAATGGCAGAACTGGCATCTTTAATAATATCCATTTTTTCGATATCGTTAGGATCGATAACACTCAAGTCGGTACCAATATTTACTCCGTCAACAATCACAAGAGGTGAGTTATTTCCATTGGTAGTAATTCCACGAATTCTAATATTTAATGAAGCTCCTGGTGATCCAGAGTTTGCAGTTACTTGAACTCCAGCGGCATTACCTGTTAGTGCTTCTTCAATTCTGGCAGGATTTTTTTCTGCTATCTTATCTGCATTTATGGAAGAAAATGCTCCAGATACTAATTCTTTTCTCTGGCTACCATAACCCACCACAACTATTTCATCAAGAGTTTCAGAACTTTCCTCGAGTGCTGCGTTAATAACTTCACTGTCTACTGCTATCTCTTTTGTTTGATATCCGAGGTAGCTGAAGACTAAAATTGAACCTTTTGGAACAGCAGAGATTTTGTAATTACCATCAAAATCTGTAACATCCCCTTTTGAAGAGTTTTTTACAATTACATTTACACCTAGAAGTGTTTCTCCCGTAGCGGCATCTGTAACAAGTCCTTTCACATTTAAAGTTTGAGCAAAAAGCGTGCTTGACATAAAAATGAATGAAACTAAAATAATCAGTTTTTTCATAAAATTTTTCATTTTAATTAATTTCCAATAAAATTAAAGGTAATTATTAAACAACCAGCAATTTTTACCACAATAAAAAACATACACTCAAAAATAATTTCTTAATTCGGATAAGCCTTATTTTTAAAGTAAATATTAGCCTTTCGTATAGGTTAATAATTTTAATGTTATGGTGATGTATGGTTTTTTTAACAACTATATTTCTAAGATATAGCTACTTAAGCTTGCTTCGTGAGGTAAATTCATCTTTTTGCGAAGACGATATCTTTTAACCTCTACACTTCGAATAGAAATATTTAATAATGGCGCAATTTCTTTTGAAGATAAGTTTAGCCTTAAATAAGTACATAGTCTTAAGTCATTTGAAGTAAGATTCGAATGCTCGGATTTCAACTTCTTCATAAATCCTTTATCAGTATTTTTAAAAGCTTCTTCAAATAGCTTCCAATCATCAGAAGTGTTTAAATTATTGTTAATTAGTTCTATTACTTTTTTAACATCCCCAGTATTTTTAGAAGTCCCTAATTCTTTTTTTATAGTCCCTAATAACTCATTTCTTTTTATTAAATTCATGGTAGACAGCCCAAGTTCTCTGTTTTTTGAGTCAATATCTTTTTGCAAGTCCAAATTTTTGAAATGCATTAATTGTTGTTCGTTTTCTAATTGCTTTATTTCTAATTCTTTTTCTTTTCGCTTTAAAAGTTTTTCTTGCTGATTTTTAAAATAATTTCTGTGCAAAATATTTATAATCATAAGTATTAGAATGGCTGATATAATGTATATAATTATGGAAGTGGTTCTTAAATACCATGGTTTTGCAATATTGAAACTATATCTAATTGTATTGGTAGTTTTTTGAGTGCCGACCTTGCCTTTTACCTCAAAAATGTAGTCTCCATGAGGTAAGTTCTCAAAGTAAACTTCAGATTTAGAGGTCCAATTATTCCATTTATTATTAAAGCCAACTAATCGATATTGAAATAATGATGGCAAATATTTACTAAAGTCTGATATACTATAAGAAATTTTAATGTTATTTTCCTTATTTTTTAAAATTCCATCTTTTGAAAGATTTAAATATTTTAGACTTCCTTCAATAGCATTTATTTTAATTTCATCCAATTTAATAACTTGTAGGTCCTTATTTCTTGTTTTTAAATCCGTAACAATATATCCACTTTTAGTTCCCACGAGATACTTATTGTCTTCCACGGAAAGGATGTTTTCGTAACCATCTTTAGTCTCTCTAACGCTGTTTGGAATTGGAATTGAAAACAATTCATATTTAGCACTTAGTTTTTCTTTTTGAACATAGGAGATGTTATCATTAGTAAATGCAAATAACTTATTATCTGCATTTATTAATTTTCCAGATATGTATCCTGTATGGTTGAAAAGATTACTTAATACAGTGTCTTTTTTAAAATCTAAAAAAAGAGAATCATAATAAAAGACCCCTTCGTTAGAGCCATAAAGAACTTTATTGTTGTATTTATTAAGGCTAGATTTTATACTTTTTCTTATGTCTGATTTTGTAGACGATAGCACTTTTTTAAATTCGTTATCAATTTTTAAGCGAAAGACTCCTTTTTGCTCATGACTCACTAGAAGTTCATTTGCATTAATAAATTCAAGGTATCTTGAAGAAATGTCAAACCCATTAATTTTATTTCTTAAAACCCATTTATTCTTCCTCTTTTGAAGTACATAAAGCCCCTTATAGTTTCCTAATATAAGTAAGTCTTTTTGACCGTCTATTTCTTTTATGAGCCAAGTTCCAAAAGTGTTGGAAATTCGTTCTGCTTTACCTTTTGAAATTATAAATATTCCTTTATCGTGTCCACAAAAAAGAGTGTTTTTAAATTTTTGCAAAGACCAAACTTGACCTTCTGTTCCAGAAATTAAACGAAAACTATCATTTTGATCTTTATAAAAAAGACCTTGATTAGTTCCTAAATACAGAACTCCCTCATCTAAAAAAGTTGTGTAAACTGAGCCTAAAATCCCTAAATCATCTTTGTAAACTCTAAAAGGGGCGTTAAAATTAATATTACTAATTCCATTGTCTAAGCCAAGCCATATGTTTTCATCACTATCTTCATATAATGACAGCACAGTGTTATTTCCAAGGCCTTTACTCTGGTTAATTGTAAATGAAATCTCTTTTTCTTTGGTAATGTACAAAATACCATTAGAGACAGAGCCAAGAATAAAATCTCCATTCTTTAGTTGTAAACTATTATAGATATTATATTCTCGAAGTTTTGAATTTAGCAGAACATCCCATTCTTTTATTTTTTTTGTAGTTTCTTTAATAAAAAAACCGTGTTCCTTTGTTTGAAATAAAAGTTGATTATTGTTTTCAAAAATATTAATCACAATATAATCTCTCAATATTATATTATTATTAACTAATACCTCTTCACCATTCTTAAATTTAAAGATTCCTTGATTAATTTTTTGATAGTATACCTCATTGTTTACTTTATAAATTTTTGTAATGGCAGTCTCTGATTCTATAGTAGAAATAGTTTTAAGTTTGCCATCATATATGTAAATTCTATCTAAAGATTGAAAAATAATCCATTTATCAAGCTCTATTATATTCCAAAATTCTTCATCCTCGGTTAAAGAAATATTTTTATCTGAAGTAATAGAGTTGTACTCTAAAGTTCCAAATTCATTCTTTTCCCAATACCCAAAATCCATATAACTACCGGTGTAAATTTTTTCACCAATAACTTTAACAGATCTAACAATAGATGAATTTTTTGATTTATAAAGCTTCCATCTAGCCCCATTATACATTAATAACCCTTTGTTATTTGCAAAATAAATAGACTTGTCTTTTCCTTGAGAAATACTCCAATTTTGATCTTCCGCACCGTAATCTTTTGGTTTAAAAACTTCTATAGGAGGAAGTTCTTGTGAAAAAACACTGAACTGGACAAGGATCAACAAATAAATAAGATTTTTAAACTTCATTATTTTTGGCTTGAAAAATTAATTAAAATTAATAGAGTGAATTTTATCAAAAATAAATTTTTAATTAATTGTTTGGTTACTAAGTTACATCAATTCTATTAAAAACAACGATTTTAAATTTTTATGTATTGTTTGTGTTAAGGTTTTAAAGTTTTTTTAACCTTTTAAGATCTTCAATAAATGGAATAATTAACACCCTATATTTTGAAAAAAAAATATTTTAAATAATTGTAAGTTTTTGTAACTTATGCTTTTTAATTACAAATTCATAAACTATGCCAAACTATACGCTGAAAATTAATGGAAAAAAAATCACTGTTAATGTAGACGAAGATACACCGCTTCTTTGGGTATTGAGAGATGAATTGTTAATGAAGGGTACAAAATTTGGTTGTGGAATAGCTCAATGTGGTGCGTGTACTGTTCATGTCAATAATAGTGCTGTAAGAAGTTGTTCTCTTCCTATTTCCTCTATTTCCGATGAATCAATTACAACTATTGAAGGGCTCTCAGAAAATGGAACTCATCCTGTGCAATTAGCATGGAAAGAAATTGATGTTCCTCAATGTGGTTATTGTCAGGCTGGTCAAATAATGACGGCCTCAGCTTTTTTAAAAGAAAAGCCATTACCAACAAACGACGAGATTAGAGAAGCAATGCATGGGAATATATGTAGATGTGCCTCTTATAATAGAATCGAAAAAGCAGTTAAATTGGCCGCAAAAAACTCATAAATTACTCACTAAAAAATTCACGATGTCTCAAAATAAATCACTAAGTCTAAGTAGAAGAAATTTTCTAAAAACATCTTTACTTGCTGGAGGAGGTATGTTAATTGGGTTTAATTTGCTAAGTGCTTGCAAGCCAGAAGCCATTTTACCAATAGATATTTCCAATCTAAATTTTAACGATTTTAATGCATTCATAAAAATTTCTGACGAAGGATATGTCACAATTTTTTCACCAAATCCTGAAATAGGACAAGGTGTTAAAACGTCTATGCCAATGATTATCGCTGAAGAGTTAGATGTTGCATGGGAAAAGGTTTCTGTTGCACAGGGATTTTATGACCCAAAAAATTATCAAAGACAAGTTGCAGGAGGCAGTCAATCCATTCGCTTTGGTTGGGATGCTCTTCGCCAAACAGGGGCAACCGCCAAGCAAATGCTAGTTAATGCTGCTGCTATACAGTGGGGGGTAGAACCAAATACCTGTTTTGCATCTCAAGGAATTATAACCAATGCAACTGGTGATACCCTTGGTTATGGAGAAGTAGTTAAAGTAGCAGCGAATTTAGAAGTTCCAGAAAATATTAATCTTAAAGACCCTAAAGATTTTAAAATTATTGGACATGATATTACAAATGTAGATATTCAAAAAATAATTACAGGAGATCCTCTATTTGGAATAGATTACAGTTCTGAGGGAATGGTCTATGCTTCTGTATTAAGACCACCAGCTTTTGGTAATAAACTAGCTAGTTTTGATGATCAAATTACAAAAAGTATTAACGGGGTTACAGAGGTTATTAAGTTTGGAGATAAAATAGCTGTTTTAGGTTCGAATACTTGGGCAGTAATGAAAGGAAAAAAGGCATTAGTAGCTCTTTGGGAGAACGACACAAAACTGGAAAGCACCGACGATCATAATTTTGAATTGATCAAGATTTTAAACGGTAACAAGTTTGAAACAAATAGAGAAGACGGAAATGTAGAGTCCGCTTTTAAAGTTGCAGATAAAATTATTGAAAGAACCTATGAGTCTCCATTTTTACCACACAACTGCATGGAACCAATGAATTTTTACGCGAATGTTACCGATAAAAAAGTTCATCTTGTGGGGCCTATTCAAACCCCTGCATGGACTTCTGGTAAAATAGCAAAAATTTTAAATAGAAAACCAGAGGAAATTCATTTAGAAATGACTAGAATGGGAGGTGGTTTTGGCAGAAGACTCTACGGAGACTTTGCTGAGGAAGCTGCTCAAATTTCAAATATTATTAAAAAACCTATTCAAGTTATTTTTTCTAGAGAAGACGACATGGCAGCTGGAACCTACAGACCAGCTATTAAATATAGGATAAAAGCTGCTATTAAAGAGGGAAAGCTAACAGCTTATCACTTAAAAGAGGCCGCAATTAATGGGAATATGTATGGATTGATTGCAAATTTTTTTCCAGCAGGATGTGTTCCAAACTATAGAGTAAGTACTGCAAATTATAAAAGTAATATTACAACTGGTGCTTGGAGAGCGCCTTTTACAAACTTTTTAGCATTTGCAGAACAAAGTTTTTTTAGTGAAATAGCTACTGAATTAGACAAAGATCATCCTCAGCTAATTATAGACCTTCTACAAAATGTAAAAGGGACGACAGATGAGCGAATTCAATATTCTCCAGAAAGAATGGAGGAAACCATTAATTTAGTTATTAAAAAGTCTAATTGGGGTAAAACACCTGAGGGGATTTATCAAGGTTTTTCTGCCTATTATAGCCATAATACTCATGTAGCAGAGGTTGCAGATGTTGAGTTAAAAAATGGGATGCCAGTTGTTAAAAAAGTAACAGTGGCTGTTGATTGTGGAATTGTTGTGAACCCTTTAGGAGCGAAAAACCAAGTTGAAGGTGGAGTTATTGATGGTATTGGTCATGCGATGTATGGTGATTTATCTTTTGAGAAAGGAATTCCTCAATCAGTTAATTTTGATAAGTATCGTTTAATTAGAATGGAAGAAACGCCAGAAGTAAAAACTTACTTTGTTGAAAATAATTTATCCCCCACAGGTTTAGGAGAACCAGGTCTACCTCCAGCCGGAGGAGCAGTGGCTAACGCTATTTATAAAGCAACAGGTAATCGCTTATTAAAACAACCGTTTATTAATCAATTGGAAATTTCTAAAAGTAAATTATTAGGATAGTTTCAATAGTTTTTGATATGCTTCTTTGGTATCAACATCAAAAAAGGGAATCTTAGATGTCATTTCTAAGACCTCTTTTTTATATTTAATCACTACAGGTTTTGCACCTTCATTATCAGATAAAATTGATAACTCATTGAATAATGATTTGTCAAAAATGGCAGGAACCCCTGAGACTTCCTCATAGTTAGTGAGTATAATTCGTTTACCTGTTTCGTCTGACAATGAGATTAGTTCTTCATAATGTTCTTGAGTTATAAGAGGAGTGTCTGCAAGTGTAACTAAAACCCTATCATAATTATTTTTTTTCTTTATGAGTTCAACACCTTTACTTATTGAACTTCCCATACCATCTTCCCAATTATTATTTTTGAGGATTGTAGCTTTTTGACCTCTAATAGATTTAAAAATATCACTAAAATGAGCGCCGATAACAATAAAAACATCTGCATATTTTATACTGTTGGCTTGTTCAATAGTGTGAAGTAGTAATGTAGAATTATTGTAGGGTAATAATTGTTTGGGCTCACCCATTCTCTTAGATTCTCCAGCAGCAAGAATTAATATCGCAGTTTTAGGCATCATTGATGTATTCCAATTTGTTTATCTTTCAAATATATGGGTTTTTGATTTCTAATGACAGATAATATTTCACCAAGAATAGAAATCGCTATTTCTTGAGGTGTTTCTGCCCCTATATTAATACCAGCAGGACCATATATTTTGTCAAAAAAATCTTCAGAAATTAAATCATTTTTTTCAATTAAATCATTCAATAATTTTTCTCTTCGCTTACTAGGGCCAAGTAATCCAATATAATTTACATCTTTTCCAAGAAGTTCAGACAGGTATTTTAAATCTCTAACATAACTATGAGACATAATCACTACCGCAGTCTGAGAATCAATAGAAATTGCACTAAATTCTTTTTCATTAATGCCATAGTAATTAGTGGCACCAGGAAAATCATCAATTGTTTTTAGCTCATCTATTGGAGCAACAATTTCAACTTCCCACCCTGTTGCTGATCCGTATTTACATAATTGAACTGCATCATGTTCACATCCAATAATAATTAATTTAAGTCCTGGCTTGATGGTTTGACTGAAAAGATTCAATTTTTTTTCAGGTTTTAATTTTGACACAGACAATTCTTGATCTCCAAAATGAAAGCAAGTACTTCCCTGGGTTCTTTCTGAGGGCTCTTTTGAAAAATATGAATTAATGAGAAAAGATTTTCTTGAAGAGCATTGCTTCTCAAAAGCATCAAAAAATGTATTAGAAAGATGAAAAGGCTCAATTAAAATATATAAAATTCCTTCACACCCCAGACGATATCTCCCATCATATTCCATTAAAATTGATGAATTTGTTTTAAAAACGTGTTGTGCTTGACGTAAGATTTCTTTTTCCACACAACCGCCACTAACAGCACCAATCATTTTTCCATTTTCTTGAACAGACATTCTTACTCCTGGTCTTCTGTAAGATGAACCATCTAAAGAAACCACTGAGGCAAGAACGGTTTTGACGCCTTTGCTTTGTGCAATTTTAGCAGAACGAATGATGTCTTTTAATTCGTGTATCATATATAATGACTGCCAAATTACAAATTTTTTGAAGTCTTTCAGAAAATCATTTTCAAGTTTTAAAAACTTTATCTTTACCTGTAAATAACTAGTTCATGAAAACATTAATATTTAGAGCTCTATTTATAATAAGTTTATTTACCGTTGGAGATATATACGCTCAAACAAATAATGTAGCAGTTGACAATTATTGGTCTCAGGGGAAAGCAGAAGTAAACGTATACGAAGTTTCTCAAAATAGATATCAAGAAAATCATTCAGGACAACTTGTTAGTGTTTTTGTAACCGAAGATTTTTTAACAGATAAACAAGTAAAAAATGAGCGTTATGTAAATGAAAATTCTACATGGATTTTAAAAAATATTCAATTAAAAAAATTTACGACAGGAGTTTATGATTACTCATTATTTAATTCTGTATTTACTCCAATAGATAGAAACAAGTTTCCAAAATCCCTAAAAGTATCTGCTTCTTCTCAAGAATGGTGTGGAACTATGTATACACAATTTAATCTTATTTTAAATACAGATTACAAAGTAGAACACCGCTCATATTTTGAAGCAGAAGGAGATAAAACGACAAGAATTAAAAAATCATATCTTGAAGATGAGGTTTTTAACGTACTTAGAATGCATCCCTTATTATTACCATTAGGGTCTATTCAGTTAATTCCTCCTGCTAATTATATTCAATTAAAACATTTACAAATTCGATCTTATGAGGCAATAACTTCATTAATTCCTTATGAAAGAAAAGAGGTTTCTGGCACAAATTTAATGCAATATAAAATAGTATATCCTCAATTGAAAAGAAGTATACGCATTGTTTTTGAAAATAAAGCACCTTATAAAATTATGGGATGGTTTGAAAAATTCCCTTCTTCTTTTGATGGAAAAACTAGGACAACTAGCGCCATTTTAAAGGCCCAAAAAATGCTTCCATATTGGAGACAAAATAGCTTGAAGGATGAGTACTTAAGAAAGGAATTAGGGCTACATTAAAAGAAAATTTCTTGTGCTAATCTGAAGGTATTGGCATGCGCATCAATAATAATTTTAATATCAGGACTATAGCCTCCACCCATGCTACACATTACTGGAATATTTTGATTTTTACATGTTTGTAGGACAAATCTGTCACGTTCTTTACAGCCTTCTATCGTAAGAGACAGTTTTCCAAGCTTATCTGTTTTAACCACATCTACACCACATAAATAATAGATAAAATCTGGCTGTTGTATTTTTATTAATTCAGGTAGGGTTTCTTTTAAAATAGATAGATATAATGTATCATCTGTTTCATTTTCTAAGGGGATATCTAAATCACTTTTTTCTTTATGAAACGGATAATTACTTTTTCCATGCATTGAAAAAGTAAAAACACTAGGATCATTGTTAAATATCTCTGCAGTTCCATTTCCTTGGTGTACGTCTAAATCAACAATTAAGATTTTAGTTGCTAACCCTTTTTCTTGAAGATATCTGGCGCCAATGGCTTGGTCGTTTAACATACAAAAACCCTCTCCTTTATTAGTGAAAGCATGATGAGTTCCGCCAGCAATATTCATTGCAATACCGTATTTGATTGCAAATTCACTAGCTTTAATAGTACCATCTGCTATAATCATTTCTCTAGCAATTAAGTCTTCATTTAGTGGAAAACCAATTTTTCTAGCTGCTTTTTGATTGAGAGTCAAATTCATTAAATCTGAAACATACTCTGCGTCATGAACGATAAAAAAGTATTTATTATTTGGAATTACAGGTTCAAAGAAGTTTTCTTCATTGCAGGTTCCTTCATAAACTAATTGTTGAGGTAAAAGGTCATATTTTTCCATCGGAAACCTATGCCCATCTGGTAAACTGTGTTTGTAAATTGGATGATATGCTATTTTAAGCATTAACTTATTTGTTGTCCGTTACTTACTTTTTGTTCTGGTTCTACAAAAGCTAATTTTCCATCTAAGGTATCTGTCATTAAAATCATTCCTTGACTTTCTACACCTCTAATTTTTCTTGGAGCTAAATTGGTTAATACAGTTACTTGTTGTCCAATGATATCTTCAGGAGAAAAACTTTCTGCTATTCCAGAAACTATGGTTCTAACATCTATTCCAACATCTACTTTGAGTTGTAATAATTTTTTAGTCTTAGCAACTTTTACAGCTTCTAAAATGGTTCCAACTCTCATGTCTAACTTTGTAAAGTCTTCAAAGTTTATGGTTTCTTTTTGAGGTTCTACTGTTTTGTTTTCTTCCTCATTGGCTTTTTTAGTTGCCACTAGTTTTTCTAATTGTATGGTAACTGTTTTATCTTCAATTTTTGAAAATAATAATTCTGCAGTTCCAATTTGATGATTGGCAGGCAGTAGGGTCTCTTTTTCTGAAACATCACTCCATGAGCAGTCAATAGCATCGCAAATGTTCAGCATTTTTTTCAATTTGTCTGAAGTAAAAGGTAAAAATGGTTCAGAAACTACTGCTAAAGCAGAAGCAATTTGGAGGGCAACATTCATGATTGTTTTTACCCGCTCTTCATCTACTTTAATTACTTTCCAAGGCTCTTCATCTGCTAGGTATTTATTTCCTAATCTAGCAAGATTCATTAATTCTTGTGAAGCTTCTCTAAATCTATATCGTTGAATAGATTTTCCAATACTTTCAGGAAAATATTTGATTGCTGCTAACGTATCTTGATCAACTTCTCTTAATTCTCCACCTGAAGGGACTAGTCCACCATAATATTTGTTTGTCAAAACAACCACACGATTTATAAAGTTTCCAAAAATAGCGACCAACTCATTGTTATTTTTCGCTTGAAAATCTTTCCATGTAAAGTCATTGTCTTTATTTTCTGGAGCATTTGCTGTTAAGGTATAGCGCAATACGTCTTGTTGACCTGGAAAGTCTTCTAAGTACTCATGGAGCCAAACAGCCCAATTTTTAGA
>ENA-UZWX01004362-UZWX01004362.1-metagenome-genome-assembly--contig:-Day-4---50m-contig-4362_pt3 | contig 22720 bp, 22 predicted proteins | sample MGYA00260347_ERZ794907 | MGnify/ENA metagenome assembly ERZ794907 | reverse complement strand
GCTAACTTCATGAGGCCATACACTCCCGCCACAAAAGCATTCTTTAGGTAAACGGGTAGCTTTTCTGGATAATCGTCAATCTCTTTCTTGGAAAACGCCGCAAGGGTGGCGGCATGCACGAATTTGGTGTCTGTCCCTTCAACCAATTGAAGCAATGTTTCCAACTTAAAGGTGGCCGGTCCACCAGCCATCTTACCTTTGCGCGCCCGCGACTTAATCACAAATGTGTCAATCTCGTGCTCAACCGCAAAACCTTGCATCTCGGCTAGACAGGATTTGAGATCAGCATCAGACGTGTCGTCCGAGATCTCAATCCGGGTCGTCGCAATTGGAAGTTTAGCAACCTGTCCGCCCTCGTCATAAAGGACGACAGCCACACGCACCTCTTGTGCCGAAATTTCACATCCGCAAACTCTCATACCGCCCTCCAGGCCAGTTCAATTCGAGGATTATGGCATATCATGGGACAGCATTTGCAGGTTTTTAGGTGTCACCTCTGCCCATCAGGCAAAAAACTCGAGAATGGATCGGGCACTGCCGTCAACACCATCAATCACCTTTCTGTCAAAAGAATACTTCCGGTCATGCCGCAACTTAAGGTCGCCAACACAAGTTTCTTGCGGTTCAACATCACCGAGATCTTCTTTTTGATCCGCGAGCTTTCCAGAATCCAGAAGATGGCGCGCAGCATGTAGGCAGTGCTTCGAGCGGGCCGCGCAAATCCGGAACCAACGACATTTTGCTAAATGGGAGGGACAGAACGGTTGCGCTAGTAGGCGCGATATACGAGATTGTACGTCTATCGCCAAAGAGGGAGTACGACATGCTGATCTATGGATTAAACACCTGCCCGGTTTGTCAAAGAGCCCGTAAGGCGCTGGAAGCTGAAGGTAGAGAAATTGAATTTCGCGACATCCGGGCAAACCCTCTGAGCGAAGATGAATTGGCAGAACTGATTACAGAATTCGGGGATCGGCTGGTCGACCGAACATCTAATGATTATCGGGCACTGAATGATTGGCTAAAAAATTCGGAAGCAGAAGCTCAGATCGCGGCTCGCCCAAAGGTAATGGCCCGTCCTGTAATACGCGACCAAGATGCTCTTTACCTAGGCTGGGATGATACAGTTCAGAAAACTCTTTTAGCAAAGTGATTTCCTTGATCACTAAGACAAACCCAATTTAAGTAGGTTGTATTCAGTTTTGCCGCTTCATCGCTTCCAATAACGCCGATCCCAGAGTACCGGTTTGATCAGGCTTGGGCGCCATGTGTGGTTTTTGTTCCTGACCGCTCGGCCTCAAATTGTCCGGGTTCTTGCCACGCTTTGATGCGTGTGCAGTATCCTTCCCAGTATCTATTATCACACGATCTTCACGCGCCGAAGTCCCTGAAGGAAATCTACCTAAAAACGCTGGAGCAGCATTTGTGGCATACTGCAAGAAGCAGGATTCACTTAGATAAGAAAAGGTGGCCTGTTCCATTATTCGGTATTGCTCGAAATAACGAAACTTGACAAGTCAGTGCTCCGGGCTTCACTAAGGCAGAATTACTTCGATAATTGTCGAAATAACATCTGGAGGAAACTTGTGGTGGCAACATCCATCATATCTGAAGTGGATTTTGATGCGACCGGCAAGCAGGGTGGGTATTTGCGTTTGCCACATTCTGTGCATCGCTCCGCCTATGGCTGGATACCTATCCCGATCACTTGCCTCAAGAACGGTAACGGACCGACGCTTGTCGTCATGGCGGGCAACCATGGTGATGAATATGAAGGGCAGATCGCGGTGGCGAACCTTGCGCGCTCGTTAGAGGCAAGGGAAACTCGTGGACGGCTGATCTTGTTGCCTATGGTCAATGCGCCCGCAGCTGAAGCCGGTTTGCGTACGTCACCCATTGACGAAGGGAATCTCAACCGCTTGTTTCCTGGAAATCCCAGCGGCACCCCAACTGAAATGATCGCGCACTATATTGAGGAGGTGCTCATGCCGCTGGCGGACTATTCCGTTGATCTGCATTCTGGTGGCAGTTCATTACTTTACCCAGCGACCTTGTTGCGCGGCAAGGGGCATAACGCTGAAGAGACCAAGGCGTTGATTGCTCTGCAAGAGGCGTTTGATTTGCCCTACGCATGGGTGTTTACGAGCGGCGGTGGGCGCGGCAGCTCGGGGCGCACGGCGATGGGGGCCGCGAATCGCAAGGGTGTCATCAACGTGATGGCAGAACTTGGCGGTGGTGGTGAGGTAACGCCAGATATTCTGTGCCGGACTGAACGCGGATTACGCCGTATCCTGCATGAGTTGGGTATGTTGCCTAACTACGTACCGGATACAGCTCTGGGCACGCGAGAGCTAAACGTTCAAGGATCAATATATGCCTATTCCGCGGGGGTGTTTCAGCCGATGAAATCCATCGGGGACGATGTGGAGGCGGGCGAGGTTGTTGGGTTGATCCATCATGCAGATACCCCCGGTGCCATGCCGGATGAAATCACGTCTCCCTATCCGGGGATTATTCTGTGCCAACGTGCTATGGCGCGGGTTGTTCGGGGCGATGCAGTGTTTCAAATCGCTGCGGATGCGATATGAGCCCCCATTCTGAAACGTTGGATGACATTCGGGCTGCGCAAGTTGCACTAGCGGGCGTCGTTGTCCGTACGCCCTTTTTTGAGAACACGGATGTGAATGCCATGCTGGGTGGCGGTTCTGCCGGAGGAAAGCTTGTTTGAGCTGAGCAGGGTGAAGACCTAGCGTCGCCAAATGACAAACCGCGACCCATTTAAGTACTTCAAGACGAGTCCTGAGATCATTCGCCTTGCGGTGATGGTGCGCGTCCGATTTCCACTTTCCGCGCGCAATGTTGAGGATCTTTTGCGCGAGCGAGGGATCGATGCGAGCCACGAAACCAACCATTTCTGTTGGAACAGATTTTGCCCGATATTTACCGCCAAGATTCGCAAAAATTGGGTCAGTCGGATGCGAGCATACCCAAACAGACGGTGGCACCTGGAAGAGGTTTTTGTGTAGATCAATGGAGAGACGCATTACTTATGGCGGGCCGTGGATCACGAGGGCGAGGTGCTTGAAAGCTATGTCACCAAGCGCCGTGATCCCAAGGCGGCGTTGAAATTCCTGAAAAAGACAGTGAAGTGCTTCGGTCCGCCACACGTCATCGTGACCGACCTACTGCGGTCCTACGGCGCCGCGATGAAGGTCATCGGGAACGCTGACAGACAAGAAACCGGCCGTTGGCTCGACAACTGGGCCGAGATTTTCCACCTTTTGTTTCGACGAAGAGAATGGGCCATTCTGCGCTTCATTCGTCAGTTCACAGCTATTTAACTAGGAACGACACATCTATTCACGAGGCAAATTCAAACTTAACCGTACCGCCGCTCTCGCTGAGTCGTGCCGATTTTTCTCCAGCTAATTTCACGTTTTCTATGGAAAATTCAGACTGGTGCGAATTTGTCTGAAAGCAACGCCGCGAATGGTTAAGTCCGCCTCTGCGCTATCGGCCGCGCTGAATGTTGGCGAAGCATGAATTCTTGAGCTAGTAAGAAAATAACACTTGTCATGGGTATTTTTTACCATACAGTCAAAATTGGGGGAGTATTGAATGCTTGACATTATCGTCAGACAGGCCCGCTTACCGGATGGCCGTGGGCCGTTGGATATCGCGATCAAAGAGGATCGCATCGTCGAAATCGCCCCGAGGATTGTGGCGGAAGCACACCAAGAGATCGACGCAACCGACCGCTTGGTTTCGCCCCCTTTTGTTGACCCTCATTTCCATATGGACGCGACTCTCAGTCTTGGGCTGCCAAGGATGAATGCCTCAGGCACGCTCCTCGAGGGCATCGCGCTTTGGGGCGAACTGAAGCCCCTGTTGACGCCGGAAGCGGTGATTGAGCGGGCACTGCGCTACTGTGATCTTGCGGTGTCGCAAGGCCTATTGTCGATTCGAAGCCATGTCGATGTCTCTACCGCCCCGCTTGTTGGTGTTGAGGCATTGCTTGAGGTTCGCAAGCAGGTGTCCCCTTATATCGATTTACAGCTGGTAGCTTTTCCACAGGATGGGCTCTTCCGTGCTGAAAAGGCTGAGAAAAACCTGCTTAGTGCTTTGGATATGGGTGTTGATATTGTGGGTGGCATCCCGCATTTCGAACGCACCATGGCCGAGGGCGCGCGTTCGGTCGTGCGGCTGGCAGAAATCGCTGCAGATCGGAGCTTAAAGTTGGATCTGCATTGCGATGAAAGCGATGATCCGATGTCGCGCCATGTGGAAACGCTAGCCCATGAAACGACGCGGCTTGGGCTTGGGGGGCAGGTCACGGCCAGCCATGTCACGGCGATGCACTCCTACGACAATTACTATGCGTCGAAACTAATCCCGCTGATCGCAGAGTCAGGTATGAACGTAGTGCCCAACCCGCTGATCAACATCACGCTTCAGGGTCGGTCCGACACATATCCTCGTCGGCGGGGCTTGACCCGCGTGCCGGAATTGCGCGCCGCTGGTGTGAATGTCGCCTTCGGGCAGGATTGCACCATGGACCCGTGGTATTCGCTTGGCTCTGCTGATATGCTGGAGGTGGCACATATGGGCGTGCACGCAGTGCCTATGACCTCCCGAGAGGCGATGGACTGGGCATTTACATCCGTCACCCAAAACGGTGCTGTGGCAATGGGCCTGCCAGATCCCACGATCCGCGAGGGTGGCCCGGCCAACATGGTGATATTGCAGGCCCAAAACCCAATTGAGGCGGTTCGGATGAAGGCCACACGGCTTGCGGTTATCAAACACGGAAAGGTTCTGGTACGTACCGCGCCAAGACTGGCAGCGCTCGACCTGCCCAACCGACCAGCAACACTCGACCCTGCGAACTACGCGCCAGCATCACCCGAACCCAAGACTTGACACTAGTAAGATCAAAAAAACGTCCGTTACCACTAGAAACGCCTGTTACCACTAGAGAGGAATTACTCATGAAGCTCTTAACCACACGCCGCCAGCTCCTAATTGGCGCTGCAGCCACCCTTGCTTTGCCTGCGTACGTCCGACGCGCCAACGCCCAAAAGGCGATCCGTATCGCTGGTGTACATATGTCGCCGGTGGAAAATGCCTGGAACAGCCGCATCCATGTAGCCATGCAGGAAGCCGCAACATCGGGCCTCATCGAGTATGAATTCTCCGAGGGCGTAGCTCCCACCGACTATCCCCGCGCCATGCGCGAATATGCTGAAAGCGGCGCGGATATCATCTGGGGCGAATCCTATGCTGTGGAACGTGAGGCGCGTGAAGTGGCGGGCGACTATCCTGACACCGCCTTCCTGATGGGCTCCTCCGGTGGACCCGAGGGTGATAATTTCGGCGTATTTGGCACTCGGAACCACGAAGCCGCCTATCTGGCTGGGATGCTGGCTGGGCAGATGTCCGATAGCAATGTCTTTGGCTCCGTTGGCGGTTACCCGATCCCCGAAGTGAACCTTCTGATCAACGCCTTCCGTATGGGGGTCAGCGAGGTGAACCCTGACGCCACCTTTCTCAACGGCTTTATCGGCGCCTGGTTTGACCCAGCCCGCGCACAGGAAGCGGCGATTGCGCAGATCGACGCGGGCGCAGATATCCTGTTTGGCGAACGGATCGGCACGGCGGATGCGGCGCAGGCCCGCGGCGTGAAGGCCATCGGCTCGCTAATCGACTATACGCCGCGTTACCCTGGCACGGTCTTTGCCAACGCGATCTGGAACTACGGCCCAACCATCGCCGCCATCGTGGCAGACGTACAGGCGGGCAACGCCACTGGACGCAACTACACGGAATACTCTTTCATGGCCCATGGCGGCAATGAGTTGATCTATGTCGCCGATGAAGTGCCTGCCGATGCGATAGCTGGGATGGAAGCCAAGCAGAACGCGATTCAATCTGGCGGATGGAACGTCCCACTCGACGAAAACGAGCCCGCCTGATCACGCGGCTCTGACATGACGGATGCAACGGCTCTTGCTATCGCCATAACCCAAGGTCACGTTTCTGCCCGTGCGGTGATGGAGGCCAGCCTCACCGCCTGCCACGCGCAGGCGGAACTGGGGGCCGTTGTATTTCATGACGAGGATTTGGCCCGCGCAGGCGCTGCGGCGGCAGACGCTCTGCCCGCCGATCAGCGCGGGCCGTTTCATGGCGTGCCTACCCTTGTGAAAGACCTTGGCGGCTTTGCAAAATGCTTGCCTGCGGCAGCAGGCTCAGTGGTGATCCGCGCTCAGGCGCGCAAACCGGATCGCGACAGCCATCTGTGGCAGGATTTGCGCCGAACTGGTCTGATTCCTTTCGGCCTGACTGCAACACCTCCATTTGGTCTGTCGCTGACGTGTGAGCCTGAGGGCTTGCAGCCCGCTCGCAACCCCTGGAATCCAGATCTCACGCCGGGTGGCTCGTCTGGCGGCGCTGCGGCGGCCGTCGCCGGAGGCATCGTTGCCATTGCTCATGCCACGGATGCGGCTGGGTCAATTCGCGTACCTGCCGCCTGTTGTGGCCTGACTGGGCTAAAGCCCTCTCGCGGGGTGGTCCGCGGCGGTCCAGACTTTGCCAACCACCTGATGGGGATCGCGTCTGAGCTTGTGCTGACGCGGTCAATTCGCGATGTGAAAACAGCGTTTTCCGCCGCTCAACAACCCTTGGCACCGGTGCTTTTACCTGAACGCCCCCGTATCGCTTTGGCCTTGCCGGATCGGTGCGGAACGACTCAACGCAACGCCGCTGAGGCCGCCGGAGAGGCGCTGCGCGATGCTGGGTGCGAGGTGGTTAAGGTCTGCGCGCCCGATCGGTTGGGCGCCGAGGCGCACGCCATCGTGCGCACCATCCTTGCCGTGTCGCTGGCCGAATGGCTGGCTACGCTCAAAATCTCCCATGATCAGGTCCCGTCCCTTGCCGGCGCCATGGCCGTTGAGGGGCAGGCAACACCCACACTCGCGCTTTTTGCGGCCTCACGACAGATCGCACGCCTGACCAACCGCGCCCACAAAATTTTTAGCTCTGCAGATGCCGTCTTGACGCCGGTCCTCTCCTCCGCGCCGCCTCCGGTCGGTACACTGGACCTTTCTGGGTCTGACCCAGACGCACACATGGCGCAGCTCGAGGCGTTTGCACCGAACGCGGCGCTGGCCAATGTCGCTGGACTGCCCGCGCTAGCACTGCCCTTTGGCATGTCAGACGGCCTGCCACTTGGCGTACAACTGATCGGCCCAATCGGCTCGGATGCTGCGCTGCTAACTCTGGGTGCTATGATCGAGGCGCGCACCGTCACGCTTCCCTTTCCGTCTGCAATCGCAGGCCTGCCCACATGACGAAAGCTCTTGAACTTAATGGCATCACCAAGCGTTTCGGTACTCTGACGGCCAATGATGACGTGACTTTGACGCTGGATCAGGGCGAAATCCTCGCACTGCTTGGTGAAAACGGTGCGGGCAAGACCACTTTGATGAACATCCTTTTCGGCCATTATGCGGCGGATGAGGGGTCTGTCCGCGTGTTTGGGATGGACCTACCATCTGGTAAACCCCGCGCCGCGATTGACGCTGGGGTGGGCATGGTCCACCAGCATTTCACCTTGGCAGGCAACCTCACCGTTTTGGACAACATCATGTTGGGTGCAGAGCCGCTGACTCGCATGCGCTCCGCGCGCGCCGAGGCGCGGGAAAAGCTGATGCGGATCGCCAACCGATTTGGGCTACCCGTGAAGCCCGAAGCCCGTGTCAGCATGCTTTCGGTGGGGGAGCGCCAACGGGTCGAAATCCTCAAAGCGCTCTATCGTGACGCGCGCATACTGATCCTTGACGAACCCACCGCTGTTCTAGCTCGGCCCGAGGCCATGCGGCTATTCGAGACCCTGCGCGATATGACGAAAGAGGGGCTGTCGCTCATCTTCATCAGCCACAAACTGCATGAGGTCATGGCGGCGTCTGACCGGGTCGCGGTGCTTCGCGGAGGCAAAATGGTTGCCGAGCGAAAAACTTCAGAGTCCAGCGCAGGTGAGTTGGCGGAACTGATGGTCGGGCGTAGAGTGGAACGTCCCGTGCGCCAGGATCACATGATCGGCGCGCCGGTGCTGGTTGCCAACGCTATTCGGGTCGAGGACGCAGGCGAATCCCGACTTGATGACATGTCGTTTACCGTTCATGCGGGCGAAATTCTTGGCATCGTGGGCGTGTCCGGGAACGGACAGGCGGCGCTCGGCGCACTTTTGTCGGGGTTGATGCACCCGGCAAAGGGTGAATTGACGCTGGCGGGCGAAGACATCGCCGCTCAGGGGCCGCGCGGGGTGATCCGCGCTGGCGCGGGGCGGGTACCCGAGGATCGCCACGCAGAAGGCGTCGTTGGCGATTTGAGCCTATGGGAAAACGCGGTGCTGGAACGGCTCCGCACGCCGGAATTCTCACGCCGAGGCTTCGTGCGCCAAAGCGCTGCGCGGGCCTATTGCGCTGAGCTGATCGAGCGTTTTGATATTCGCGGTGCTACCCCGGACACGCGCATTGGTTTGTTGTCGGGTGGCAATATGCAAAAACTCATCCTTGGTCGTGTCCTAGCCAACAACCCGCGTTTTGTACTGGCTAACCAGCCAACGCGAGGGCTTGATGAGGGGGCAATTGCCGCTGTCCATGCTGAATTGCTGAAGGCCCGTGCCGAAGGCGCTGCGATCCTTCTGATATCAGAAGAACTGGAGGAAGCGGTGGCGTTATCTGACCGTATTCAGGCCATTGTCAAGGGTCGCCTGTCAAAGCCCATTTCAGCCCTTGAAGCCAACCCTCAAAGGTTGGGGCTCATGATGGCTGGTGTCTGGAAGGAGGACGTTGATGCGGCTTGACAGACGCACACATGTGCCCCTGCACCTCGTGATTCTGGCTCCGTTGGCGGCAGTGTTTGCGGCACTTGTTCTGGCGGCGGGTTTGATTGCCGCGGCGGGCGTTAACCCGTTGACCGCCTACGCAGAGATGCTGAAAGGTGCGTTTGGGTCCCGGCTGTCGATCACCGAGATGCTGACCCGCGCCACACCGCTTATCTTTACTGGGCTTGCCGCAGCTGTCGCGTTCCGCGCCCGGCTATGGAACATCGGTGGGGAGGGGCAGTTTTTCGTTGGCGCACTGGTGACCGCTGGGATTGGCCATTCCCTTGGTGTGCCGGGCTGGATTGGCATTCCTCTGCTGATGCTGGCGGGTATGGCGGCAGGCGCGCTCCTTCTGGCGGTTCCGGCTTTCCTTAGGCTTCGGTTTGGAGTGGATGAGGTGGTCACGACCCTGCTGCTCAACTTCATTGTGATTCTTTTTGTCGGCCTGATGATCGAGGGCCCGATGCGCGATCCGATGGCCTTCGGCTGGCCATCATCCGTGCCGGTTGACGGAGATTTCCGCCTGCCCGAACTGATACCGCGCTCCAGGCTGCACATCGGGCTTATTTTTGCGATTGCAGCCGCAGCAGCCGTTTGGATGGTGCTTGCGCGTACCGTGTTCGGGGCTGAAACACGGGCCGCGGGGTTAAACGCCGACGCCGCTACTTTTGCAGGCATTTCGCTACCTAGGACGATCATGGGTGTGGCGTTTCTGTCAGGGGCATTGGCTGGCCTGGCCGGCTCGATTGAGGTCATGGGGGTCACGGCTGGCGTTACCACAACGATGAGCCCTGGCTTCGGCTATGCTGGCATTGTGGTGGCGATGCTGGCAGCGCTCCACCCTGCGGGCGTTGTTGCCGCCGCCGTTTTTGTGGCCGCTGTCTTTGTTGGTGCGGATGCCATGAGCCGCGCAACAGGCATTCCCAGCTTCATCGCTGACGTGATTGTTGCGCTCTGCCTTCTAACTATGATCGTGGCCCTTCTGTTAACAACCTACCGGGTGCGCCGATGACTGATGCGATTGACCTGCTGTTGAACACCAACCTTTGGGCCGCCGTTTTGCGCATTGCAACGCCGCTTATCTTTGGTGTGCTTGGCGCGCTTTTGTGTGAACGCTCAGGCGTGCTGAACCTTGGGATAGAGGGCATCATGACGATGGGCGCCATGAGCGGCTGGCTTGCTGTCTACATAGGTGCCCCCTTGTTGGTCGGCTTACTGATCGCAGCTATCTGCGGTGCTCTGATGGGGCTTTTGCATGCCGCACTGACGGTCCCGCTTGGTCTCTCGCAACATGTATCGGGTCTTGGGATCACGCTCTTTGCCTCGGCATTGGCCTATTATCTGTATCGTTTGCTTGTGGAGGTTGGCGACTTGCCCCCCACGATCGAGGCTTTTCAGCCCCTCAACGTTCCCTTCCTGTCCGATATTCCCATCCTTGGACCAATCCTTTTTTCACAGGCGTTTCCCACATATCTCGCCCTGCTCGCTGTGGCGATCATAGCCTATGTCCTTGCCCGCACGCCCCTTGGGCTGGCCATTCGCATGACTGGAGAGAATCCCCATGCCGTTGAAGCGCAGGGTTTGAACCCGATCCGCATCCGTATCGGCGCAGTTGTGGCCGGGTCGGCGTTGATGGCATTGGGAGGCGCCTTCTTGACCACATCAGCGTTCAATAGCTTCTTCCCCGGTATGGTTCAGGGGCGGGGATGGATTTGCATTGCTTTGGTGGTTTTCGCGAGCTGGCGTCCCGGCAAAGCATTGATCGGCGCGCTGTTGTTCGCGTTTTTTGACGCCTACCAGCTGCGGCTGCAAACAGCGATCGAAGGCGTGCCTTACCAACTGTTCTTGATGGGCCCATATGTCTTGTCTATTGTCGCGCTAGTCCTTGTCGCCCGCAGGGCTGAAGTGCCTGCAGCGCTGATGACGCCCTATCGACGGGGCGAACGTTAGCAGCTCCCGTTCGAATTGATTTGCCAGAAAACGATGAAATTTCCAGAAAAAATGTTTGCTCAATTAGACCATTGGCGAATTGCAAAAGAATTCATCAACGAAGACCCAATATGACGCGACGCCCTATCTATTTTTTTAGCCCGCGATATTCATTCGATTTCGAAAATTGAGGGTCGGCTTAAATTCTGTTCTGCNNTTCAAGACGAGTCCTGAGATCATTCGCCTTGCGGTGACGGTGCGCGTCCGATTTCCACTTTCCGCGCGCAATGTTGAGGATCTTTTGCATGCGCGACTGGTCTGTTGATGTTGCTTTGTAGAGATAGTCCAGGCCATGAAATATTGGTAGCTGATTGCATCCATCCGCAAAACTTTATTGAAGGCCCCCAAAGTTCGCATTGTTGCATTGGCGATAAGCTGGCTGAATCTTCCTCCAAAACCCATCATGAACCCGACAAGTTTAACAACTCGCGAACAGCAGTATTCTGGCCTTCATAAAGTAGATTTATCTCGTCGTGCTTCATTCGGATATCTTCCGACCAAGTCGATTTAATGTAGGTCAAAACATCAACGATTTCGCGATCACTTAAAGCTTGCCCGAATTCTGGCATATCGCTCTCGCTCACATCCCGGCAGAGCTCTGCTACTTCGCCGGTTTTGGTCAGTTGCACGAGCGCGAAGTCGGGATGTTCCCATGTGTGTCCATCAGCACCATGGGACGGCGCCGCATCTCCAATTTTATTCACTTCATTTGCCTTTGATGGGCCGTCAATGAAGCCATGGCAGGAGACGCACTGTTCTGCATATAGTGTTGCTCCTCTTGCAACCACCGCGTCGTTTCTCCAATCGAGAAGCGGCTCTCCGGTTGGTTCCGACACGTGTGGAGCGACGAATACAAACGCAACGCCGATCAAGGCCATCGCCGCTACCACAAGCGTTATCTGAATCGATTTGCTCACAGTGTTTCTCACTTTAAACAGCAGAACTATAGAATCAAACTTATCGAAGCCCAACGGTTACATTGCCGTCCTTGGGTCGATGCGCAGTAAATTACTGAAACGAAATATATACAAGAAAACTCCCGTACTTAAGACAAAAATGCACTGCCAAATATAATGCAGCGTGAAAAGAACTAGGAGCGGTGAACTGGTAGAAAACTGGCCGCAAGCTGATTAATTGAGCCGAAAATTCACCCTTTCGTCTCTGCTGATGAGAGCTAGGTTTTTGTGCTAGCGGCACATGCGTAGTTAATGGAGATTGGAATCCGTNNAGCGCCGCCCAAGGTGATTGGCATGACCTCTAGATTGGGTAAAGGACGGCCCCAAAGTTCAACCAAAACAAGTGTGAGTACGTCCACTGCCATCTTCCAAATTATTTACACACAAGCAAATTGGCGATTTCTTCACCAACTTCAGGATGCTCAAAAAAGGGCAGCTCTCTGCAGATTTTTGCCAAATGTTTGGGATCTTTCGTTTCTTGATACTGGCGCCACTGCTCTGACACCATAGCTTTACGCAACTCATATTTAGTTAGTGGTTCAGCAGTCGGCTGATCCGCATCAGATTTGCCGAATATTTTGTTCCATCCTGACCTGTACTCTGGTGTCGAGACACTTGAAAAGTGGCTTAGTGAAGTCTGTGAGGCTGACTTAGGAGCATCACTTTTCTTTTCTGCGCCGCCAGAACTAGTCGAATTTTCTTGCGTCGTTTTTTCGGTACTTGTCTTAGGGGTTTCGCTTTTTTCAGTATTTTTCTTAACCTCTGTCTTACCGCTTATTTTTTTTTCGCTCATGACGACCCTTTTGCGTAACTTTAATGATGTCCTACAGCCCATTGCCAAATTGTGATCGTTTGCACAAGTATTACTCAAGCAACATATATAGCCGCCTTTACGATTCTAGTTTTTGCGTATTTTTTGAAGAGCTACACCAAGGGCAATATTTTTACTTTTTCCAGTGCTTGCATTCTATTAATCTTTGCAACCGTTTTTNNGCGACTTTTTCAGCGAAGACGCTCAGATTATATCCCAACCCCGCACGGCGTTCTTTGGTAAACCGCCGCACTGGCCCAGTGGCACCCACACTGAACTTTGCCCCTATATTTCCTATCCTGATAGGAGCGGCCACAGAGGACACACCGATTTCGATCTCTTCCACACATTCTGCAAATCCGACTTTACGAATATTAGAAAGTTCTTCTCGTAGAGCTTTTGGCTCGTGTTTGGTGTTGGTAGTGTAACAGCGCATTGGTCCTGCAAGAATTTCTTCTTGGAGCCAATCCTCTGCAAAAGCAGCGATTACTTTTGAGCAAGAGCAGGCGTGCATCGGGCGAAAGCCAAGGCCAGGATGTACAAATGACTGCGCAATATCTTTAGGTGTTTCAACGTGAATAATCTCGACTCCTTTGTTGCGATACCGCGATAAGAATACCGCCTCGCCGAATTGATTGGCAGCCTCTCTCAATGTTGGCGCTGCGGCCTGGCAGACGTCAAAATCTGATTGTCCTAGCAGAGCCAGCCGAACCAGTCTCTCTCCCACCAGATAACGTCCTGGTTCGGGCTCATTCAAAAGTCGGTGTTCCGCCATGGTTTGCAGTAGTCGGTAACAGGTTGGGCGTGGGAGCCCAGTTGTCTGCTGCACTTCTGGCGCCGTAACCGCGCGACCCGCAACAGCCACACTTTCCAAAACAGTCATAAGGCGATCAAGATGCATAATGTTCTCACTTTACAGACGAATGTCTCATGAAATAGTACTTAATAAATATATGTCAATGAAACCGAGTCGCGCGAACGGGGAGAGCAAAAATGGACTGTTGTGGACCTGGCTATGCATCGCCCGCCGACGCGATCAAAGCTCCGCTCGAAAAGCTGCTGTATACGATTGCAATCTATACTGGGACGGGCATCCAGAAGCCTGATTATCTGGCGACGGTCGATGTCGATCCGCAGAGCCCGACGTATAGTCAGGTCATTCATCGGTTGGAAATGCCAGACATCGGGGACGAGCTGCACCATATGGGGTGGAATGCCTGTTCGTCCTGTTTTGATGATGGCTCGATGTCGCGCAAATATCTGATCCTGCCCGGTGTCCGCTCCAACAATCTGTACATCGTTGACACCGCCACCAATCCGTATGAGCCAAGCCTACACAAGGTGATCGATGGGGCCGAGATCAAGGCCAAGGCGGATCTCAGCGGTCCACACACGGTGCATTGTTTAGGCAGTGAGATCATTATTTCCTTCCTCGGCGACGCCAAGGGTGAGGCGCCGGGTGGCTATCTGCATCTCAACAAGGAGTTCGAGATTGTTGGGCGCTGGGAAAGCTCGATGGGAAAAATCAAGTTTGGCTATGATTTCTGGTACCAGCCACGCCACAATATCATGGTAAGTTCGGAATGGGCCGCGCCGAATACCTTTATGCCAGGGTTTGACCTCGAGGAGGTTGGGCATCTCAAGTATGGTCGTGAGCTCCACTTCTGGGATTTTGAGAAGCGCGAACCAATCGAAAGTATGTACTTAGGCGAAGATGGGCTCATCCCACTGGAGGTGAAGTTTCATCATGACCCCGACAGCACCCATGGATTCTGTGGTGCGGCGTTGAGTTCCAATGTGATCCATTGGTGGAAAGATGATGCTGAAAAATGGCAGTGGGAAAAAATCATCGACGTCGACAATGAACCGCATCCAGATTGGCCGATCCCGGTGCCGGGCGTGATGTCGGCCATTCTGGTGTCGATGGATGACAAATACCTTTATCTCAACAACTGGCTGCACGGCGATATGCGCCAGTATGACATCACTGACCCACACAAACCGGTGCTGACCGGACAGGTCTGGTTAGGCGGTCTGTTGGGTAAGGCGCCGGTGGTGAACGGTGTGGAGATGGCCGGGGGGCCACAGATGTTCCAGCTAAGCCTTGATGGCAAAAGACTCTATGTTACGACGTCGCTGTTTTCTACCTGGGATAACCAGTTTTATCCTGAGATCCGTGAACGTGGCGGGGTCATGTTGATGATCGACTGCGATCCCAAAAACGGCGGTATGAAGATTAATGAGCAGTTTGTCGTCAATTTTGGTAGGGAACCTTACGGTCCCTCACGCTGCCACGAAATGCGCTACCCAGGCGGTGACTGTACAAGTGACATATGGCTATGACCACGTTTACCGTGACTATCGCCAACCGTGACAATGCGGTATACGAAGTTGACGCTCGCCGTTCGCTTTTGGATTCCTTGCGCGATCAGGGTGTTGATCTGCCTTATGGCTGTAAATACGGGGGCTGCATCACCTGCGCGGCCAGACTGACTGGTGGCAAGGTGGACCAGCGCCGTCAGGTCGCGCTCAACAACCGTCAGATCAATGATGGCTATGTTATCCTCTGCGTGGCCCGCGCTACCAGTGACATCACGCTGGAGATCGGCGTCGAAAGCCACGGATCACTTTACCGCAACCCGTTTCTGGACCCACTTAAACCTCACGAACTGAAGGCGGACATCGCCACACTAAAGGATCACTGATCATGCCTGCCACCGCATTTGACGACCTCTATGATTATGACCCGACCTACCTTGCGGACATCCTAAAATCGGTCAAATCCATTGCTATGGTGGGAGCAAGCGCCGACAAGACGAAGTTCAGTTATGGCGTGCTGCGCGTGTTGCATGAAACGGGCTACGATATAATTCCGGTAAACCCGAACCCTAACGTTTGCGAAATTCGTGGCATCAAAGTCTATCATTCTTTGAAAGATATCGATCGACCTGTTGATATGGTCGATGTATTTCGTCCTAAGGAAGATCTCTATGGCTTTGCAGAGCAGGCCATTGCCATTGATGCCAAAGTGTTATGGGGGCAGATAGGTGTCTACGACGACCGAGCCGCTCGTCTCGCTGAAGAGGCGGGGCTTAAGGTGGTCATGAACCGCTGTCCCAAGATCGAACTATTCCGCCCTTTTTGGAAACCACGTCTTGATTTGAAGCTATGACTAGGGGATCGCCGCCTGATAAATGACTACTGGTTTGAAAAATGGAATCGGGACATCAGCCGAAATACAATCAAATGGCAAACCACCCAGTCTAGGGGCTAATTGAGTGAGAGGTTAAACACTTATCAAGCGAGGCTAGCAACAAACCCCTTCACACCGGTTAGCGTCCAGCCGTGTACATCCTTGCGATCAGCGCACTAGTGCGGTCATGTTGTTTGATGCCCTCTGTAAGGGACTGAACTCGGACTTTTGCTTTCTCGGGGATATACCAAATTTTCTTGAATACTCGCGACTGAATTGAGTTGGGCTTTCGTAGCCCACCTCAAACGCCGCAGACGCAACAGAAAGGTTTTCAGCAACCAAAAGACGTCGCGCTTCAAGTAGGCGAAGTTCTTTTTGATATTGCAGTGGCGTGGTCGAGGTAACCGCACGAAAATGTTCGTGGAAAGCCGAAAGACTCATTCCACATTCCGAGGCCAAATCAGCAATAGGAATAGTAGTCCTGAAATTATCGCGCATCGTCGATATGACCCTAGAGATACGGTTCTCCAAGCTGCCGTGGCGGAGCAGTTGGCGTAACATGCCTCCATGTTTGGCACGCAAAAGTCGGAAATGAATTTCCCTGAGTACAAGTGGGGCCAGTGCTTTGGCTTCAAGAGTATCCTTGGATAACTGAAAGAGTCGATGCACTGCATCGATAAGGGCGCCTTCCGACGAAGCTGCACTCAGGGAATAGTTGGTTCCGCAGTCTTCAAAGTCGCCAATTTCATCAAAAATACTCCGAGCCATTGCCATGTCTAGACGAAGTGCCAGCGCTGTGTAGGGCTCGTTCGGGCTTGCTTCGATAATTGCGGATTCAACTGGCATAGCATGGCTTACAATCAAGGTGTCACCGGCGCTGTAACGTACAATTCGTCCGTCTAAATATGCCTCTTTGGCCCCGCGGAGTACTAAACACATAATCGGTTCGTAAAACGATGCAAAACATTCGGTAGTTTGAGTGTTTGCGAAGGCGTAAAGGTTCTCTACGCCAGTTGCGCAACCAATGCCAAAACTGTTGTTTTCTTTCACATGAAAAAAAACATCATCAACTAGTTTCTTAGGCACCATAAGCTAGCCTCCAATTCGGAGCAAACATAGCTCAATCGAACTATGAAAAAATACACAATCTCGTGCCTTTGGAGAATTGGGCAGATCATTTGGAGGATCAGGCAAGGAAGTTACTGATCGTGAGGTTATCCTTGCCCCACGCAAGTTGACTGAAAGTTTAGTAATCGGATTGACTATCCGTATTTCCGGCTGGTTGATTAGCATTAAAAAACAGATATTTGAGGCGTCTCTAGATACATTTTGGGTTTCGGAATTTGAAGCTGCTAGGGGCCCCAAGATAGATTGACGAAACTGAGGTCCAGAAGCGAACAGGGAGACCTATTAACTATGACAATTCCAATAAATTTAAATGGCCAGATACATACGGTCAAAGCCGAACCTGGCACGCCACTCCTTTGGGTTATTCGTGATGAATTGAAACTCACCGGCACAAAATTTGGATGTGGTGTAGCTTCCTGTGGGGCTTGCACCGTGCACATTAATGGCGAACCGGTAAGATCTTGCCAAACGCTTATAGAGGACGTGGATGGGGCAGAGATTACTACCATTGAAAAGATGTCGGAGAATGAAGTTGGCGCCGCTGTCCAACAGGCGTGGCGTGAGCTGGACGTTGTGCAGTGCGGTTACTGTCAGTCTGGCCAGATCATGAGTGCCGTCGGCTTGTTGCGCGAAAATGACAAGCCAACAGCAGAGGAGGTTGATGAATACATGTACGGCAACGCCTGTCGGTGTGCCACCTATCAACGCATTCGCGCCGGTGTATTGCGCGCGGCTGAGATTTTGGAGGCGTAAGACTGATGAGTAAAAATCTTTCCCGCCGCGGATTTCTTAAATCTGCTGCCGCCACCACTGCTGTGCTATATGTAGGCGTAAATCCAGATGGCGCTGCTGCTGCCGGATCTAACGACGCAATGCTGAACCCATTTGTGAAAATCGACAGTGACGGCAACGTCATTGCAATCATCAAGCATTTCGAAAAAGGGCAGGGTCCTGCCACTGGTCTGTCCACTCTAATCGCCGAAGAACTCGGTGTTACTATGGACCAAATAGGGTTTGAGTTCGCGCCCTCTAATCCAAAACTTTACAACAATCTTTTTTTTGGGCCGTTCCAAGGTACGGGGGGTTCTACTGCGATGGCTAACTCTTGGACGCAGTATCGAACTGCTGGTGCAAATGCGCGTGAGATGTTGATCAAAGCGGCTGCTTCATCGTGGGGTGTCGACGATGCCACGTTGGATATCCAAGAAGGTATTATCACCGACGGCGTGAAAACCGCACCCTTGGGAGACTTCGTTGTGGCGGCAACGCAGATCGCACCATCAGAGGCACCGCGCCTACGCGACGCGTCTGAATGGAAGATTATTGGTAAAGAGGCCACGCGCCGTCTCGACAGCCTTATCAAAGTCAACGGTGAAGCGAAGTTTGGTATGGATGTGCATCTGCCAAACCAGATGGTGGTCATGATCAAACGCACGCCGCAACGAGGCGGTCTTGTGGTGAGCTTTGATGACAGCGGTGCCAAGGAAGTCAAGGGCTTCATCATGGCGAAGTCTTTACCGACCCAGCATGGTGTGGTGGTTTATGCTGAAAACACCTGGGCGGCGATGCAAGCGCGCGCTGCACTTAAGGTGGAGTGGGATATGTCTGAAGCTGAGGCGCGGTCATCCTCTGAAATTCGTGAAGAGCTTATGGATGCGCTGGGCGCAAATCCGGTCTATAACGTGAATAAAGTGGATCAAAAGACAGTTGCTTCCAAAATTGATACTGCGGCGACAGTTGTCGAGAGGACTTTTTACTTTCCATTGTTGGCGCATGCGCCGATGGAGCCGCTAAACTGTACAATTGAGCAGACTTCAGGGGGAGATATTGTGCTTCATGATGGCGCGCAGATGCCGACCGGCCCGCACATGGCCTATCAGCAAATCTTCCAGCTTCCTCAAGAGAAAATTCACATCAAAACCATGCTGACAGGCGGTTCCTTTGGTCGGCGTGCTACGCCTGACGCAGATTATCAGGTCGAGGCAGGTCTGGCTTTTGTCATGACTGATCGATCTAGACCCGTTAAGTTGGTGTGGGATCGCGAAGACGATATCCGCGGTGGATATTATCGCCCAGCTACGGGGCACAAAGTGCGAGTTGGACTAGATGCTGACGGTAATATAGCAGCTTGGGAACATCAGGTGGCGGGTCAGTCTATCATGAAGGGCACCGCCTTTGAATCGTTCTCGGTGCACGATGGTGTGGATCATTCTACCGTAGAGGGGCTGGCTGATAATCCATATGTTATTCCTAACATGGCAATTGGCCTAACCGACACGGAAAAAGCAACGTCGGTATTATGGTGGCGGTCTGTAGGGCATACACACACCGCCTATGTGATGGAAGTGATGATGGACATGGCTGCAAAGGCCGTGGGCCGTGATCCAGTTGCATTTCGCTTGGCCTACCTTGAAGGTGGTGACAAGGACGCGCGGCGTAAGGCGGATGTTCTAAAGCTAGCGGCGGAAAAAGGTAATTGGGGCAGTCCGGCCGACGGCAATGTACAGGGCATCGCAGTTCACAAATCATTTGGATCCTTTGTGGCTGAAGTCGTCGAAATCTCTGGAACGCCAGCGGATGGCATCCAAATCGAGAAAGTCACTGCTGCGGTTGATTGCGGCATCGCAGTTAACCCGGATGTTGTTAGGGCTCAGATTGAGGGTGCCATCGGATATGGTATCGGTCACGCGATGCGTGATCAGATCACTTTGGATGGTGGTGCGGTTGAGCAATCCAACTTCCCGGATTACGAACCGCTGCGCATTTCTGATATCAAGGCTATTGAAACGCATATAGTTGCGTCTGCTGAACCGCCTACGGGAATAGGAGAGCCGGGTACACCGCCTTCTGCACCGGCGTTGGCCAATGCGATAGCACAATTGGATATATGGGTTGCTGAGTTACCGATGAGTGACAGAGGTATTTCCTTCGTTTAAAATTAAAATGTAACACCGCGAGAATATCTCGCGGTGTTACCTTGTGCCTTTCAGAGACGTGCCGGAACCCAAACGTATAGCTTATGTCTGAGGCTTACAGCTTGCCATGGACAACCGGGAATGCGCATCCATGCCTACATTCAATGACGTGGTGAGGATTGAGAAGACCTTTCAGTTACCGCCCTTTGTGACACCGTTTTGATCGACGGGCCTGTCAATCAAACATAGTATTCGGCGCTATCCTATTTGAGGCAACAGGTTGCCGCATTTGAGTGTTGCGTGCATTGTCGTTTGAGAACACTGACCTCGCTCTCCTGTTAAATGGCGATTCTGCAAAAGGATATTGACCTATGACAATTACCCCAGTGAAAACTCTTGTCGCCAGCGCGAAAGAACAGATTGAAACACTTTCGCAAGAAGACGCAGAAGCACAGGTTGCTGCGGGCGTGTCGCAATTTGTCGATATTCGTGACATCCGTGAACTGAAAAGAGAGGGCGGTATACCTGGGGCAATCCATGCCCCACGCGGTATGCTGGAATTCTGGGTTGATCCTGCGAGTCCCTACCACAAACCTGAATTCAACACTGATAAAAAGCTAGTTTTGTTTTGCGCTAGTGCTTGGCGATCTGCCCTTGCGGTTAAGACGTTACAGGACATGGGCTTTGAGAACATTGCTGAAATGGAAGGTGGGTTTGGTGCGTGGAAAAAACGTGGTGCGATGATTGAGGAACAGAAAAAGGAGGCGAAGTAGTATGATTGATCTCTATACCTCGCCTACACCAAATGGTTGGAAAGCAGCCATGGCGCTTGAAGAGTTAAAACTTCCATACAACGTCAAATACATTGACCTTGCTTTGGGGGAGCAACGGACGCCAGAATTTCTGGCGATGAACTTAAATGGGCGTATTCCTGTGATTGTTGATCATGAGGTAGATGACCTGGTTGTCTTCGACTCAAATGCAATTCTGTTCTATCTGGCTGAAAAGACTGGCAAGCTGTTACCAAAAGATGGTTCAACGCGGCACGACGTGATGCAGTGGTTGATGTTTCAGGCTAGTGGGATTGGGCCGATGCAAGGCCAAGCAGTTGCTTTTGAACGCTATTTTCCCGAGGATGTTCCTGCTGCACGAAAACGCTACCACAATGAAACACGCCGACTCTACATGGTCCTAGATAAGCGCCTGGCAGACCGCGAATGGCTTGCTGGTCAATTCTCGATTGCTGATATCTCAAACTGGTCATGGATCCGTAGTCACCGTTGGGCACGAGTATCTACTGAGGGCTTGCCACACCTTGAACGCTGGATGGAGCAACTTCGTGCCCGACCAGCCTGTGAACGTGGACTGAATATTCCGCCGACACCAGGTCGTGCGGATGCCGTGAAATCCCTTGGCAGCGCGATGACAACAACGTGAGTGTGGATTTGAGTGACGAGGATCTTGAAATTGGTATCAATGGAATGGCGCATGTAATCCTGACGGTCAGTCAGTTTGAGAAGGCGCGTGCGTTCTATTCAGCTCTGTTGCCGCAATTTGGTATGACATGCGTCAATGATGGGCCAGACTTTTGCTATCATGTTGGTGCGCGGACCGCGATAGGAGTGCGTAGATGTGACCCTGAGTTTGAGGGTGAGCGCTTTCGGCAATATCGCGTTGGCCTGCATCATCTATGCTTGCGTGGGCGGTCCCGTGAAGACGTTGATAAATCAGCGGTTCTTGCGACCAAGCTCGGAGCGATAATAATTCGTGGACCGGAGGAACGCGACTGGGCGCCAGAGTACTATTATGTCCTGTTCGAAGACCCAGATGGTATTCGCCTTGAGGTAAACTTCATACCCGGAGCAGGCCTACTTAAAGAGGGTGAGAGTTTTGGTTCCGGAAGTGATTATGTTCGTGTGGACGGACATGACCTTCCCGACAACAGTCAGTAGAAAATAGCAGTCAGCTAAATGGAAGTGTAGAAAGGAGAGAAGATGCTGAAGGATACTCTTGGTTATGGAATGTCTCACGTCATTGGTGATATCTCTGAACCGCTAAACGAAGACACCATTCCTGAACTGCTTGCTAAAACAGTAAAGGCTTTCCCAGAACGAGAAGCTGTTGTTTCTCATGCACAGGATATTCGTTGGACATGGGCAGAATTTGCGCGGCAGGTTGATCGCTTAGCGGGAGGCTTGCTTCGTCTTGATGTGGGTAAAGGCGACCGCGTAGGTATCTGGTCTCCAAACCGGACTGAATGGCTTTTAACCCAGTTTGCAACGGCGCGCATCGGTGCGATTCTGGTGTGCATTAACCCGGCATATCGCCCCTATGAGCTTGAATTTGCGCTTAAAAAAGTTGGCTGCAAGGTTCTTATCACGGCGTGCAGCTTCAAGTCCTCAAATTACATCAATATGCTTAAAACGCTTGCACCTGAGTTATCTTTGGCAACCGATGGCAATCTTCACGCAGCCAAGGTGCCTGCCCTGCGCAAAATCATTGCCATTGGCAATGAGGTGCCACCGCCTGGTATGCTATTGTTCAGAAACATCTTAACCCTTGGAGATGACGTTCCGACCGCAGAGCTTGATGCGACCACTGCAACGTTGGATCGAAACGATCCGATTAATGTTCAATACACTTCAGGCACCACAGGCAGTCCCAAAGGAGCCTGCCTGACTCACCGCAACATCGTCAACAATGCACATTTCGTTACCGCGCGCATGAATGTTACCGAAGAAGATCGGCTTTGCATTCCAGTGCCGTTCTATCACACGTTTGGCATGGTCATGGGGGTTCTTGGCTGTGTCACCAAAGGTGCTGCGATTATCATTCCCGGAGAAG